>Ga0265295_1002392_pt1 | contig 29914 bp, 32 predicted proteins | sample Munlansysbiofilm_FD_192503 | JGI IMG/M metagenome (GOLD analysis project Ga0265295, IMG submission 192503) | Leachate microbial communities from a municipal landfill in Southern Ontario, Canada - Methane capture system biofilm | ecosystem: Engineered > Solid waste > Landfill > Unclassified ... | reverse complement strand
AGGAAAAGATTGACTGGCTCTTCACGCTCTCAGCGGCAGCCTACAACATGGTCCGAATGCGTAATCTGGGGGTAGTTACCTCTGGATAAGAGGGGAAATCCTCATCAGAGCGGCTTGAAGCGCCTCGGGAGATGAAAACCGGCAACGCATCATGACAAACAAACGGCCAAGGGCCTCTGCAAAAGAGCTATCGAAGGGCAAATAAACAACCCTTGTCTCATGTTTTCCTGTTTTTCAACAGCCTGCTAGAGACACAGTACGCTGCAACGTCATCTTGTTTGTGGTTCGGTCCTGGCGATTATTTCCCCCGCGATCCTGTGTGCCCAGGTTCTTGCCCAGGAAGGTGATCTTACATCTTCTTCAGCGTATGAGCTTCCTGCCATGGAAGTAACAGCGGAGATGGATACCACCCGGCGCATTGTGCAGGAAGACATCCAGCGCATCAATGCCGCAAGCCTCTGGGAAGCCATGTCCCTGCCCCCTGGTCTCTCCGGGCATCCTTGGCGTCCTGGCCGGTGCCTCCTTTGGGGCGGGCCTTGGAATTGTGCTGCTCTCCTCCTGGCTGGCCACGCAAATCCTGGCCTTTCTCTTTGCCTGCCTGGCAGTGGGACTCTCCTGCTTCCTGGCCTCTTTTATACGCCAGTCTTCCCTGCTGGTCCTTATTCTGGGCGGCATGGTCAGCACCTCGTTTTTCACCGCCCTGACTTCCCTGCTCAAATTTCTGGCTGACCCCAACCGTCAGTTACCGGAACTTGTCTACTGGCTAATGGGCACTTTTTCCCGGGTTGAAACATCTTCTCTCTATCTGATCAGTCTGCCCATGCCGGCCGGCATCTTTTTTATCTGCCTGCACGGCAAGCTGATCAATGCCTTGAGCATGTGGGATGAGGAGGCCGCATCATTAGGGGTGGATGTGCGCGCTGTGCGCCTGCGTCTGATCATAGTGGCTACCCTGATCAGCGCACTTAGTGTGGTGCTGGTGGGACGCACCGCTTTCAGTCCCTGGTACCAGGTCAGGGAAGAAGACCGGCTTATTGCCGAGCAGGCCATGGAAAAAATGCGGATCCGGGAGTATGCCCAAAGGCCCTATTCCCAGCTCAGCGGCGGACAGCAGCAGCTGGTGCTTCTTGCCCGAGCCCTGGTGCAAGGCGCGCGCTTCTTCATCATGGATGAGCCGGTCAACATCCTGGATTATGGCCGGCAGTTTCATCTTCTGCAAACCATTCGCGAACTTGCCGATGAGGGGCGTTCCTTCCTGCTGACGACCCATCATCCAGAGCATGCCCTGTTTCTGGAAGGTCGCACCCTGCTGATGGATAAGGGAAAAGTACTGAAAGACGGGTTTACCAAAGATATAATCAACCAGACCAGTATCGAAAACCTCTATGATCTGCCTGCGGAACTCATGCAGAAACTGGCCCGGCTGCGGCAGCAGACCGGGCTGTAAGAGTAGAAGACAGTTTGTTTTTTGTCATCCTGCGCAAAGTCGCAGGATCCAGATCCTGCTCAATGGATTCCGCGACTATCGCGCGGAATGACATCAATCGGGCTCAAACATCACCCTGTCATCCTGCAACGGCCATTCTGCGCAAAGGACGCACAGCAGCCGTAGTCGCAGAATCCAGCATCCTTAATACACCAGACATGGACTCCAACGACTCCACGCGGCATGACATCAATCGAGCTCAGACATCACCCTGTCATCCTGCAACAGTCATTCTGCGCGAAGGACGCACAGCAGCCGTAGTCGCAGGATCCAGATCCTGCTCAATGGATTCCGCGACTATCGCGCGGAATGACATCAATCGGGCTCAAACATCACCCTGTCATCCTGCAACGGCCATTCTGCGCGAAGGACGCACAGCAGCCGTAGTCGCAGAATCCAGCATCCTTAATACACCAGAAATGGAATCCACGACTGCACGCGGAATGGCATCAATCGGGCTCAGACATCACCCTATCACCCTGCAACGGTCATTCTGCGCGAAGGACGCACAGCAGCCGTAGTCGCAGAATCCAGCATCCTTGATGTACCAGACATGGACTCCAACGACTCCACGCGGAATGACCGGACTTAGCCGAGCAGGATGGCGCAGATAAAATCTACGTTCTGTCATGGTTTGCTCTCTTCAATCTTCGCCACAATGGCTTCAATATCCTTGTGAAGCTTACGAATGAACTAACCATGTTGGAGATGGTCTTGAACACCGATCTCCAGCATTTCCTCCTTTCGCGGCATCAATGAACACGTGTCGCTTCCACCAAATGCGTGGCTGTCCTGAACTCGAACTCACCTATTGTGCCATCTTAGCCCGACCACACTACAATATGCTGTGTTCACAGTTTTTTTTGACGTTCAAGCCCGTTCTCGCTATACTATCGTCGCAAAAAACAACTTTTTATCACCCAGGAGGTAAGCCATGAGTCATGAAATCAAGTGGGAAAATGATCTGCAGACCGGATTGCAGCAGGCTGCGGCCGAGAAAAAATATGTGCTGCTGGATTTTTTCAACCCCGGATGAATAGGCTGTCAGCAAATGGGTGCAGTTACGTACCCCAACGCCGCAGTCAGCGATTATACCACCCAAAACTTCATTCCCGTACAACTACCTTTTAACGCCAAACCAGAAGCCGTTGACTTCAATATTACCTGGACGCCTACCATAGTAATATTGGACGAGACCGGCAAAGAGCACCATCGCGGTGTAGGCTTTCTGCCGCCTGAAGAGTTTATCCCCTTTCTGATAGTGGGTCAGGCCAAGACCGCTTTTGACCTGCAGAACTTTGAATCTGCTATCACTCTGCTGGAGAAAGTGATCAAGGATCATCCTCAGAGTTCAGCCGCTCCCGAGGCAGCCTTTCATCTGGGAGTCAGCAGATATAAGGCCACGAACAATCCTGCTCCTCTCAAAGAAGCCTATCAATTCCTCAAAGACAATTATCCGGACAGTGAGTGGCTCAAACGAGCCCAGCCATATGCACTGCTGTAGAAAAGCAGAATAAAACAGGTTACCTGAGGGGGTTGAATGCCCCCTCTTTTTTTGTGCTCAACTCAGGGGCGGGTAAAAATTATCAGGCCGTTCAAGGTTTCATGCTCTCATTAATTGCGGAGAATATCAGCAAAATTTTTGCCATGGAAAATTTGGCCCAATACATCACCCGCGCCTCCTTTTCCCAAGAGCGGATGACGTATATTTCCGAGGAATCGTTAGACGATCCCCCCAGCTAAGTTCCTCATGCAAAACTCAACAAAAGAAAACTCTACTTTTCAACTGTCTACTTGACGGGGAAGCTTACGTTATCCCCATTTTCATACCAATGATCACCGTTGTTGCTGCCATTATCCGTCAAGATAACACAATCCTGCTGACCCGCCGTAAACAGGGTCAGTGGCTGGCAGGGTACTGGGAGTTTCCAGGTGGTAAGCTTGAAGACGGCGAGACCCTGCAGGCCTGTTTAGAACGCGAAATCCACGAAGAGCTTAGGCTGACCGTGCAGGCAGGTGATGTGGTGAGTACAAATATCCACACCTATGACCATGCCACCATTCGTCTTGTCGCCCTGGAAACCACCATCAAAGAAGGATCACCCGTCCTTACGGTGCATGATGATATGGCATGGGTGCCGGTGAGCCAGCTTCTCAACTATCAGCTTGCACCTGCTGATATACCGGTTGCACAGATGCTGGCCGACCGCTGACAACACCACAAGCCTCATCCATTGTTTCCACTGGCCGGTTTTGAGCCGTCACCGGCAACACAAAAAGAGGTACAACTCACAAGTATTTGCCGGTTTTCTTTGTCAGGACACTTGTTCAAGGTTCTGCTTCTGCTTAATTTTTCAGCATGAACTCCCGCACCTGCCCCACCTTTCTCAAACAGGAGGAACACCATGCACATCAACGAAGCTCTCCTGCACAACCTGATGGAACAGGCCAAAGATCATGATTTCTCAATGCTGTGCGCCGGTCTTACTGTTCTTACAAAGGATGCCGCTGAATACCTTGCCGCCACAGGCAAAAGCGGCAGGGATGTCCGCCTTTTTCAAGATCTCTACAGCAAAGGGCTCAGTACTGAACGGCACTACTGGGAAGAGTTCGGCTCCGAGGTCTTCAAACCTTTGCAGATCGCAGGCCTGCCCAGCGGGTTTACTGCGGCTGCTGAGGCCGGGCATGTTGACCTCTCACCCATCAGTGACCCGGCAATACTGCACGAATGGACACGATTTCCGGGCCGCGATCTCCTCAAAAGATTCTCAGCAAAATTTCGTGAGACCATCTGTGGAAAGGACGGACCATACGAAAAATTCCAGAACGGGCTCATCGGTCAGGCAGACCTGCCGCTGGCAATTGCCGCAACAATACTTACAAACGGTCTTTCTGCGGCAACATTCTGGTATCCGATTGCAATATACATTGCTCTGCTCCTTTCAAAGACAGCCTTAAAGACCTACTGTGAAACCGGTGATATCGATGGCGCTGATATCTGATAGCGCGCATTGTTGCCTGGCAGTATCAACGATCGTTTTGTAAAGTAACTGATCGTCTGCCCGCAGCACCTGGTCTTCAGCTGCACAGCTTTTCAATATGGTGACAACATCAGACAAGCCCGGAGCACCGAGAAGCCCGGGCTGAGCAAAACGAAAAAGAGGATACTTTCATGAATAAATGCAAGATCACCGTCCTGAAGAAAACATTTGATAAGGAGCTGGCTGCTGAATACGGTGCCAAAGGACTGACACCGTGCCCGATGCTCTCGGAAGGACAGGTTTTTTATGCTGACTATGCCTGCCCCGACGGATTTTGCAATGAGGCATGGAAGGCCATTTACCAGTATGTTTTTGCGCTTGCCCACGGGGCCGGCGCTGATGGCGGTCTTTTTTACTTTGGTGACTGGATCCGAAAGCCCGGAGTAGCGATCTGCAGCTGTAACGACGGGCTACGACCGGTGATTTTCAAGATTGAACGAACCGATCAGCGATCAGCCATTGATTACACCCCTAAGAACTGACCCCCAGGCGCTTCCGGCAGATGGAGCAGCTTTGCAAGCGACCTGCCTGCATTCTGCTCGACTTCTGTCAGATTGTACTGCAGCATAACACCGGAAGCTGCCAGCCATGATGAAGCGTAACAATCTACCCATGCTGTTGAGAATACCGCCGGAGAACTTCTTTCAAACCTCATGCAAACAACCATGAACACGCTGGACAGTAAAAAATTTGCCTGTGTGCTGCGTGCCTGGCAGGCACACGAGAAAGAGCTGCTTGCCTTTTTACTTGCCCGCACCGACACTCCCCACACCGCTGAAGACCTTCTTCAGGAGGTTTTTTTAAAGTCCATGCGCCAAGGCCAAAACTTCTGTACGCTACAAAACCCTCGCGCCTGGCTGTTCAAGGTGGCCCGTAATGCCCTTATCGACTCGGCTCGGCTGGCCAAACCACTTGCCGAGCTGCCCGAACATCTGGAGCAGGAACCGGCTGATGAGCGCGACCCGGTGGACGAGCTTGATGCCTGTATTGCCCGTAACCTGCCCGAACTGCCTGCTCAAGATCGACACATTATCGAGGCCTGCGATCTGCACAATCAAACCGTGCGTTCCTACGCACAAACCAATGGTCTGACTGTGGCTGCTGCTAAATCTCGCCTGCTTCGTGCCAGAAAACGCCTGCGCGACCGTCTTATCTGCAACTGTCAGGTGCGCTTTGATGAAGCAGGCCACGTGTGTTGTCACGTTCCGCGTCCCCCTGCCTGAATCCTTTTTACACCTTGTTCGTCCTCTTGGTAGGAGAACCAAGTTACAGAACGTGTAAAGAGGAAAGATATGCCATCATCCAACAATAAAACATCCACTGACTGCTGTTCAGGAATCAGCAACGCTAATATAGGCTGCTGCACACAACCCATCCACCCTGTGCCGGACACTGCCACACCTGCTGCCCGGTGGAATATGTACTATTGCTCAGCTCTTACGCTGTTGGCCGTGCTCTGGTGGCTGGCCTACACCCATATTGCACCGCTTTCAAACCACCTTGTTTTTGACGTGTTCGGGTTTGCTCAAAACTCACCAACCGGGCTTTCACTGGAATTTTTTATATATGACACAGTGAAGATCCTCCTGTTGCTGGCAGCACTCATCTATGTGATTGCCTGGCTGCGGACAGCAATGCGGGTTGAAAAAGTGCGGGAGTACCTCAGCGGCAAGCGCAGTGTGGTGGGCTACTTTCTCGGTGCGCTATTGGGTGCGGTGACTCCGTTTTGTTCCTGCTCAAGCATTCCACTTTTTTTAGGCTTTATAACAGCGCGTATCCCCATTGGGGTCAGCATGTCCTTTCTCATCACCTCGCCCATCATCAACGAGATTGCCGTGGTTGTATTGTGGGGACTGCTTGGCTGGAAGTTTACCCTCAGTTATCTGGTTGCAGGTATGTTGGCGGGTATTATCGGCGGTTTTGTGATGGACGGCTTCAGGGCAGGCCGCTGGTTGCAGCCTTTTGTTCTTGCACGCATGGAGAGCGAGTCTGTACCGCAGTTGATCAACTATATCGGCAAGCCCCAAAAACCCACCATCCGCCAGCGGCACGACTTTGCCTACAACGAGATGGCATCTATTTTTAAACGGGTCTGGAAATGGGTTGTTATCGGTGTTGGCCTTGGCGCTGCCCTGCACGGCTTTGTACCGGACAACTGGTTTGCACACAACCTGGGAACTGGTCAATGGTGGACTGTACCGGCCTCTGTACTTGTTGCCATTCCGCTCTATTCCAATGTGACCGGAATTGTACCGATTATGGAAAGCCTGCTGACCAAAGGGTTACCCATAGGCACAACACTGGCATTCTGCATGAGCGCGGTGGCGGCCAGTCTGCCGGAGATAATTATGCTTCGTCAAATCATGCAGATAAAGTTACAGGCACTGTTTATCGGTTATCTGTGGGTGATGTTTACCCTCGTTGGCTGGCTGTTCAACAGGATTGGTCACTCTCTTTTCTGAACAGATAAACACACAGACAAAGGTATATCTGCACTGCCCTTCATATAGTACTTGAGTAGTTTTCTGGTGTATGTGTGTGTCCAAAACCTGGCGCTCTGCATCAGAGAACCTGGAAAGATGATCAACGCATCTTTAAAAGATGAGCAGTCTTTGTTGTTGTCTTTTTATCGTCGGCGTGCGCTGCGTTTTTTTGCCGGACGGCCGGCACGATGGCCGGCATTCTTTTTGTAGTTTCTGGATCTCTGGGCAGCAGGCTTGAAGTCAGTCACAAACAGGCGGTCTTCTGCCCAGACAGTGGGAATGGGATGGCCGATATAGGCTTCAATCGCCTCAAGCGACAGTACCCCTTTTTCATCTGCCAATGAGATTGCCGTGCCGGTGGCACCGACCCTGGCGGTGCGGCCTATACGGTGAACATAGTCTTCACAGTCTTCGGGCAGGTCGTAGTTGATTACATGGGAAACATCATCAATGTGCAGTCCTCTGGAGGCAACATCTGTGGCAATCAGTATGGAAAGCCTGCCGTCTTTGAACTGACGCATGATGCGCAGCCGTTTTTCCTGGGCAACATCACCGGACAGAAACCGGCTGGGGTAGTTGTTTGCGATCATCAGGGCCTGCAAACGCTCACCTTCACGTTTGGTATTCACAAAAATCATAACGCGTGTCATGTCGTCCGTGCGCAGCAGTCCCAGCAGCAAGGGAAACTTTTCCTTGCTGGACACGTGATACAGCACCTCCTCAATATTGTCGGCAGTGAGATGTTTATCACTGACCGTCACCTTGACCGGCTCGTTCATGAACTCGTAGGCCAGCTCCATGACCCGCCGGTTCAATGTTGCGGAAAACAACAGGTTCTGTCGCTGATCAAAGGGTGGCAACTGCCGCAGGATGTAGCGCAGGTCAGCAATAAAACCAAGATCAAACATGCGGTCAGCCTCATCGATCACCAGTACTTCAATCGTCTTGAGATCACATACCTTCTGCTTGAGGTAATCGATTAAACGTCCCGGAGTTCCGACAATAACATCCACACCGTTCCGCAAGGTCTCACGCTGTTTGTTGTAGTCAACCCCACCGTACACAGCCTGCATGGAAAAGCCGCATGCTTCGCCGAGCAGGGTGGCATCCTGCTCGATCTGAACGGCCAGCTCCCTGGTTGGTGCCAGAATAAGGGCCCGTGGTTGTGCGGTGGCTTCGGGCCTGGCGAGAAGCCGATTAAACAGGGCGATGAGAAAGGCTGCGGTCTTGCCGGTGCCGGTTTGACCACGACCGGCAACATCCCTGCCGGCCAGAGTGAGCGGCAGCGACTGTTCCTGAATCGGGGTGCATTGCACATAACCGGCCCTGTCAATCCCCTGCAGCAGACAGTCCGGAAGGTTGAGTTCGTCAAATCGCATGTCTTTTCCCTGGCAGCCAAGCTGCCTTACCTGGATGACACATGAGGCATATCCCGCAACATCTGCGATAAGACAATGGCCATCAGTCAACCTGGAAGTTAAGAGTAACCACCTGCCTGCTCGGAAAAAACTGACGGTAGATGGTGTTGGACTTATCAAGCATAATTTTAGCCGCCCTCACCGAATCGGTATCCTTATACTTGTCGGACAGGTAGATAATTTCACGGATACCGGCCTGGATAATGACCTTGGTGCACTCATTACATGGAAAGAGCGCCACATACAGCCGACAGTCGCGCAGATCAAAGGAGATTGAGTTGAGTACCGCGTTCAGCTCCGCATGACACACGTAGGGATACTTTGTATCCAGGTAGGCGCCTTCGCGCGCCCACGGCAACTCGTCATCTGAACAGCGCCACGGAAAACCGTTGTATCCGACGCCCACAATCTTATTCTGACTGTTGGCCACACAGGCGCCGACCTGGGTGTTCGGATCCTTGGAACGATGGCCGGATAAAAGAGCAACCGCCATGAAGTACTCGTCCCAGGACAGATAATCGGTACGCTTACCGGTCATGGTTTTCTGCCGCCTGCTTCTGTCTAGCCTTGAACTGCCGACGCAACTCCCGCCAATCCGGGGCTGTACCGGTTGCCTTTTCGATAAACTTTCTGATCTCCTGAAAGTACAGCGGCCCGGCAACAGCGATAATGGAGTTATGATCTGCCCGGGGAACAACCTGCAGCTCCTTCTGTTTGGCATCACACTGGGCGTGCAGAGTTTCGGCCTGCCAGAGCTGGATAAGCTGATCGTACTGGCCGTGAAGAATATAGGTCGGCTTTGTAAAGGTGGCAATTTTTGCACTGTTGTTAAAGGTCTGCTCTTCACTGATGCCCAGCTGCGCCAGATCAACACCAAGCACCACGGCCAGGGGCAGGGTTTTGGCAAACCCGGACTCTATAATCAGCCCGTCAACAAGTTCGCTATGGTTCACCGCAACATCAATGGCACAGGCACTGCCCAGAGAACGTCCCATGACAAACAGCGGGCCGGTGTATGCATGGTCGCTCAACCATTGCCGCAGCGACAGAAAAACAGTGTTACTGTCCGGAAGCAGGGTGCTGGTCAAAGGCATGCCGGTGCTCCACCCGTAGCCGCGATATTCGGTAACCAAAAAGTTTAACCGCTCACGCACATACATGGGGCCGATGGTATCGTAATCCGGGATGATCTCGCCGTTGCCATGAAAGAATACAATGGTGGGTGCCGTTGGGTCAGCGCTGTACAATCGACAGGCAATGGTCACATCTTCCGCCACCGATACATCGATATCAACCGCACCCTGCGGCGGCGTGTTTCTGGCAACTTGAACAGGGTGAAACAGTACATTGGTGATTTCTGGTCGATCCATAAGAGTTAACAGTAACTGTGGAGTTTGAATGGTTGATTGTTGGGCCAAAACACGCGTGTTCTCTATAAACAAAAGGGTCGATATGACCAGCAGAACCACCCCTTTGCAAAAGTGCTCGGGTATGCACAGTCGGCCGTGTACACGACGATTGGTCTTGTGCAGTGATGCTGTACCGGGCAAGACAACGCTCCGATTAAAACGAACGGCTTTGCAGGCACCTGTCAACAGCAGCCTGTCCGCCCATGGCATGTATGCAAACTAAACGCTGATCCAACAAGATATCACCCGATCCATACCCCAACTGCACCCCTTTGTCAAAAAAAGAGTGGTGCGACCGTGCCGTCATACACCACCTACACTACAGACCGCACCCGGTGTGTGGAAAAAACATTCCAACGGAGTACCAAGCTGCTTGCATTCAGAGAAGAATAGTTTAGATGTACACGTATGCACAGGGACTCTTTAACCACTCATGCACAGAGCAACTCCCCGTCGGCTCGCCGGACACATCGGCGTCTGCCGCTGCTGATCATTGCCTGCTGTATTGTTGTGGTTACGCTCGCCGGCCCGCTTTCAGTACACAGCACCCAGATCAATCAGAAGAACCCGGCCGCCACCGGTAACAGACAGCAGATGTGCCCTCCTGCATGCAGTCACTTTGTCTGTTTAAGCCGATGGGCGCTTGATAACGAATTGCCGACCGACACCCATGGTGCCGACATGCTCTCTCTTTCACCTCTTGTTGATCCAAAGGTTGCTGCCACACTGCCGGACGCTTCATTGAGAGGTACAAAAGACACACCTACCCAAAAGATCAGTATCCGTCCGCTTCTCATTGTTTCAGAACCCTGGTCCCCTCTCTTTACCCATCCGCTTACCGCACGAGCGCACCACCGGTTTGCCGGTACCGAACTTTCATCTCCCAGACTGACCACCGACTTTTCATCACAGGGACGACAGCCGGCAATCGCCTGGTCCCAAGATGTTGTGGACAGCATCGTGTACACAGCGGAAGAGAACCGCGCCTCTTTTGCATACCAGTATCCTGTGGACAAAACAGCCTCTCTCAATGCAGGGGTTGCCTGGATTCATAATCTCAGCCATATCACCAACATGCCGGATGTTTTTGATGAGGATGACGGCAACGCCCTGGGTACGGCGCCGGGGGTGAATCTGAGCCTGGGGGCGCGTTATAAGGCAGTGAGCCTGACCGGTGGGTTTATTCGTGCTCTGGATACCGACCATTTAAAAGAGTTTGCCCGGATCGGCAGGGAAGATGAACCTGTTGCCTGGAACAGCGAGCTTGCCTATCAAACAGAGTTTCTGCAGCAGGAGACGACTCTGGCGGTTGGTTATTTACGGTCATCAGACAGCCTGTTTTCTGTGTTACCGGAAAAACGCTACAGTACCAGGGCTTCCATGATGCTTTTTGACGCAGCTGTTTTACATCTTGAATACTACCAGGACAGTACGCTGATCATGGGGAATGAAGAAGAAAACAGTCACGGGTTCACCACCAGCATTGGTTTTGGCTTTTAATAAAAACCGTGCAGAGAAACAGGACAAACACTCAAGTGATACCTATCCACGACACAATGATCACCAGTTACGGCAGACGTACCGCCCATGTACGATCGGTCCTGGTAATGGTTAACGGCTCTACCAGCTGTTTCCGAATGATGACGGACTGCTCAGGATCCATCTCTTCATCACTGATGTAGGCAGTTACCTCCACCGGCTGTTCAGGGCCGGGTTCTTTCTGGATACCGATGTCAACACAGACCTCGACTCCTGGATAGGTCTCCTCCAGGTAATTCATGATGATCTGACCACGCATGTCCGCAAGGTTGTCGGCACTCTTCTCCAGATCATAGCCTTCCTCTGTAAACAGATTGTCCAGAACAATACGATCCGCCACTATAATACGCTGTAAGGCCACCCTTCCCTCCTTCTCTGTTGTCGTAATGACTGTTCAGTTGCACATGACAGAACAGAACTCTATACCACAGAGCACAATACCGGCCAAGAAAGAACCCTGGACCACCGTATAAATCACCAGCCTGTCAGTGATGCACTGTTCGTTCAATCCGTAGTCTGCCGGCTGCAACACAATGAAGAGCCCGATCGATTGGTGCAGCATCTCTCTTTTTACATGGACGATCATATCAAGATGCTCTATAGTACGGGCTGTTAAACAGTCTCACCCCTTATTTGCAATGCATATTGTAATCAGACCAGAGCAGCCCGCTGATATCGAACGCATCAGGGCTCTTACCCTCAACGCGTTCGTTAACCAGGCGCAGAGCAACCATACGGAACATCGTATCATTGATCGGTTACGAGAGACCCACGCCCTTGCCATTTCACTGCTGGCCGAGGTTGACGGTGAAATCGTCGGACATATCGCCTTTTCAGAAGTGGATATTTCCGACAGCTCGACAGGCTGGTACGGGCTGGGACCTCTGTCGGTTTTGCCTGCCATGCAGCGCAAAGGCATAGGCCGTGCTCTGGTGGAAGCAGGTTTGAAAGAGTTGCGCAAACGTGGAGCTCAGGGCTGTCTCCTGTTGGGCAATCCTTCTTTTTACCGGCGGTTCGGCTTTGCCAACAATCCCGACCTGCTGCTTGCCGAATTTCCCCAGGAACATTTTCTGGCCCTGTCGCTCACCGGAGAAAACGCACGGGGTGTCGTCACCTATCACCCCTCATTTTTTAATAACTGCTGAGGATCACTTCCCTGGCAGCCATCCCCGGCTTGTTTGTATGAAACAGCATGCCCAGTCTGTCATCTCATCGCATTTTGCAAGCGAGGTCGTATGAATCGTTACTCTGTTTTTTTGATTCTCTTTCTAGCTGTGCTGATCAGCGCACCCAATTCCGGCAATGCCCGTGTTACAATAAATATCGGTGACCCGGGATTTTACGGTCGGCTGGATATCGGCGGTTATCCGTCACCCCGCCTTATTTACAGCGAACCGGTCATTGCCCGACCGATCAGGACCTGGTATCCACCGATCTACCTCAGGGTACCACCAAGCCACGTCAAGCAGTGGTACAGACACTGTGACAGTTACGGTGCCTGTGGCCGTCCGGTTTATTTTGTTGAAGACGCCTGGTATCAGGATGTTTACGTACCGCGCTACCGTAAACACCACCGGGTGCAGCCCCCTCCGCGGGTTATTCACAAACCCAGATACTACGAGTACCGGAAGTATGACCGTCGCCCGCCCAAAAAGGTGTATATCGAGGACAGGCGCCATCACCACCCCCGTCCGCATGACCGGGGATATCGAAGACCCAGATAACAGCAGGTCAAAGACAATGGACAATTGACCACGAACAGTGTCTGTACCTTGAGAACTGTCGTGCAGCTTACAGGAGAATGGTTTTGCCGGGTAAAGCCATTCTCCTTTTCCGGCTCAAGCACTGAACCACGCAAAGGAAATCTGGTTACCGGGTGCCTCTTCCCCAGGTGCACCACTCTTCCAAACCATGCAGGCCAACACGGACTGTGCCCTCTGTGCAGAAAAAGCACTGCATGTACAACCAGTAACCACACCGATCAGCCCCAATCCTGCACAACCCTTGGCGTTGAACGGGTTATTCCTCTTTTCTCCTGACCATCTTTTTGGGATAGAGCTTCCTCTGCTGCCGACGAACAGCAGCAAGTCGTTTTTCACTCTTCTGAATCAACAACTCCTGGGAAGAACGCTTTCCTTTCTTCCCTTCCGGTTGACACTGGACATAGGTTCCATCTAGTTGCATTTCCCATGTCCCGCGTCGATCCGCCAGCTGCAGATTTAACATCTCCCGCAACTGCTTTTGCAGGGCAGGTGATTCCACCGGAGCAACCACCTCAACCCGATGCTCCAGATTACGAAGCATCAGATCAGCCGAACCGATGAAGTACTGTTCCCGGCCATTGTTTTTGAAGTAGTACAGACGAGCGTGCTCAAGAAAGCGGCCCACTATTGAGACGACCCGGATGTTTTCAGACAGACCCGGAATACCGGGCCGCAGCAGACAACTGTCACGAATGATCAGATCCACCCTGACTCCGGCCTGAGAGGCCTGATACAGTGCGGTGATGATATCAGCATCTGTTAAGGCGTTACTCTTCAGCTGGATCAGCGCCTGGCCTCCCCTGACCTGGTGTTCAATCTCCTGCCTGATGTTTTCCAGCAACACCTTTTTGAGAATTCTAGGTGAAGGGAATAGCTTTTTATAGTTCCGGGCCGGCGCATATCCTAAAGTAAGAAAGTTGAAGAACTCGGTGAGATCGTCGCCGATATCGCGATCACAGGTCAACAGGCCAAGATCACTGTAGGTCCTGGCGGTATCGGCATGGTAGTTACCTGTGCCGATATGGGCATATATTTTCAGCCCGTCATAATCGCGCCGCGCCACAAAAATCACCTTGGAGTGCGTTTTCAGCCCCACCACACCATAGGTGACATGAATACCGGCCTCCTCCAGATGGGTGGCCCAATGGATATTGGCTGATTCGTCGAAACGGGCCAGCAACTCCACCACTACCGCCACCTGTTTGCCGTTACGTGCGGCATCCAGCAGGTACTGAATAATCTGTGAGTCAGCCGAGGTCCGGTACAGGGTCATCTTGATCACCAGAACCCTGGGGTCGGTGCTCGCCTCTTTTAAAAACCGTTCCACTGTGGAGCTGAATGACTCGTAGGGATGCTGGAGCAGAAAAGGGCCCTCTTCCCGGATCAGGTGAAAGATATCAGGGAAATCTCCGGTCAGTTTATAATGATCCAGGGGCTGATGCGGCGGGAAATGGAGCTCCGGCTTATCAATGGCAGCAATTTCCATCAGGTCACGTTTTGCCATGATGCCGCTGACCGTGAAGATATCTTTGTGTGCGTCCACACCAAGCTGACAGGCGAGCATTTCCCGGTGTTGCAACGTCATGTCGCTGTTCACCTCAATCCGGACGATCTCAGCAAACTTGCGATCCTGCAGTGCGGTTTCAATCATGGACAGCAGATCAACGGCCTGATCTGACCACTGTTCGGTAACAGCATTTCTGGTGACGCGAAACAGCTCACAGCTTTCAATCTTCATACCCGGAAAAACAATATCCAGATTGTCGGCGATCACATCCTCAAACAGGACAAAAACGAACTGGTCCGGTTCAACCTGAATAAACCGGGGTATACCAGAACCTGTGGTCGGCACCTTGATACGGTTGAGATAGGTGTGTTCACCCTTACCATGCCGGGTGCCGACAAGCAGATTGAGAGAAAGATTGGAGATAAAGGGAAAAGGATGCGCCGGATCCATTCCCTGCGGTATCAGGAGGGGATAGATATTGTCCCGGAAATAGGCGGTCACCCTGTGACGCTGCTGTTCATTCAGTGCGCTGCAGGGAAGAATATGAATATCCTGCCCGGCAAGAAGAGCGAGCAGTTCATGCTCTGTGGCCTGCTGCCTGGTAAGGATATCATGGATTACCGCATAGATCTCATTCAGCTGCTGTTGCGGTGTTCGGCCATCCAGAGAGCGTAACTTCATACCGGCACCGACCTGTTGTTTCAGGCCGCCGATGCGTTTCATAAAAAACTCATCAAGGTTGGAGCCGATGACAGCAAGGAAAAAAATACGCTCAAGCAAGGGATTGCGCGCATCCGTACTTTCATGAAAGACCCGTCGGTTAAACTCCAGCCAGGTCAACTCCCGGTTCAGATACCATTCGGACGCGGTGAGATCAAAGGTCTCCTTACCTGCAGCTGCGGCAGCATCGTCCAATACGCCCGTCTTTTCTGTTTTCCCCGCTTTCATCTCCTGAGCATCCATGATCCACCTGGCAGCGATGTTTTTTTAATGGAGACTGCGGACAATATACCCGGTCTCCAGGATGACTGATAGAACTTCGAGCAGACCGGCCACAAAGAGCACGCCGAACAGGGCCATGAGAAAGCGGCTTCACAGGTACCGGCAAAGAAGACACATACCCTGTGTCCTTTGCTGTTCAATACCTTTGTTCAGGATCCGGCAAAAGATAAAGATGGTGGAGATCTGAAAGAAAAAAAGATGCCCGGCAGGAGGAGCACTTCCTGCCGGGCGCTGGAAAACTCGATCTTTTTTCCGGCAATCAGCCGGAGCAGGTCTCAATGAAAGACGAAATCGCAGCTAAAGAGAACCAGCCTGATCAATGCAACACTCAGCAATCACAGGAAACCTGTTAACAGTGTAACGGTCCAGTTCAGCAAAGAACCCGGGAAGATGCCGGTGCCTAAAACACCGAGCACGCACAGGACAAGCGCTGCATGCATTCCGTGAGAGACTGTCAGGCTGCTGTGCTGTACAGGTTCGTTCATATACATGTACCGGACAACTCGTAAGTAAAAATAGGCGGAAATGGCGCTGAACAGCACTGCACCAACCACGGTGAGTGTATATCCGGCCACAAACGCGGATTTAAGCAGATAGAACTTGCCGATAAAGCCACCGGTGGGCGGGATGCCGGTCAGAGAAAAGAGAAAGACCAGCATCATTGCCGCTGCCAGGGGATGGCGGGTGGCAAGTCCCCGGCAGTCATCCAGGGTGTCACCGCTACCGTCGGCTGAGGTGAGCAGCATGAGAATGGCAAAGGCACCAAGGTTCATGAAGAGGTAGATGACAAGATAGGTCATGGTAGCGGCTATTCCCTCGGCCGTACCGGCCAGAAGACCCAGTACCGCGTAGCCGGCATGGGCAACGGAGGAGTAGGCCAGCATACGCTTGAGATTGTGCTGACAAAGAGCGGTGATGTTTCCCACGGCCATGGTCAGCAACGCCAGGCAGGCCAGGATTGGTCCCCAGTGATCATGCAGGTGGGGTAAACCAAAGAAGAAGATCCGACCGAACAGGGCAAAGCCCGCTGCCTTGGGGGCCACTGACATAAATGCCGTGATAATGGTCGGCGCACCTTCATACACATCCGGCGTCCAGAAGTGAAACGGCGCCACAGCCACCTTGAAACAGCAACCGACCAGACACAGTCCCAGAGCGGCCAGCATAGCTGAGCTGCCGGCAAGGTGTCCGCTGGATATGACCTCAGCAATCCGGCTGATCTCGGTTGTACCGGTCAGACCGTACAGGAGTGACATTCCGAACAGCAGCAGAGCGGAAGCAAAACCACCGGTGAGGAAATATTTAACCGCAGCCTCACTGGTCCACTGCCCTCGCTTATGCAGCCCAACCAATGCATAAACAGGCAGCGCCATCAGTTCAAGTCCCAGATAAAGCACCATGAGGTCTCCTGCCGATGCCATCAGCAGCATGCCGACCAGAGAGAGCATCAGCAGACTGTAGTACTCGCCCTGTCGCATCCTGATCAGATTTCGGAACTGCTCGCTCATCAGTGCTATCATAATCACTGTTGCCAGGCAGATCGTTTTAAAGACCACTGCATACCCGTCAAGAAGAAACATGCCGCCAAAACCGGCAGTCGGCCTGGCCCCCAGCACCATGATCAAGGCAGCGAGGGAGCCGACAATGGTCAGCCAGGGCAGAAGCTGATGCTCATTCGGAAGAAAAAGATCCAGACCGATGAGAAGGATGGCAACACCAACGAGTAACAGCTCGGGAAGAATGGGAACAATAACGCTCCAATCGATAGCCGCAGGTACAATCATGAATGCTCCTTACATGAATGCGCAGTACACATCATTAATATTTCAGGGATGCATTGTCAGGCCGGAGATGACAGCCGACTGTACCAGACCGCTGCCGTGCACCTGCTCAAGCAGGTGACCAACCGAAACATGCATAAAACTGAGCAGCCCATTGGGAAACAGCCCGATCCACAGAATCAAGATGACCATCGGTGTTAAAATAATAATCTCACGCAGATTGAGCTGCGCCAATCCCTGCATCGATTCCTTGACCTCATTAAAGAAAACACGCTGGTACAGCCACAGCATGTACCAGGCACCGAGAATAAGTCCGGAAGAGGCCACCACCGCCAACCAGGGCCGGCATTCAAACCCGCCTAAGAGAATAAGAAATTCACCGATAAACCCGTTCGTACCGGGGAGGCCCACTGCAGCCAGGGTGAAGAGCATGAAAAAGCCTGCAAAAACGGGCATGGTCGAAGCCAACCCGCCGTATACAGAGATCTCCCGCGAGTGGGTTCGTTCGTAGATCATACCAACCGCAAGAAAGAGTGCTCCGGTCACCAGACCGTGGTTGATCATCTGGAGAATAGATCCCTCCAGCCCCCGTTGATTCAGGGCAAACAACCCCAAGGTCACAAATCCCATATGGCTGACCGAACTGTAGGCGATAAGCCGCTTGAGGTCGGTCTGCGCAAGACAGATAACAGCCCCGTACACAATGGCAATGACGGATAAGATCAGCATGGGCATCAGCATTTTCTGGCTGGCCATGGGCAGGATGGGCAGTGAAAAGCGAAGAAAACCATACGCTCCCATCTTGATAAGGACACCGGCGAGGATAACCGAACCAGCTGTCGGAGCTTCGGTATGTGCATCCGGAAGCCATGTGTGTACCGGCCACATCGGGACCTTGACGGCAAAGGCTGCAAAGAACGCCCAGAAAAGCAGCAGCTGGAGCTTCAGGGAGTACGGTTGTCCTGCCAACTTCAGCACATCAAAAGTCTGGCCGCCATTCTGGTAGAGAAGGATGATGCCGACCAGCATCAGCAGACTGCCGACCAGGGTATAGAGGAAGAACTTGACCGTGGCGTAAATCCGGTTTGGTCCGCCCCAGATACCGATGATCAGAAACATCGGAATGAGCATGGTCTCCCAGAACACATAGAAGAGGAAAAAATCCAGGGCACAGAACACTCCCATCATGACCCCTTCAAGGAGCAGCATGGCAATGAAGAACTCCTGCACCTTCTCGCTGATCGATTCCCAGGACACCAGAATCGAAAGCACGATGATCAACGCCGTCAGCACGAGGAAGAGGATGCTGATCCCGTCAATACCCAGGCTGTAGTTGATGTTCAGAGCCGAAATCCATGGATGCAGCTCTCTGAACTGCATGGCATGCGTGTTCTTGTCAAACAGCACAATCAACGGGATCGTCAGCACCAGTTCGATAAGGCTGATAATCAGCGCCATGAGACGGATCGTACCTGTCTGTTGCCTGGGCACAGCCAGCAACGATAGTCCGCCGACAATTGGAAAAAAGATCAGTGTACTAAGAAGTGGTATCGACATTGTTGGCGTTCCCGCTCCTAAAGGTTCGAATTAGAGACCAAACAACAGAGCAACGACCAGCACGACAGCGCCGCCGCCCATCCAAGCCAGATAATGGGAAACCTGACCATCCTGTAACCGACGCAGCCGTTCAGAAAAAAGGCCGATGGCTCGGGGAACTCCGTTCACCACGCCTTCAATGCACAGCAGATCAACGATCCGCAGGATAACACCACGACTGAACGCCAGCGTCTGTTTTGTGATAACAGCATTGTAGAGCTCATCAACATAGTACTTGTTGAGCAGTACCCGATACACCGGTTGCAGGCGTTGTGCGATGGTTTCCGGAAGATGGGGATGCAGGCGGTACATATAGTAGGCAAGGCCGATACCGCATGCTCCGGCAACAACCGAACTGATAACCAGCAGAGCCTCTGCAAGACTGGAAATATGCATCTCCGGATGCCCCAGCACTGGTTCAAGGAAATGCGCCCAGTGATTACTGCCGCCGAGGATCGCCGGAATTCCAAACCAGCCGGCTCCAACTGCACCCATGGCCAGGAGGATCAGCGGCAGAGTCACCACTGCCGGTGACTCCTGCAGATGATGCCACTGTTTCTCGCTGCCCCGAAACTCGCCATGAAAGACAAGGAAAAACAGGCGGAAGGAATAAAAAGCGGTCATGAATGCCACCAGTGTTCCTATAGCCCAGGCAAATTTACCTGCTGAGAGCTCCGTATTGAAGGCCATGAGCAGGATCTCATCTTTGCTGAAAAACCCGGCCAATCCGGGCATACCGGCAATTGACAGTGAAGCCAGGAGAAAGGTCCAGTAGGTGATCGGCATCCTCTTTTTCAGGCCGCCCATAAAGCGGAGATCCTGCTCATGATGCATGCCGAGAATAATGGACCCGCACCCCAGAAAAAGCAGGGCCTTGAAGTAGGCATGGGTAAAGAGGTGAAAGATACCGGCAGAGTACGCGCCCACCCCGCAGCCGATGAACATGTACGCCAGCTGGCTGACCGTGGAGTAGGCCACCACCCTCTTGATATCGGTTTGCACAAGGGCGATGGTAGCGGCAAAGAGCGCGGTTACAGCGCCGAGTACGGTGATCAGGTTGAGCGCAAAAGAGGACAGCGCAAAGATCGGGTTGCATCGTGCCACTAGAAAGACACCGGCGGTCACCATGGTGGCCGCGTGAATCAGGGCACTGACCGGTGTCGGCCCCTCCATGGCATCGGGGAGCCAGACATGCAGCGGAATCTGGGCTGATTTACCGATGGCTCCGCAAAACAGCAAAAGGGCGATAACCGTTGCCAGGTTGATGGGGTTACCGAAGAAGGAAAGGGTCTGGCCGGCCAGAGAGTCAGCCTGACTGAACACATCCTGGTAATGCAGACTGCCGAAGTGGGTAAAGATGAGAAACAGACCGATGAGAAAGCCGAAATCACCAAATCGGTTGACAATAAACGCCTTTTTTCCGGCATCGGCTGCGGACTGCTTGTTGTAGTAAAAACCAATTAACAGATAGGAAGACAACCCCACTGCTTCCCAACCAAAGAACAGCTGCAGAAAGTTGTTCCCAAGTACCAGCATCAGCATGGAAAAGGTAAAGAGGCTCAGATAAGCGAAAAATCGATAGTACCCCTCCTCTCCCTTCATATAGCCGACGGAATAGATGTGAACGAGCGAGCTGATACTGGTCACAACGATCAGCATCACCGCTGTCAGCTGATCAACCAGAAATCCGACTGAAACCTTCAGATCTCCGGAGTGAATCCAGGTATAGATATCCTCGTTGATGATGATCCCGGACCGAACCCGAAAAAAAGCGGCTACTGCACAGAAGAAGGACAATAAAACCGTAATAATCGGCAACCAGTGCGCTCTGGTTCCCCACCGTTTGCCCAGCAGCAGAGTGAGGGCAAAGGAGACGAGCGGCAACAGCGGAATGGCAAGCAGAGAGGCCGGCATGTAGATTACCCTTTGAGTTGGTTGATGGTATCGACGTGAACGCTGCGTCGGCTTCGATACAGGGTAACAGCGATACCCAGCCCGATGGCGGCCTCAGCCGCAGCCACCGTGATAATGAAAAAGGTGAAGATCTGACCGCGCACACTGTCGAGATAATAGCTTAAGGCAACCAGGTTAAGGTTGACTCCGTTTAACATCAGCTCAAGAGAAAGCAACATGATGATGACGTTGCGGCGCGTGAGAAAACCGCACACACCAACGCAGAATAACATCACAGCAAGAGCCATATACCAGGAAAGTGGAATCATCTGGACACCTCCCCTTGAATGGAAGCGTTTTCCGAAGGTGGTTCTTCGGCCGTCTGTACTTCATTGTCCCCTTCTCCTCTCTCCCGCCGCGCCAGGACCAAACCGCCAAGCAGTGCCACCAGTAAAATCAGACCGGCAATTTCAAAGGGCAGAAGATAGGTTGTGTACAGCTCCTGACCGATGACTTTGGTATGGGTGACTTCCCTGACAGCTTCAACAGGCCACTTTCCTTTTTCACCCAGGATGAAGGCGGGAAGAACAGCATACAGCAGAACACCGGCCAGACCGACCGCCACGGCTCTGCCGACCCACGCGTTGGCAATAAAGGGAACTAAACGGATTTCGTCACGCAGACTGACTAAAAACAGGACAAACAGGTACAGGACCAGGATCGCTCCGGCATAAACGATGATCTGTACTGCAGCCAGAAACTCGGCGTTCAACGTCAGGTAAAGACCAGCCATGTGAAAGAAGAGAATAAGGACCATGAGCACGCAATGGATCGGGTTGCGTAAGCTGACGGCCAGGATACTGCTGGCTATGATCATCAGTGCACAGTAGATGAAAAAGATCTGGATGAACATCACGAGCCCTCTTGTTCAGAAGTGTTCCGACGGCTTTGCTGCTGACGCCATTTTCTGCCGACCACCTGTTGTTCACCGCTCCATTCAGGTGATACCTTCTTCCGTTTCCCTGCAGGCAGTCCGGCTTCGGACACACCCCGCGGCCGCCAGTACGGATTGACGTACTCATCAACCGGTACTTTCAACTGCGCAACGAATCTGTCCCAGTTGCCCAGCAGCTGTTCCTTGGTGAAGTACAGAGAGGGGCGATCATAAGACGAGTATTCAAAGACTTCAGTAAGAACAAGGGCATTGACCGGACACACCTCTTCGCAAAAACCGCAGTAAACGCAGCGCAGTGCTTCGATCCGGTAACAGTCGATGACCCGGCGGCTGCCGGGTTCCTTGTCCTTATGGGAGCGGATGCGTATGCAACGTGACGGGCAGGAGATGGCGCAGCGCATGCACCCGATGCACTTGGTGTCACCGGTTTCAGGGTCGCGGACCAAAGCGTGCTGCCCTCTGAATCCAACGCGGATATCAGGTTTTTCATCGGGATACTGACGGGTGATCGGTTTGGAAAAAAGCCGCTTCAACGTGAGGGCCATACCCTGCACAATTTCGGCCTGGAATAAGGTCGCCAGCAGGCCCCGCGGCGGTTTATATTGAATTTGCATAGTCTGTACCTGCCCTGCTTTAACCGATAACCGCCTTCACACAGGCGGTAAGAACGATGTTAGCCAGCGCCACCGGGATAAGGAGCTTCCACCCCAATCCCATTAACTGGTCATAGCGATACCGCGGCAAGGTAGCCCTGATCCAGATAAAGATGAACATGAACAGGTACACCTTGAGCACGAACCACAGCGGCGGGAAAAACGGTACCGGGAACGGCCCGTTCCAGCCGCCGAGAAAACAAATTGTGCCGATGGATGCCATCACCATCATACCGATGTACTCAGCCATGAAAAAGATAGCATACCGCATGCCGCTGTATTCAGTGCTGTAGCCGGATACCAGTTCAGTTTCCGCCTCCGGCAGGTCAAACGGCACCCTGTTTGTCTCTGCCAGCATGGAGATGAAAAAAACAAAAAAACCAATACACTGCGGCATAAGATACATGCCAAGAAACGAATCGCCCTGTGCTTCCACAATCTCGCTTAAATTCAGCGATCCTGCCATCAGCATCACTCCGACCAGGCTCATGCCCATGGCGATCTCATAGCTGATCACCTGAGCCATCGAGCGAAGACCGCCGAGAAAACTGTATTTGGAGTTGGAAGACCACCCGGCCAGAACCACGCCGTAACTGGCAAGTGCGCTCATGGCAAAGACAAACAGGAGGCCGATATCGATATCAGCCAACACCCAGCCCTTGGCAAAGGGCAGGACGGCCAAGGAGGTCATCATCGCGACCAGGCAGATAATCGGAGCAGCAAGAAACACCGATTTATCGGCGCGCTCAGGAACAATGTCTTCCTTAAAAAAACTCTTAACACCGTCGGCTATGGGTTGAAGCAGTCCATACCAGCCAACACGCATCGGCCCTATGCGAACCTGCATACGACCTATGATCTTGCGTTCAAAGTAGGTCGCATAGGCCACATGCAGCATGACGACGCAAAAGAGAACGATGATCCACACGAGCATCCAGATAATATTCATACAACGCCTCGGTTGATTTCTATTCGGTTACAGCCGCACCCTACCGGTCGGATTCGCCCAGAACAACGTCGAGGCTGCCGATATTGGCAATGAGGTCGGCAATCAACTCTCCCCGGGCTATCTGCGACAGTGCCCCGATATGGATAAACGATGGAGAACGGATATGCATGCGATATGGGCGGTTGTTGCCATCAGAGATAAAGTAGAAACCGAGTTCACCCTTAGGGACTTCGGTGGCAACGTACACATCACCGCTCAGGAAGATGTCCCGTTCTCGAATCAAACGGATCAGACTGGTACCGTACTCGCTGCGTCCCGCCTGAATCGTTGCCTTTGCCTTGTTGGGCATAACCAGTTCAGGTGCTTCCGGGGACACAATCGGCCCGGGAGGCAGTTGATCGATGCACTGCTGGATAATACGAATGGACTGATGCATCTCCTCCATTCGGCATCGATACCGGGCATAGACATCACCCTCGCTGCCCAGGGGCACGGCAAACTCAACCTGATCGTAGGCATCGTACGGCTGATGTTTGCGGATATCATAATTAATGCCGGAGCCGCGAAGACAGGCACCGGTCAGGCCAAGATCAAGAGCCTCTTCCCCGGTGATTTTGCCGATACCGACAGTTCTTTTCAGCCAGATACGGTTGGTATCGATGAGGGTTTCGTACTCTTCGATCCTGGAGGGGAAGATATCAATAAACCGCTGGAGTTCATCGATGAACCAACCGGTCACATCCTGACGAACACCACCGATTCTCGGGTAGGAAAAGGTCAGACGGGCTCCGCACAGTTCTTCAAAGAGATCAAGAAGGATTTCACGCTCACGGAAACAGTACAAAAAGACCGTCATTGCCCCAATGTCCAGGGCATGGGTTGCAAGCCACAGCAGGTGCGAACACAGACGCGACATCTCACCGACAATGGTGCGGATATACTTGGCTCGCATGGGCACCGGTATGCCGAGTAACCTTTCCACAGCAACACAGTAGCCGACATTGTTGGCCATGGCTGCGATATAGTCCAGTCGATCGGTGAGTATCAGGCCCTGCGCGTAGGTTTTACTCTCTGCCAACTTTTCAAAACCGCGATGCAGGTAGCCGACCTGGGGCGTACATTCAACAATGGTTTCACCGTCCAACTCCAGGTCGACCCGAAGCACGCCGTGGGTTGCCGGGTGCTGCGGCCCCATACGCAAGGAATATCGTTCGCCGTCACCGTCTGCTACCGGTACCTCAAGATGCTGTCTGATCGGTCGGGTCATTTAGCCTCCTTGCTCGGATCAGAGCGATTCCGGTCGTGCCCGTCCGGCTTAAAACCGTACTGATCGAGTTCTTTTATCTTGTCCAGTAACTCTGTCATACCGGCCCACTCCGCCTCACCCTTGAGCGGGTACTCCTTTCGCAGCGGGTACCCCTCCCAGTCCTCCGGCAGCAGGACACGTCGCAAGTCAGGATGGTTGACAAACTCTATCCCCAGAAGATCGTATGTTTCCCGCTCCAGCCAGTTTGCGCCGGACCAGAGCTCCACAACCGAGTCAATGGCCGGATCCTCGTCACCCACCTCGGCCCGAAGACGGATTTCGTGGCGAAGTGGTATGGAGTAGAGATTGTAGACCACCTCAAACCGGGAAAGACCGGGATCTTTACGCCGTGCGTTGTCCACTCCGCACAGAGATCGCAGATGGTTCATGCGCAGATCATCCGTTTCTCGCAGCCAGCGGAGCATGGCCACAATACGCTCCGGCCGGACCACCACCGCCGTCTGGCCTTGATACGTGTAGATTTGCAACACTTCTTCAGGAAACTCGGAGCGTAACCGCTCAGCTATCGCCATAGGCTCCATCGATACTGCTCCTTAAGGATCTTTTCCTGCAGTTTTAAAAAGCCTTCCATCAGGGCTTCAGGGCGCGGGGGACACCCCGGTACATAGACATCCACAGGTATAATCTGATCAACCCCCTGGGTCACTGCATAGGTATCAAAGACCCCGCCGCTGCAGGCACAGCTGCCCATGGCCAGGACATAACGGGGCTCAGGCATCTGATCGTATACGCGACGCAGCGCCGGTGCCATTTTTTTACTTAAGGTACCGGCGACCACCATGCAGTCAGCCTGACGCGGACTGGCACGAAACAAGATACCGAATCGATCAAGATCATTGGTCGAAGCACCCGCATCCATCATCTCTATTGCACAGCAGGCCAGACCGAATGTCACCGGCCAGATGGAGCCGGCACGTCCCCAGTTGACCAGCTTGTTGAGCGGACCAAGAAGCGCATTCGCGCCCGGGATGTAACGGACCCCCTCTTCCAGTTTGACCATGTCCGGTTCGGTTATTTTTCCCATTGCAGAACCCCCTTCTTCCAGGCGTAAACATAACCGGCAAAGATGAGCACAACAAAAAGCAGCATCTCGATCAGGGCAAACAGCCCCAAACGGTCGTAGCTTATCGCCCAGGGATACAGGTAGATGGCTTCAACATCGAAAATCACAAAGAGAATCGCAACCAGGTAAAACTTCACCGAAATCCGCATCCTCGGTGCCTCTGTAGGTTCGTTACCTGATTCATAGGCAATCAGCTTTTCCGGATACGGACGACTCAAACGAAAAAACCGGCCGACGAACAACGTCAACACCCCGAAAAGCGCGCCAAAGATCAACAGCAGCAGTATACCGAGATACTCAGCAGGTAGCGCATTCATGGTGTACACCTCCATCATCGTCGACGTTTAAGCAGCTGTTCGGCAAAACTCTGTCTGGCTTCCTGTGAAGCTTTGTTCGGGAAGGTAAAGCTCAGGCAGCCGGTGGTGCATTTAGTGATGCAGGCAGGCTCCAGGCCCTGATCGATACGATCTTTGCACAGATCACATTTTTCCACCTTGCCGGTCTCCGGATTCCACTGCGGCACGGTCCAGGGACAGGCGGTAATGCACACCTTGCACCCCACACAGGCACTCTGCTCAACATACACAATACCGTCTTCCGGCCGTCGCCGCATGGCACCGGTGGGACAGACATCCACACACCAGGGTTTTTCGCAATGGAAACATGACAGGTAGACAAAATCCGAACCGGGTTTTCCGCCGGCTTCGGGTTTGACCTCGAGAATGCGACAGTAAAAGACCCCGGGAAGGACGTTGTTCTTATCTTTGCAATGGACCTCGCAAGCCCGGCAACCAATACAATCGGCCACGTTTTGAGTGACAAAATATTTGCTCATCGATTTTCTCCTGCAATTAAACCGGGGTTACTTTTACAAAAGCTTCTGCCAGGTTGACACCGCCGCCGGCCTTATCCCATGCCTTCAGTTTACCGATCATAAAAATCTGATCAGCCAACCCCTTGCCAAACGAACGCTTTTTAGCAGGCACATCGGTACCAAAACCATGCAGCATAAAAACCGCCTCCGGATGGATGAGGTCGGTGACATAGGCAACAATGACCCCTTCAATATCACCGGCGGCCACCCGCACCTGATCGCCGTCTTTAATACCCAGTTCAGCCGCAGACTGCGTGTTGATCCATAACTTGTTCTGATCTAAAAACTCGTGCAGGATCGGATTGTTGTGATGATGTCCGTGGGCCTGATACCCGCTCCGGCCGGCGAGCAGACGAAAACTGCCTGCAGGAGGTGTCTCAGGTGAAACGTAGGGCGCCAATGAGACTATACCTGCTGCTTCCCATTTGGAATTAATAATTTCAATCTTACCGGAATCCGTTCCAAACTTGAGGTTTGCCCGGTCATACCAGATTGCCTTGTCGGTCAGCTTGACAAAGCCTTTTTCATCAAAATCAGCGGCAGTCAAACCGGTATCCTGCAGCTGATACTGCCAGATATCTTCAATCGATTCAAAAGGGAAACTATCGCCCTTCCCCATTCGCTTTGCCAAATCAGAGTAGATTTCCCAGCCTGCCTTTGTGTTGTTCAGTGGCTGAACACACTGTTGCCGTCTGCCGAAACCAGGTTTCAGGCCTTTTTCAGTGCGCAGAATACTGGCACGTTCAAGATAGGTGCTCTCAGGGAGGATAACGTCGGCAAACCAGGCGGTTTCACTGAAGTTGATATCTACAGCCACAATCAGATCAAGTTTATCCAGTATTCTCTTCTGCTCCCTGGTATCCGGCAAAGCGATAAAAGGATTGTGACGGTGGACAAAATACGCTTTCACAGGATACGGAACATCGGTGTCGATCGCCTCATAGGTAAGGTGTAACATGCCGGCACCTTTATCCCATAACGGAAAACGGGTGCCACAGCCATCTGCACGATCTTCAGTCACTGCCGGAGAAAGGGCCCCCAAACTTTTCAAACCCGTCTTACCGGCATCTTTCGGCCCTTTTACATAGAACAGACCACCGGGCTGCTCAATGGAGCCCATCAGAGCATTTAAAATATGGATCATCCGTGAAGCGTAAAAAGAATCGCCATAGCGTGCCAGATTCCAGCCCGGATGAATAATAACCTTTGGTCGATCTTTCTTAAGCTCCTGACAAAAGGCCTCGATCTCTGCGGCACTGATCCCGCTTTCCTGGGCAGCCCACTCCGGAGTATACGGGGCAAGAAAGGTTTTAAGCTCAGGTAACCCGGTTACATACTGTTCAACAAACTCCTCATCATAGTAGTTGTTGTACACAACACAGTGGGCAATACCCAGCAGCAACGCGTAATCCGTCCCCGGTCTGTTCTGCCAGAAACGGGTCGCCTTGCTGGCTGTCACCGATGCACGCGGGTCTATATAGGTTACCTTGGCGCCATTTTTAATGCCTTTAAGAAAACTCTTTACCTCTTTGACCCGTAATGATTCGGTGATATTCCGTCCGAAAAGGACAATGTGGCGGGCGTTCTCATAGTCGTAGTTAAAGCCCTTCCGGCCAAGGCCGTAGACCGACTGCGAGGCATGATGCACACTGCGTCCGCAGGTACAGTCGTGGTTATGGTAGTTGGGCGATCCCAACGCCTTGACAAAGGCCTTGCGCAGATCGGCAAACGGTCCGCCCCGATCGGAAAACATGATAGAACGCTCCCCGTGTTCAGCGATGACGGCCTTGAGCCTGGTTGTTATGTAATCATACGCCTCATCCCAGGAGACCTCACGCCACTGCCCTTCACCACGTTGCCCCATGCGCACCAGCGGTGCAGCCGGACGCTGTTTGTCGAGTCGCTGTGCAAAGGACGCCCCCCCCTTGGCACAAAGACTGCGTCCCATCGCGGCATCGTTGTTGTTGCCTTCAATCCAGACAGGTTTTCCATCTTCAACATGTACTGTGACCGGACAACGGACAGCACACATCCCACAAATACTGTATTGCGTTTCTTTCATACTTGTTCCTCGTATGGAGACTTCGTTCAATGACTGTACACAACGACAGCAACCCCGCCACCTTGAGGGCAGGGTTGCTGTTTTCTGGCAACAATTGTTTGATTATACGTAAAAAATCACCTCATCGCTTCAAGCAACGATGTACAACAGGCTAAAGCCCGACAGACTGACTGATTCCGGTCACTCCGACACCAGTCAACATACCGAATATCAATTTAATTGACACATACACGCATGAATGCCCAATAAAACTTAAAAGTAATTGTATTATCTACATAATTTACAGCTAAAAAGAAAATCTATTTTGTCTCAACATAGTATAAGTTATATTGATCAATAGCAACGTAACTCTCCAAAATTATTTTTCAAAAAGAGAACGTTTACCCGGCACAACCTGAAATATCGGCCCGGTAGGCAGAAGGTGGCGTAACAGGCAATGAACACGCCTTTAAAAAAATGGAAGGACTGCATTTAAAACAATCTGTTTCCAGATGACAATATATTTGCCGATAAACCCGCTGTTTAAGATACGGCATGCCAACAAATAATCAATTGACAACTTTGTAAAATCTTGCGTTTGCCGAAGATCCGTGTATACTTGCGCCGTTCTATCTGCGTCACTTTTTTTACGGACGGGTAGCTCAGCTGGATAGAGTGTTGGCCTCCGAAGCCAAAGGCCGCGGGTTCGAATCCCGCCTCGTCTACCAATAAAAACAGCCACCAGCATTTTTTGCTGCGTGGCTGTTTTGTTTTGAAGAGACCTGCCCTTGTTCTGTGACAGGTATACCTATTCCTGATTCAACCTGCTAACACTACAATTAATTTGAGCAGTTCACATGACCTTTGAGAGTTATGGTCAAGTCTGGTGTTTAGAAACAACCTCAAATGACGCCCCTGTTGAGCCCGCTATCTGTTAATGGGGTGACAGATTCTCCATCTTTGAACTGAACACCTCGTATTACCTCAGCCAGTAGCTTGAAGCTCTCCAACTTGCGCCGGCTTTTCTGAGCACTCCGGCCGAGCTTGTACACCATGGCCAATATCGTATGCCTGGCAATGCATCCCCTTGTTTTTACCGTTCTCAGACGCACGGTGGCAAAGGTCGATTCAATG
>Ga0265295_1002391_pt1 | contig 29925 bp, 22 predicted proteins | sample Munlansysbiofilm_FD_192503 | JGI IMG/M metagenome (GOLD analysis project Ga0265295, IMG submission 192503) | Leachate microbial communities from a municipal landfill in Southern Ontario, Canada - Methane capture system biofilm | ecosystem: Engineered > Solid waste > Landfill > Unclassified ... | reverse complement strand
GAGCAGGGCGAAAGAGGCGATGCTATTAGCGTGAGCTTAGCGGTGCGGTTTAATTTGTCCTGTTCGCCGGGTGTATAGATCGTTTGCAGGGAGCTTTCGTTGCTAAAGATGCCGTCGCCGTTTGATCTCCACAGCAGGTTCTCGTAGTTGGAGGCCTGTGCGTCGGCCTGAAAGGCAGCGTCGAGGTGTATGGTGGTGTCGTTTCCAGCATCAACTATGGGGCGAAAAACAATTTCTACGTGGATGCTGTCGGAGCTAATCATTCCTTCGTCGTAGCCTTCGGCGGTGAGGGTGAGCCAGAATTCGCCATTTTCCAGGTCGCCGTTTCCTCTGAAATATACTACTGATAAACCCTGCGGGTTGGGCAGGATGCCATCGCCTGTGGTTGTCCACAGGTGGCTCTTGGCGTTGGTGACGCTGCCGAAAGCTCTGAAAAGTGTGTCCTGACAAACGGAGGCGTCCTGGCCGGCATTGGCCACGGGCGGCATCAGCGGGTCAAAGTTGAAAGAGATAATGCGGGTCTTCCAGCCGCTTCGGCTATATTCGGTAGTGAACCAAAAAGTTGTGCTATCCACAGGATCCACGCTCATGTTGGCGTAGTCGCCCCAGCGCGAGATGCCGCTTTGGTTGCTGGTTCCGGTCACAGCTTCTATTTCGTCGTAGGTCATCTCGCCCGGCGGGGCGTCAGCCGGACGTCCGGTGTAGCGGATAGATGGAAAATGGCTGCTGCTGCTCACCGAGTATCCCAGTGCTATGGTGCCGTCGGCGTTCATGGCCAGGCTTCCCATCCAGCGGTGCAGGTCGTCGTCGGGAGCATACACCCCCTGCTGATAGATGTACCAGTTGGTGGTGTCGTCTTTGCGCAGCTCGTACCATTTGATGCCGGCGCGGTTGCCCACTTTTACGGTGTGGTTGGCCAGCATGGTTTCGTAAGTGCCAAAATTGCGATAAGCCAGCCTGAACATGAGCATCTGCGACAGCACATCGAGGCGGGTATTGGTGCCCGGCTGTGGGATGCCATCCACATCTGCATTGAAATATCCCGGATTGAGCGATACGCCCAACTGATAAGTTGAGTTGGCCGGCTCGTCCCAATCCACAGCAAATTCGTAAATCTCCAATTGTTTATTATTAAAAATATTAGCTGTAGCAATATAAGCCGGCGAGCCTTCGGGTGGTAGGCCGCCATCGAAGTCAGAAGGCTGCAGGCTGAATTTGCCGGGGAAATATCCAAAGAAGACCATGTTGGCATCCGGGTCGCCCACGAGCATTTTTTCGCGTTCAAAAGCGGCTACACCCGATCCTATAAATCCGCCGCTGAAAAAGTTGAAGGTGCAGTAGTAGCCATCGCCCCACACGCCCAGTTTTGGATAGTCGTTGAAATGATCGAACTCGAAGGCATAGCGGTAATATTCGCCCAGCGGGTCGCCGGTGGCCGACACGGCAACCAGCTCATAGCTTTTGCCGTTAGAAAGCTCAATAGCAAATTGCGAAGCTATCCAGCGGTCGGCATCTTCGTCGTAGATTACGATAGGGTCGCCGTCGTTGGTGCCCGTCCAGGGACCTATAAACCCCTGCCACAGCGTGCTGTTGTCGGCGGGGCCGTATAGCTTGGTTCCGTTTTTATTGTAAATGGCAAAGGAGAGATTTATCATCTGAAAATAATGATTCGGCCCAACGTCGCCGTCGGTGTCGGGCGGATAAACGCCGTTCACGTTGCCCACGCCGTCGATGTTTACCATCGGCCCGCGCGATTTTATTTCACCTTTGGTTTGTTGCAGGTTTTCATAGGTTCCCGGCTCGTAGTTCGCCTCATTTTTCGGTGTCATCTCCACCGATTCATTTTTGATGATGCCATCTTTCCAGGCGCGTTTGCGTTCGCCGGGCAGTATCACCGTCATATCGCGCAGTTGCTGCGGCGTTTTGTCGGCAAAGGCAGCTTTGCGCACTGTGCGTGGCGAGAGTGGCTGCTGTGCCGGTGCAAGTAAAGGTAGAAATGCAAGCAGTACAAGATAGGTTAGTAGTTGTTTCATCGGATTTCAATATTTAGTAAAATGTAGTTGATTATGTGTCGAGTATAGTAAATTCAAATCTTTTTTTCATCTTGTCGCGCAGCATGTAGAGCACAAGATAGTAGGGCAGCAGAATGGCCAATGCCAGCAGACCTGCCTTGCCTTCGTTGCCGTAATAACCCATTGCAACGAAAAGTGTTGTCAGCAACAGCACAAAAGGCAGGAAATATCCGAACAAAACGGCTTTAAGTCCGGTGGTACGTTTCATGGCCACCGTCACCGGAGTGCCCACGGCAAGTTCCGTATGTTCGGCGTCGTTGATCTCCACAACCTTTTCCTGCATCTCAGACATACCACAAACTCCTTTGGCATGACAAGCCGCGCATGCCGATTCGGCCACGATACTTACGTAGATGGTGCCGGTTACGCGCCGCGTGATGATGCCGCTGTGTGTGATCAGATCCTGGTGATCCATTTTTTTAGAAAAGTATTTTTTTAAGGTGTTGATGAAGAAACAGGAAGTATTTTCCCATTAAAATAATTGTGGCCGTGAATTACAAACCAAGCAACAAACTCAGCTATATTTTCAGAACTTAATGGCGCGGTGTATCCCGGGAAAGCCTGCGCCAGCATCTCCGTCTGCACGGCGCCATAAGCCAGACAGTTCACCGAAATTTTTCTGTCGGACAACTCCTCGGCCAGCGCTTCGGTGAGCACTGCCACGGCGCCTTTGGCAGCGCTGTACAACGACATGCCCGGAAATTTGGACGTGCCTTGTATGCCGCCCATGCTGCCAATGTTGACGATGTGTGCCGGTCGCGCAAAGTAGGGCAGCAGCGCTCGTGTAAGTTTAAAAACACTTTTCACGTTGACGTTCATCAGGGCATCAAAATCCTCATCCGAAAAGGTGGCAAAATCTTTCTTGATCAACAGACCGGCATTATTTACCAGCACGTCGATGCTATCGAAAGCCTCAACGATCCCGGGAATAAGGCTGAAGGAATATCCGGGCGTGAGCAGGTCGAAAGCAATGGGGTACACATGCGCGTCGTTGTTTTGCCGGCGACACTCCTCCGCAAGTGCGTCCAGCTTTTCGGCATCGCGCGCGATGGCTACAATATGATGCGCACTATCGGCGGAAAGCCGTCTTACCAATGCGTTGCCAATCCCTTTGCTGGCTCCTGTTATTACAATGTTCATCTCCTGCTCTTTTTGTTGCTATTAAAAACTTCCGCAAAGATAATTCAAAAATCACCGACAGCCGGAAGTCGCAAGATGTAGGGTGGTTGCCATTCATCGACGCCTTCTTCAGCGTTCAGCTTTTAAATATTGAGGTAAAATTGGTTAATTATCCTGACAAACCCAATCCATCGGATTCAGTTGTTTCCTTTAATGGATGACGTTATAATAAGATGAACAACCCCACCAGGTGCCTGTTAATGGTTTTTATTAAAAAGCTCCCTTTTACGGGAGGATTAATTTTGAGAATTTACTATTGACATGACACAACCGACAACCAAAATACCTTTAGCAACCCAAGCCATCACCGTTCAGGAAACCCGGAATCTTACTCCCACCGCTTACGTGCTTCGCTTCGACCGGCACCAGCGGGAATTCCTGGCCGGACAACATGTAATTCTTGGCATAAAAGACGAAAACAACGCCCGCGAATATTCCGTGTATAGTGGCGAAAACGACGAATATTTCGAGGTGCTCATCAAAGAGGTGCTCGAAGGCGACGTAAGCCGCCGCCTGAAAAAACTCAAGCCCGGCACGCAACTGCAGATGGATGGCCCCTTGGGATTTTTTACGTTAAGACCCAACGAAATAAATACCGCCCGCTACATGTTTATCGCCAGCGGCACGGGCATAGCGCCCTTCCGCAGCTATGTGCGCAGCTATCCGCAGCTCGACTACACGCTGCTGCACGGGGTTAGATATAGTAATGAAGCCTACGAACGCGACCAATACCATCGCGACCGCTACATTCTTTGTACAACTGCCGATACCAACGGCGACTTCAACGGGCGTGTAACGGATTATCTGCGCCAGACCACCATCGACACCGCCACACAATATTACCTTTGTGGCAACGTAAAGATGATCCATGAAGCTTTTGAGATCCTTGCACAAAAGGGCGTGGCTACCGAAAACATGCACGCCGAGGTTTATTTCTGATGGCCTGTACGCTTAGGATTTCTTTTTTAAAAATTTAGATTTTAATAAAATGAAATATCATCTGATCACCCTCGGATGCCAAATGAATATGTCGGACAGTGAGCGGGTGCGCACCATCATCGAAACGCAAACCGGCTACCAGTGGACCGACCACGAAGAAGAAGCAAATCTGGTGGGAATATTGGCCTGCTCGGTGCGCCAGAAAGCTATCGACAAAGTTTATTCGCGCATCACCCGCTGGAACAAATGGAAGAGCCGCCGCAACCTGATCACTTTTATCTCCGGATGCATCCTGCCCGCCGACATGGAGAAGTTTCTGAAACTTTTCGACATCGTTTTTAGGATGAGTGAACTGGAAAAGCTGCCCGAGATGATCCGCCACTATGGCGTGGTGACGCCCGCCTCACTATTTGGCGACCTGAAACGGATGCCTTCCAACGACAGCATCGACGACTTCTGGCGCATTACGCCGCATTATAGCTCCGACTTCGAGGCTTTTGTTCCCATACAAAACGGCTGCGATAAGTTTTGCACCTTTTGCGCCGTACCCTACACCCGCGGACGGGAAGTGTCGCGTCCATCCGCAGAGATTATCCAAGAGGCGCAGCAACTGGTGGAGCAGGGGTACAAATCCATTACTTTGCTGGGGCAAAATGTAAATTCCTATGGTTTGGATAAAAAAGGTGAAGAGCTTTCGTTTCCGCAATTGCTTGAAGCGATAGGAAAAATGGGAGAGGATTCTGAAAGGGAATTCTGGGTGTACTTTACTTCGCCACATCCGCGCGACATGACCGACGAAGTGGTGGAGATGGTGGCGCGCTACCGTTGCCTGGCACGGCAGTTTCATCTGCCCGTGCAGAGTGGCGACGACATGGTGCTCATCCACATGAACCGCAAGCATACTGTGGATAAATACCGCCAGATCATTCATGCCGTTCGCCGCATAATTCCCGAAGCCACCATTTTCACCGACATCATCACCGGCTTTTCGGGCGAAACCGAAGAGCAGCACACCAACACCCGCCTGATGATGGAGGAATTTAAATACAACATGGCGTATATTGCCCAGTATTCACCGCGGCCGGGTGCGGCCAGCTCCCGTTGGGCCGACGACATCGCGCCCGACATCAAACGCCGCCGCTACCACGAGCTGAGCAACGATTTGCGTAAGCATGCACTGGTTCACAACACAGATATGGTTGGGAAAAGCTACCGCGTGCTGGTGACCGGCCACGACCGCAAGCCGGGATACCTTTCGGCATTGACCGAGGGAAAAATCGTTTGTCGCTTTGCCGCCACCGAAGTAGCACTCATTGGAAAATTTACCGACATTGTCATCACCAGCGCCACCGACTTCTCGGTAGAAGGCGAACGCGTGGCGGTGGCCGAATTAACGACCGGGAACTAAATGTTGCGTTTTTTATAGCCAACTGATCACTAACCCTGGCCTTTAGGCTGGGTGGAAAGACAAAAAAATTTATTGGGCTTTAGCCCAAATAAATAGAATGTTATGATGAGTTCATGGAAAGATACTGATGTATCAAAGCCGAATTCGATTTTTATCAGATGAAAAAAATAGCTTTCAAAACCCTGGGTTGCCGCCTCAATCAGTTTGAGACCGATTCGCTGGCTTCGCGCTTTAGCAGCAGCGGCTATCAGGTGGTCGATTTTGAAGACGCCGCCGACGTGGTGGTGATCAACACCTGCACCGTTACCAACCAAAGCGACAGCAAGTCGCGCCAGGTGATCAACCAGGCAGCCAAAAAACACACCGATGCCATGCTGGTGGTGACGGGCTGCATGGTGAACAACCACCGCGAGCACCTCGAACAGCAGCAACCCAACGTTACCTGGTTTGTGGATAACGAACACAAAAGCTCCATCTTCGAGCTTATCGACGGCCATTGTAAGGGCGAGGTGGTGCATCCCGACAGCTTCGACCCGGCGCTTTTCAATTATGAGCCGGCACGCGAAACTTTCCATACACGCAGCTGGATAAAAATTCAGGATGGCTGCGACAACTTCTGCACATTTTGCATTATACCGCGTGTGCGGGGTCGGGCCATCAGCCGCAAGCCGCAGGAAATCTACGACAACATCAGCCGCGTGGTGGAATTTGGCTATAAAGAAATTGTGCTCACCGGCGTCAATATCGGGAGGTACGATGCAGAAGGTTTGAATTTTGAAGATTTGGTGGCGGGCATTCTGGCGCTGCCGGGCGACTTCCGTCTGCGTATCGGCTCTATCGAACCCGACGGCTTTGGCGACAAGCTGTTCGATCTTTTCGATCATCCCAAACTAACGCCCCACATGCACCTGTGCCTGCAAAGCGGCTCCGACAAGATTTTGCTTGCCATGCGCCGCATGTATTCGGTTGCAGGCTTTCGCCAAATAGTAGAGAAAGTGCGCACGCGTTACCCGCTTTTCAATTTTACCACAGATATAATAGTTGGATTTCCCGGCGAAACGCAGCAGGATTTTGACGAAACGCTCCGGCTTGTAAAAGCGCTCAACTTCGGTCACGTCCACACTTTTAAATATTCCATAAGGAAAAACACCCGCGCCGAGCGGATGTCCGATCACGTAAGTGAAAAAGAAAAAACCCGGCGCAGCGAGCTGCTGCGCCAGGTAGCAGATGCCGAAAAACGACGCTTTCGCGAATCCCTTATCGGGAAAAAGCAGCGGGTATTGATCGAAAAAATCGACAGCGGCATGGCGCAGGGATACGGAGAGCTTTATGTGCCGGTGAAATTCCCTACGCATCAGGCGCAGCCCAACACTTTCGTGGATGTGCAATTAATTTCTTTAGAAGATGGCGACGACCCGATCATCATTGGTCTTTAGCCAATTAATCACTAACCCCGGCCTTTAGGCCGGGGGTGAAAAGGCAAAAAAAATCAATGGGCTTTAGCCCAAACGAGACGCTGTAGATGGTCTATCCACAATCAAAGGTGAAGGCCATCGGGTTGCATCTCTCCCACTTATTCCGATTAATACTGCAGTGGCCCTTCTTCGATGCGCGACGCGGTGTATTTTCACCGAACCGATTATGCCCTACCTTTGCCATTTTACTTAAGTGGCAGGAAATATGAATTTTTTTATAAAATTGATGCAAAATAATCAGGGCTACGCTCCGGAAGCTCCGCCAGCAGGTATTAATTTCCTGACACTGCGCCGGGTATTTTTGGCTGTGTTGATGATTTTCAGCAGTGGAGCCTTTGGCCAGATGGTAAGCTATGTAAATGATGATGGGAATCTGATGGTGGACGAAGAAGTATTTTTACCTGTCGGTTTCTATTGCGAATACATGAACTTTTATACCTGGCCTGATCTGGCCCAGGATATTGCTGATGGAGGTTTTAACACAATCGTTACCGAAACGTACGTCCCGGATATCGGCAGCTACGAGATGTTTCTCAATCAATGCAATGGCTTAAACCTCAAAAATATCATCGTGTTGCCGCAATATCTCAACGACCCTACGCGGTTTGATGCTTATGTAAATGCCCTGAAAATCTTCCCGTCGTTGATTGGCTACAATTTACTGTTCAATGCCAACTACGCCGAGCTGGCTGTGATGGAACAGAAGCAGCGATTGCAGCAACTCGATACTACCAGGGTAAGCATGGCCGATTTTGAATTGATTACGCCCCCTTTTCAGTATATGATACAACATCTGGAAAGCTCTATTTTTTACCAGGGACCGTGGGGCTATCCCTGGGGCACGCCCGACCTCGACATGGTGGCGTACAGATACCGTTTTAATAAAAAAACAACAGCGCATCAAGTTGTATTTCCAATGATAATTGCCCAGACGCACAACTGGGAAAATAATCCTTATCCGCCGGCAGCTCATCTCGACTGCCAGAGCTATCTGGGCTTTATTGCCGGCAACAAGGGTATTCTGTTTTATGCTTTTCTCGATTCCGACAATAATTCTACCATCAACATCACACAGCCGGAGCTTTATCAGGCTGCTTCTGATATTGCCACCGAAGTGTTGCAAAGCGAACTAAAAGAGGTGATTCTGCACGGCGAACATCAATATTATAATGTTGGTCAATATCGCCACTGCGCCACCTGGAGATACAACAATAATTTATTCGTAATGGCCGCCAACGCCAGCGCGGATATTAGCTTTGCTTACGATATTCCCCTGCCCGACGATGTTATCGGTGAGCCGGTTAACCTTTTTGATTACCGCCCCGACAGCTTAGCTTTGATTAACAATCACCTCACCGGAAACTTAGCACCGTATCAGGTTGCTATTTATAAAATGGATCTCAATACCGGTTTTGCTGAAAAGCAGGCCACTGAAGCAACAATCACTGCTACTCCCAATCCGACGAAAGGAAGGTTTACCATTTCGGGTGTGGAAAACAAATTTATTTGCAGGGTTTATAATGCACAAGGGAGGTTTGTAATGGCGTTGACGGAAGTAATGCCCGGCGAATTCATAAATCTCGAAGCGCTGCCCGATGGTATCTACCTGCTCAGCATTTCTGCGAAAGCGGACAAGCAAAACCAAACCATTAAAATCATAAAATATTAGCTATGAAAACATCAGGCGAGATTTTTAAAAGTGTGAGTTTGCTTTGGCTCTTATTCGGATTTGTGGTCAGTGTTGCTGCCCAGCAAATAAGTTACGTGGACGACGATCTCAACCTCATCGTTTACGACGAGGCTTTTCTTCCGTTTGGGTTTTATTGTGAGGCACTTCCCTTTGAAGAATATCCCAACCTGGCAGAACAAATCGCTTCGGGAGGATTTAATTTCCTTTATGCCGAAAGCTATTGGAAAACTCCGGAAGAGTTACCAGGATATCTGGCTAATTACGACGACTTTCTGCAAAAGTGTGAAGCGCAGCAGGTACATGTGGTGAATGGTTTGCTGTGGCAATCAGTGACGCCCGAATTGTTCGATTTGTATGTTAATACCTTCGGGCAGCACGCTGCTTTAGTGGCTTGGAATCTGATGGATGATGCCAACTATATGGAAATTCAGGAAGTAGAAAATCAAAAAAACCATCTCATAGCGCTCGATCAAAGCAGGGTTGCTACTATCAGCTTTGCCGATATTGAGCCTCCCGTACCGTACATGCTGCCTCTTACCGACGTAGCTTTTATGCAGTCGTATCCGTGGGGGCTTCAAAGCGAAGGTCATTATCTCGACCTCTCCGATTTCTATTTTCGAAATCTTGTGTTGGATTGCAAGGAGAAACATATTTTCCCGATGGCGACGCCTCAAACCTTCAACTGGATCGACCAAACCTATCCTTCTGCCGCCCACATCGACTGCCAGACTTACCTGGCCTTCGTTACGGGGATGAAGGGGATTTTGTATTATACTTTTAAAGATTACGACAACAACTCCACCATCGACGTTACGCAACCGGAAGTGTTTGCGGCTGCTTCAAATGTGGCAAACGAGATACTTCAGAGTGAGTGGAAAGATGTTGTCCTGCATGGACTGCACGAATACCATAATATTTACCAGTTTAAATATTACGCCACCTGGCGCTACAACGGCGCATTTTATCTGATAGCTTTAAATGCAGATGCAGAAAATAATCAGCTTTACGAAATACCTTTGCCCGAAGATGTGGCGGGAGAAGCTGTTAATTTTTTCCCCAACCGGCCTGATAGTTTATCTGTTCAAAATAATAGGCTCACGGGCGAGCTTGCACCCTATCAGGTAGCTATTTATAAAATGGAAACAACAAGATAGCCGGATCACAGCAAAGAAAATAACTGGTATTTGGTGCGGTTGGAATTCAATGCCGCCACCTTTGTGGTTTTTTATTGTCGTTGTTTACACCGCCACGGACGGTTGGAATTTCCTGGCACTACTTCCATCCTCCGCCCAAAGCTTCGTAAAGCTGTACCAGATATTTCAGACGGGTGGCTTTGTTTTCGGCCAGGGTGAGGCTGCTCGCCAGCGAACGCTCGCGGGCGATGAGCACCTGCAGGTAGTTGGCCAGGCCATTGTTGACGAGGGCTTCCGAATAACGCACCGCATCATTATAAGCTTCGTATTCCTTTTGTTTAACCTCTATTTTGCGGGTTGTTGCATCAAACGAATACAATGCATCCGACACTTCGGCGGTGGCCGTGAGGAACGTTTGCAGATATTGCAGCCGCGCCTGTTCCTGTTCGGCCTGCGCCACCTCGTATTGCGTGCGTATGCGCCGCCCGTTGAGGATAGGCTGCGCGAGTCCGCCCACAACATTAGCAAAAAGCGAGTTGAGGCTGAAGAGGTTTTGCAGCTCTAAGCTCTGCAGCCCTGCTGATGCCGACAAAGTAAGCGACGGGTAGAAGTTGCTGCGTGCCACGTTGGTAAGCTCAAAAGCGTTGATGAGGTTGTATTCGGCGGCGAGGATGTCGGGACGGTTGCCCAGCAGTTGCAGCGGTATGCCGGTAAGCAATACGGTATCTACGATTTGGTCGTCGAATGTATTGCGGGCCAGCGGGCGTGGTTGGCTTCCCAGCAGCAGCGACAATGCACTTTCATAAATGCGTGCCTGCTTTTGCAGATCGATGAAGATGGCTTGCGCGGTGTATAGCTGAGCCTCGGTTTGCTTTACACCGGCTTCGGTTTCGTTGCCGGCATTTTTCAGCGCGATGGCTGTCGTTAGGCTTCTTTTGCGGTTTTCGATGGTAGCCTGGGTGATGTCCATCTGTGCGTCGATGGCCAGCAGATCGTAATAGAACGTGGCTATGCCGGCGATAAGCCGGGTTTTTACGGCCTGGTGGGCAGCCTGACTTTGCAGGTAGCGCGCCTGATAAGCACGGCGGGTGCTGCGAATCTTGCCCCAGATGTCGGCTTCCCACGAAAGTCCTGCGCCCAGTTCAAAAACATTTATCGACCCGGCGCCGCGAGCTTGTCCATTATCCGAAAATTCAAAATGTGACGCTGATGCGTCGGCGCTGATTGAGGGCAGATAGCCAGCCTTTCCCTGTCGCATCCAGGCTTGGGCAGCATCTATTCGCGTCAGTGCTGTGCGTATGTCCAGGTTGTTTTGCAGCCCTTCTTCGATGTAGGATTGTAAGATGGGATCGCTGAAGAAGTCGCGCCAGGCGATGGTGGCCATCGTCAGTGTATCCATTGTGGCAGTGTCGGTGCGAAAACCTATTTCGTCGAACATCTCAGGGCGCGTATAATCCCGCGCCACAAAACAAGCCTGCTGCGTTATTAACACCAAAATTGCTATTCCAAAAGTGATTCGTCGTTTCATCAGTCAGCACTATTTTTTACAGATTGTACCACAGGTTTTTTCGCCAGCTTTTCGTGCAGCCATTGGAAAGCGACAAAAAGCGTAGGTATCACCAATATTCCTATCACCGTGCCCACGAACAAACCTCCGGCAGCGCCTGTGCCGATAGAACGGTTGCCCTGGGCGCCAACGCCACTGGCCAGTACCAGTGGAAGCATCCCAAAAATAAAAGCAAAGGAGGTCATCAATATGGGGCGCAGTCTAACTGTGGCGCCTTCGATGGCTGCTTTGACGATGCTCATGCCCTGGCGCCGTCGCTGCAGCGCAAATTCCACGATGAGGATTGCGTTTTTGGCTAATAAGCCCACCAGCATGATCAATCCTATTTGAAAATAAATGTTGTTTTCCAGCCCGGCAATCCAGGTGCTGGCGTAAGCTCCGGCTACACCGATGGGCAATGACAGGATCACCGACAGCGGTAGCAGGTAGCTTTCGTATTGCGCCGCCAGGAGGAAATAGACAAACACGATGCTAAGGAAAAAGATGAGGATGGCTTGTCCGCCGGCAGCAATCTCTTCGCGGGTAAGCCCCGAGAATGCCACCTGATATTCGTTGGGCAGCGAGCGCTCTGCCACACGGCGGATAGCATCGATGGCATCGCCCGAGCTGTAGCCCGGCGCGGAGGTTCCATTGATAGCTACCGAATTAAAAAGATTGAAACGCGTAACGGTTTGTGGTCCGTAGATACGCTCCAGGGTCACAAATGCCGAAACGGGCGTCATGCTTCCGTCGCGGGTCTTTACGAACATGCTGTTGAGGCTTTCGGTATTTACTCTGTCTTCGGGCAATGCCTGCACCTGCACGCGATATTGCTTGCCAAACCGGCTGAAGTTTGTAGTGTAATATCCACCTACATAGCCCTGCAGGGTGCGCAGGATATCGCTCACCGACACGCCTGATTCTTTGGCGCGTGCCACGTCTATCTCCATTTGCAGTTGCGGATAGTCGGTGCTGAAAGGGTCGGAGGCAAAGGCGATTTCTGGCTGTTGCATCAGCTCTTGTGTGAAAGCACCTGCTGTGGCGTCGAGGTCTTTCAGTGAGCCGGAAGAACGGTCGAGGAGCTGCATTTCAAAACCATCCACGCTGCCAAAGCCCGGAATGCTTGAGGGTGTAAAAAAGATGATCCTGGCGTCGCTAATCGAGGAGGCAGCCCGGTACAGTTGCCCCTGGATGCCTTCTACGGAGGTTGCCTCGGTTTTGCGTTCGTCCCAGTTTTTTAAATTTATAAATCCCATGATGTAAGAGCTGCCGGCGCCCGAAAAAAAGTTGCGCCCGGCAATCAGGGTGGCCGTGTTGATGCCTTCGATCTTATCGATATGCTCATAAAGTTGTTGCGTCACCTCATAAGAACGATCGAGTGAGGCTGCCAGGGGAAGTTCCCCATTCATAAAAATAACACTCCGGTCTTCTGTTGGCACAAATCCTTTGGGCAGACTGCGGTCGAGCAACACCATCGAAGCGATGGCGATGATCAGCACGGCAGGAACAATCCATTTGTGACGCGTGATAAAAGCCAGCGTGTGCGCATATTTGTCTTTTCCTGCATTAAAACCCACATTAAACAGTTCGTAAAAACGCCGCAGGAATTTCTTCTTTTGCCGCGATTCATGCTGTGGTTTTAGAAATATTGCGCTAAGCGCCGGGCTTAAAGTAAGCGCGTTGACCGCCGAGATGAGAATAGCAATGATGAGGGTGACGCCAAACTGTTCGTAAAAAACGCCGGTAGGTCCTTTTATAAAGGTGATGGGGATAAAAACGGCGGCCATCACCAATGTGATAGAAACGATGGCGCCGGCGATCTCGTTCATGGCGCTAACGCTGGCTTCGCGGGCACTTGTGGCGCCGTCTTCGAGCTTGGCATGCACTGCTTCTACCACCACAATGGCATCATCCACCACAATACCGATGGCCAGCACCAGTGCAAAAAGGGTGAGCAGGTTGATGGAATATCCCAAAAGCCCCAGGAAAAAGAATGTGCCGATGATCGATACCGGAACGGCGATGGCCGGGATAAGCGTAGAACGAAAATCCTGCAGGAAAACAAATACCACCAGAAACACCAGCAGAAAAGCCTCTATCAGCGTGGTGCGCACCTTGCCAATGGAAGCTGTAAGGAATTGGTTGGTATCGTAATTCACAACATAATCGACCCCTTCCGGGAAATCTTTGCGCAGCTCCTGCAGTTTTTTATGAATGTTTTCGATGATTTCCTGAGCATTGGAGCCGGGGGTTTGAAAAACACCAAAGCTGATCGACGGATATCCCAGTGTTTGCGACAGGGTGCTGTAGCTAAAAGCATCGAGTTGTACGGTGGCAACATCTTTTACGCGCAGATAGCGTCCATCGCCCAAAGCGCGAATGATGATGTTTTCGTATTCTTCTGAAGTTTTGTAGCGTCCTTTGTATTTGATGACATACTCGAACGATTCGCCGGCATTTTGTCCCAGCGCGCCGGCAGCAGCCTCAAGACTTTGTTCGCCGATGGCGTTGATCACGTCGGCAGGGATAAGCCCGTAGTTGGCCATCTTTACCGGGTCGAGCCACACCCGCATGGCGTAATCTTTACCACCAAAAGCGCCTACTTCACCAACGCCTTTGATACGCTGCAGCTCCGGCTTGATGTGGATGTTAAGATAATTTTGGATAAAGGTATCGTCGTAGTCAGGGTTGGTAGAATAAAAAGCAGCATAGAGCAAGGAGGTGTTAAGGCGCTTAAAAGTGGTGATTCCCGCGCGTATTACTTCGGCAGGCAGCACCGAGTTGGCGGCCGATACGCGATTTTGAACGTTCACGGCTGCGATGTCGGGATCATATCCCTGCTCGAAAAAAACCTGGATGCTGGCGCGTCCGTTGTTGCTGGCGCTGGAGGTGATGTATGACATTCCTTCCACGCCGTTGATCTCCTCTTCGAGCGGAATAATTACGCTTTCCAGGATGGTTTCGGCATTGGCACCCGGATAACTTGCCGACACCTGCACCGTTGGCGGAGCAATGTCGGGGTACTGCGTAACCGGTAGCCGCTCCAGACCCAACAATCCCAGAATTACCAGCAGGATGCTGATGACGGTGGAGAAGACCGGCCTGTCGATAAAAAATTTTAACATAGAAATATTTTAAAAAACGGTTGTAAAAGATTGGGTGATGCTGTCGATGGGCACCTGCTGTGGCTTGATGCGGGTGCCGGGGCGCAGCTTGTTGGCGCCTTTGGCCAGGATGATGGTGCCGGCCTCCACTGTGCCTTTGCCGATCACATAAAGTTTATCTACCTCGGCAAGCACATCAATGGCGGCAGCCACCAGTGTGTCGCCCTGCACCACATATACCAGCGTTTTGTTTTGTTGCTCGAAGGTTGACAATGCCGGTACTACAGGGGCATTTTCAAACGCCTCCGGAAGCAGCACGGTGCCGCTGCTACCGTCGCGCAGCAGCCCTTCGGGGTTGTCGAAGGTGGCGCGAAAAGAAACTGTCCCTGTGCGCGGGTCTATGTCGCCCGACACTGTTTCGATGATACCTTCGTGGCTGTAGGTTTGGCCATTGGCGAGCAGCAGTTTGACTTTTGGTTTATTTTTAATTTTTTCGTCGATCGTATGGCCGTCGGCGGAATTCATAAAGGTGATAAAATCCTTTTCGTTCATGGCAAAGCGCGCATACACTTTTCCGATGGCCGACACGCGTGTGAGTGGCAGCCGGTCTTGCGCATTTACAAGGGCACCTTTGCGGTAATGGATGGTTCCCACCACGCCATCTACCGGGCTTTTGATACTGGCATAGCCGATGCTCGCCACAGCACTCTGGTAGCTGCTGCGTGCTTGCGCCAGCCGCGCCTCGGCGGTACGCAACTGCACAGGACTTACAATGTTCTGCTCAACCAACGGGCCGAGCTTGTCGACCTCGAGCTGTGCTGCCTCCACGTTGGCCTGCAGCGCATCAGCTTCCGCCGACATCGACTGCGTCTCCAGCTCAAAGAGTACTTGTCCTTTGCGCACTTGCTGGCCTTCTTCTACCAGAACTTTTGTAATGTAACCCGATACTTTGGCGCGCACTTCGCTGGAGTTGGTTCCTTCGATGTTGGCAGGATAGGCGCGCCAGGTGGTGAGCGTCATGCGCGGAATTTCTATCACCGGATAGGGCTGGGGCTGGCTGCTGCCCCCGCGTTGCTGCCCCTGATCTCCTGATTGGCGGCATGCCACCACCAGAAGCATCGCGAAAATGATGAGCAGGATAAATCCTGATTTTTTATTTTTCAAAATATTAATGTTTTTAGGAAACGGTAGCATGGAAAGATTAGAAGTTAGAGATTAGATTAGAAGTTAGAAGTTGAATTTTTTTAATACAAAATAAAAAAGTTTAATTGAACGATCTGTTAATCAGCATTTGTCTTTTTTTTGCAACTGAAATATTTTACCAATTGTAACTTTAAAGGACTAAAACGAACTAGAAATCTTTGCGTGTAACAAAAAGAAGTGCTATTGGTTTAGGGTGCGGCACATCGGTTTTCTTTTTTTAACGTGAAACCAGCGCTACTCCGGCCACAATGAATATTAATCCCAGCAGTTGCAAAGGAGGCATCGATTCTTTGAGAAACAGAAAGCCGATTACAGCTCCCACCACCACCGAGCCGCCAATGATGACTGCAATGCCGGCAGAAGCATCTACGCCTTTGGCGAAAACGACAAACGAAAAAATCTCGGCCAAGCCTACGAAAACTCCCGCCAGCACGGCATACCAGATGCCACGTGTAGAAACTTCGAGGGGAACGTCTTTTATTTTTAAAAACAACAAAACTCCCGCCCCCAGCAGCGCTGCCACAATCTGAAGGATCAGCGCCCCGGCTATCTGATGAATATGCCCGGAGGAGAGCTTGATAAAGACATTGTAGGTGCCATAAAATATGGCCGTAAGTATTGCCGGCAACAACCAGTTCATAGTTATAATTTTTTAAAATGCTGGCGCAAAAATACTTTTTTAGTGCGGTTGAAAAAGTTGATGATTTCTTAAAAAAAACCGCATGCCCCTGTTTTTACTTTTTAAGACATTAGGGCGGCTGACGGGCTTTCCGCTTTACTCGCCTTACGGGGTTTTAATTCGATATTCAAGATTCAGTATTCAATATTCGATATTCAAAATTTTCATTTGTAATAAACCAAGAAAGCGCAGTTTGTCGGTCTTCCATCCGCAGCGGTGTTTGGACGAGTCTGCGCCTCGTCTGGTTTATTTTACAGGTTTTGCCGGTATTCTTTTAGTTGATGTTGATGTCGGTTCTTCCTATTTTAAAACTCAGAATAAATCTGTGCAGAAAGCACTATTTTAGCCCCATCAATAATCCTTTTACATTATGAAAGCAAAGCTTATTTATTTATGGGAGACTATACAAACCAGCTTTTGGTTTGTGCCGTTGCTGCTGGTGCTTGCTGCGATCGGTTCGGCAATAGGACTAATTTTTCTCGACAGTACTATCGACTTTAAACCCGCCGGTGCACTTGGTTATTTGTTTTCGGGCGGAGCTGAAGCAGCCCGAGGCATCCTTTCGACGATTGCCGGTGCCATGCTCGCGGTGGCGGGCACTGTGTTTTCCATTACGTTGGTTGCCCTCACGCTGGCTTCGTCGCAGTTTGGCCCGCGGCTGCTGCGTAACTTTATGCACGACCGCCTGAATCAAATCGTGCTGGGAGCCTATATCGCTACTTTTATTTATTGTCTGCTTGTGTTGCGCACCGTGAAGTCCGACCACGATCTGGATTTTATCCCCAACTTGTCGATTTTGTTTGCCATTGTTGTGGCAGTTGCCAATATTTTTCTGCTGATTATTTTCATCCATCATATTTCTTTAGGAATACAAGCCGATACTGTGATTTCGGAAAGCTATAAAAATTTGAATGATAGTATTGAAAAGCTTTTCCCTGATCAGGATAAAGAGGAGGATTCGCAGCTTCTGGCCTCGCGGGCGCAGGCAACACTAAACGCACACATTGTAGCGGATGTGGTAAAATCGCATCAAGATGGTTACCTTCAGGTGATAGATTATGACAGGCTGCTGGAGCTGGCACATGAGCACGACCTGTTTATCAAGATACTAACCCGGCCAGGCGGTTTTGTGGTGAAGCAGCAGCCTTTGGCCAAAGTGCATGCAAGAAAGAAAACGGATGAAAAATTGTTGCACCATATCCGCGGCAGCATCATCATTGGCGGGCAACGTACGCCGCTGCAGGATGTGGAGTTTGCCATTCGTCAGATGGTAGAGGTGGCGGCGCGGGCGCTTTCTCCCGGTATCAACGACCCGTTTACAGCCATCACCTGTATCGACAGCCTTACCGCAACACTCGCGCACCTGACGCGTGCTCATTTTCCGGAGAAATATCGCTGCGACGATGATGGTGCGCCTCGTGTGGAGGTTCATCCGTTAAACTTCGCCGGCCTCATCGACGCCTCTTTTAATCAAATCCGCCAATACGGCGAGAGAAGCCCGTCGGTACTTATCCGACTCATGGAATCGCTCGACACGTTGATGAACTTTGCCCGAAGTGACGAGCAGAAGGACGCTATCCAGCGCCATGCCGCCATGGTTTTGGAAACCGGCGAATCAGGCATCACCGTAAAAAACGATCTCAACGATTTGAAGACCCGCTACGAAAGCTTGCTGAAAATCAACGTTTGACAAACCCTTTTCCTCAAAGGTTTTTGGTCGAAGCAACGGTGGCAGAGCTTGTCGAAGCAACGGTTTATTCCTGCAGGCTGTGCCTGTTCAATCATTAAAAGATTTTTATGAATTTTGAAGCTGATTAGATAAATATTAAGTACTTTTTAAAACATGCTAAAATCTTTGATGATGAAAAACATTAGAGGTTTTGTTTTAACCGTGTTGCTTCTGAATGGTGTAGTTCAATAAACACTATCAGCTCAAAACAGATTGGTCAGACTTCCACATTCAGGATTATTATTCGAAATCCGTGTAATAAAAAAAATACACACCATCCTGAGAAATCGGAAACCCCTTCTCATCATACTCGAAAGGCATGATACTTGGCTCACCTAAAGGAACTTTTATGCTATCTTGTTCATAGGTAAATGACTGAAATCCGGTTAAGGTGTTGGATGATAAAACCATCTCCATACTAATTCCATATATTGAAAGGTAATATTTTGGCAGGTCATGATGTTCGTTAATTCTCTGCCTCTTCGTAAAATAATTTTCCCTTTCGGAATAAGGGTATTTTTCTTCAAACCTGAAGTTCATTTTCCGAAATACATTTCCTGAAGAATCGAGTAAAAACAATGATTTGTGAGGCATTTCAAAATTATTATAGCGAATATAATGGTACTCAACTATGGTGTCGACTGATGGATACATAAACTCGCTGAAATAGCTCAGCTCAAAATTTTCATTCCCATCACTCTTCTGATAGGTTGATATCTTTGTAAATCTACCCTCCAAATCGTATTCAATATTATCATATTGTTTTAAAGTACTATCAGGAGTTAATAGCCTTATTTTTTTGGCATTTCCATTAATATCGTATTCCAGCCAAACGAAACCTGTTATGTCGTTGTGATCAAAAGCCCTTAACAGATAGGATTGTACATAATTTTTTTCATCATATTCGAACTCAACTTTTGTGCCTGCAGTACCCATTCCAAGATCATTTAAATAGATAGATTTCAAATATCTTCCTGCTGGTTTTTCAGGATAATCTGGTGGAGTATAACCAAACTGATTTTCAGAATTCCGTTCCATGGTATCTTTCCCGCAAGAAAAAATTGAAACAATGAACAATAAAACAAGGCTGAGGATGAGAGCACTTTTATTAAGACCCGAAGGCAGATTCGAAAGCAAAAAATTGATTTTCATAGCATCTATTTTTTCTAACAAAAATTAAAAAATTCAGGAGATGGGCTAACTTTTTCTACTGAACCCGCATCAGAACTAATTGATATTGGGATTTCGAGTTTACACCGCCAGCACAATCCACCAAATTCCTATGAGTATGGCGTGAGAAATATATAGTTTGGTTCCGAATAAAGCAGAAGTTGTTTATCGATCCATCATCTCCGACGGTGTTTGGACGAGGCTGTGTCTCGTCCATTTTATTTTTACAGGCTGTGCCTGTTCACGCATTACCTTATTATTAAACAAAGAAAAAGAAATTACACCGCCATCACAATCCACCATATCCCTATAATAATAGCTGCTGCCCCTCCCACAATACGAAGCAGATTGTGGGTTGCAGCTCTGCCTGCTATTGCAGTTTTGCCTGAAACAAATCCAAGTATTGCCGCAAACAGCATCATGGCTGCCAGCGTACCCACGCCGAAGCCTATGAGATACAGCGCTGCATCCATTTTGGTGGGCAAAGCAAGCGTAGGCAATATGGCCAGCAGATGCGACACGCCGGCCAGACCGTGGAAAACTCCTACTCCCAGCGATGCCTTGATGTTTTGCCGGTGACGCCGCGCATGTTGATGGCGGTGGGCTTCTGCTGCAACGTGTTCGGTGTTTTGGTTGTGGTCATGATCGTGCTGATGAATATAAGCCCCGTCCTCGGTGGTGTGCATGTGCGGATGGTGGTGGTGGTTTTTGCTTTTAATAAAAACTTTGCTGATAGCCCACGCGCCGATGAGTATCAAAATAATGCCTACCAGCAGCTCGCTGTGCTCCGAGATGCGTTCCACAGGGATCACATCTCTAAACAACAAAAACAAGATGCCAATCAGCAAAATGCCAAGCGTATGTCCTGCTCCCCAGGCCAGGCCGATGCCCCACGCTTTGCGGCGGCTTTCGATGGCCAGCGGCGTGACGGCTGCCAGATGATCGGGGCCGGAAACCACATGCGCCGCAGCCGCTGTAAGTCCTGTGATAAATTGAATCATTCTTTGACGGGGTTAGAATTGGTTCCTGCAGAAATGCCGTGACCCGTTAGTTCGGCACCGCGATGTCCGGCGCAGGGTATGCACAAGCTGCGCTCGCTTTGATGAATGATGCGCGAAGCCATTACCGGTTCGCCACATCTATCACAAACGATGCTTTCGTGTACGGGTGCATAGGCCGGAATCTCAACGGTGACTGCCTCGGTAGTAAAAAGTTTATCGAAATCAAGCGTGAGTGTGGCAAAGGCTTTTTCGATGCCGGTGATTTTAAATTTCACCACCTCCTCTTCGCTGCGATTGTTTTCGGCAACCACTTTTTGGTAGCTTTCGCTAAATAGGGGAGAAGCCTGACGCATGTATTCTTTGGCGTCGGCGCGCGATGCAATGCGGTAGCCTTTGCCATCGCGGCGGGCAAGGGTGAAGGCTGTTTTGCCAATATCTTTAAAAATTAATCCATTGTTGCCAAAGCTGCAGCCCGTTACATATTGGATGCCGTCGGAGATGCAGTTGTTGGTTTCTGTGATGGCGAGCAAATCTTCGAGTCCGTCGGAGTTGCTGCGCATGAGCTGCATGGCATGGGTGGCCATCATCACGCCCATGGCCAGACCCGGGCAAAAGTGGCCGTGCATGCGGGCGGCGTCCAGCATGAGGCGGTCGGTGCGGTTGGCCCAAATATCCGAAAAAACCTGCTTGCGCGGATTGTTTTTCCGGCTGTGGATTTCGGCATCGGCCACCTGTTCTTCGGTGAGCGGGATGTGCATCGGCTTGATGTCGAGCACCGGCGTGCCGTCTAATGCATCGAGGCCTTGCACCACCAAAGTGTTGCCCTGGCGTTCGAGCAATTTTACCAGCGTGCTTCCAATTTGTGACGGGCGGCGCGGACTGCGTGTGGCAAAAACGCCTTTGTAATCGCCGGTGTAGGTGTAGGTTTGAAGATCGTAAGGAGCGGCTTTATCAAAATGAAAATAGACCTCCAGGTAATCCGACAGCTCTATTTTAAATAATCCGTCGGCGTAGTTTTCAAAAATCTCAATTTCACTTTGCGCTTCACGCATAATGCCGGGATTGGCAGGCTCGGCAAAGCGGCTTTTTACTTTTCCGATGTAGGGAATTTGCAGGTTCATAATCGTATTGTTTTTATTTAAAAATCAAAATTGTTATAATTTTTATCACTACTGACCGATAAAGTTGATAGTGTTAGTTTTAGATTCTGATCCGCCGGTTGGTGGATCAGAATGACAGTTGTTTAGGGACTTGGGTGAGGGTTGGGTGGCGGCGAAGCCGCCACCCAACCCTCACTTCGTCTTATGCCCCCGGCCTAAAGACCGGGGTTAGTGAACAGTCTGGTCACAAAACCCCCGGCCTAAAGACCGGGGTTAGTGATCATCTGGCCGCAAAATTTTAATTTTATATCAGAGCCAATTGTTTTCATCTTTTAGACCCGGCCTGAAGGCCGGGGTTATCTCAATCTCAAACGAAAAACTATTCCATTACCGAAGATGCAGGAACAATAAATGGCTGGCTTCCATTATCTATTATTTTTACTTCTACTTCATAAAGTTTGCGAATGTTTTTGGGTGTAAAGATTTCGTGATTTCCCTGCACAAAGCAGCGCCCCTCATGCAGCATAACAAAATGGTGGCAGTGGCCGGCCGCCAGGTTCAGGTCGTGAACAGCTATTACGATGGTGATTCCATCTTGCGCAATCTTTTGAAGGATCATCATCACTTCGAGCTGGTGCCGCAGGTCGAGGTTGGCGGTAGGCTCGTCGAGCAGCAAAACCTGTGGCTGCTGCGCCAGCGCGCGCGCTATAATTACACGCTGGCGTTGTCCGCCGCTAAGTTCATCCAGCGGGCGTTGGGCGATGTCGTCGAGGTGCAGTTGGTGCATGATGGTTTCCACCACCGCGTAGTCATTTCGCGAAGGCATCCACCCGATGTAAGGCTTTCGTCCCATTAAAATGGTATCGAGTACCGACACCGGAAAGGTATGCGTTTCCTGCTGCGGCACGTAAGCAATGTATCTGGCTCTGCGCCGTGGCGAAAGCCGGTAAAGCGGCTGCTGATCGATACAAATGTTACCATCATAACCTTTTAAAATTCCTGCGCAGCATTTTAATAAAGTGCTTTTTCCTGAGCCATTGGGGCCTAAGAGCGCTGTAATTTTTCCCGGCGCAAAATCCAATGAAATATCGTGCAGGACTTTGTCATTGCGATAAGCAAAACCAAGCGATTCCGTTCGTATCATCGTCATAGCATCCTCCTGCGGCGTTTGATGAGCAAATAAAGAAAGAGCGGCGCGCCGATGAATGAAGTGAGAATTCCCACAGGCAGCACCATAGGCGCCATGATTGTTCGCGCAAGCGTATCGGAAAACAACAGGAAAATGCCGCCGTAGAGTGCCGAAGCCGGTATAAGAAAACGCTCGTCGCTGCCGGTGATGGCCCTCACGATGTGCGGCACTACCAGCCCCACAAAAGCAATGATGCCAAAAAACGACACGGCGATGGCGGTAGAAAGTGAGGCTACGATCATGCCGCCGGTGCGGGTTGCATTTACGCGCACGCCCAGGCTTACGGCGGTTTCGTCGCCGGCATCCAGCGCGTTGTAGTTCCAGCGGTTGTAGATAAAATAAATAAGCGTGGGAATGGCCACCGCCAGCATCACCCAGAACTCGCGCCAGCCGGCACGCCCCAGGTCGCCGAAAGTCCAGAAAACGATGGCAGCAATTTGTACATCATCCGCCACAAATTGAAGCGCCGTGGTTCCGGCAGTAAACAACGAGCCTGACATGATGCCTGTGAGGATGATGGTTTCGGGGCCGGCATTGCGCAGCCGCGTCACCGTCAGGATGATGAGTGTTGCCACGAGGCTGGCGGCAAAAGCACAAAGTGTGATAAGATAAGGATTGTCGATAAGGATGGCGTCGGTGCTGTTGCTGTGGGTGGTGCCCGCGCCAAGCAGCACCACGGCGGTGGCGGCACCAAAGGCAGCAGCATTGGAGATGCCCAGCGTAAAGGGCGAACCCAGCGGGTTGCGCAAAAGACTTTGCATGGCCGCTCCGGCTACTGCCAGCATCATCCCCGCTAGCACCGCCGACAAAACGCGCGGCAAACGGATGTTGGTGATGATCTGTCGTGCAATAGGCTCTCCTTCGCCACGGATAACTTCAAAAATCTGGGTCAAGCCCAAATTGGCCGTGCCTGACAGGACGCCGGCAGTGGCTAATATCAGCAGCAACACTACCCCCACAACCAAAAAGATGCGCTTGCGGAGTAAATTCCTGCGGTACGCTTGCAAGGGCTTTCGCATTAGCTTTCCATATTAATTTGCTGACAGCAAGCGCCAAATTTATTTTGCATCTCATCTACCACATCAGCACCCAAAATAGTTTTATAAATTTCACGCGCTTTCTGTTCCGGATCGACGTCGGCAAACTGTTCGGGATAGAGCAGCTTGCCAATGTAATAGCTGTTGACCAGGATGGTGGAGTAGTTGGTGGTGTACCAGTTGTAAGGCCAGAGCGAATAAACCTTTTGTTGCTTAACAGCATCAAGGATTTTAATCCAGGGTTCGTCGGTTAGTTTTAATGTGGCGGCGCTGGCATCCACAAAAATGTATTGGGGATTCCAAAGGATGAGTTGCTCTTTGTCGATAAAAGCATTCTGAATAGTTTGGCCGCCTGCCCGCCAGACGGGTGGCAGTTCCTGCGCTACATTGTTTACATTCACCAGCCGGAAAGCCGGGAAGCGTGGCTCGGTAGAAGTGATGCCATGCGATCCGCGCCACGCGATGCCGCCGGCGTAAACCTGCGGGCGCAATTCGGCGGAAACGCTAACAGTGCGGTGGTTCAAATCTTTCAGTGTGTGCCGGATAAATGCGGTTACCTCTTCGGCTCTTTGTGTGCGATGGAGCAAAGCCCCCAGCAGGTGCAGGGTTTTGAAAACCGTAGCCGTATCATCGTCGAAGTTACCATAGACGATGGCCACCACCGGAACCCGGGTGCGCGATTGCAACTCTTCGGCTTCGGCACGGGTAAGGTAGGTGGTAATGATGAGGTCGGGAGCGGCGGCGGTGAGCAACTCCATGTCGTAGAGATTGCCGGAGCCAATCAAAGGCTTTTCGCGCAGTTCGGGATGCGCATAAAGATAAGGCACCGCGCGCTGACTTTCGTTGCCTTCGACAGCACAGATCAAATCGGTAGCATCGAGCCAGGTGATAAGACGCAGCGTGCCGGCGTTGAGCGCTACTACTTTTTGCGGATTTGCCGGTACGACCACTTCGCGACCGAGCATATCCGTAAACGGGATGCCCGGTTCACTGGCTTTGTGATGGCTGCTGCTGCAACTCCAAAGTGTGATGGAGAGAAGGAGGGTTGCAATGCAAATGCGCTTATAGCTTATCTGCAGCATCTCAATAACCCTGCCCTTTAGGGATGGGTCTGATGGCCCTGTCAGAAACCGGAGGGCTTTAGCCCAAAACACTTTTACATCAGTACCTTTCCAAGAATTTATCATCACATTCTTTTTATTTGGGCTAAAGCCCACTGAATTTTTTTCGTCTTTTACCCCCGGCCTAAAGGCCAGGGTTAGTGATCGCCTGGCAACAAAATTCCATTTCAGAGCCATCTCTTTCTATTTTGAAATTTGTTTTTCATTATTTACACCTGCTACCTATGATTGTGTTTTTGTTTTTTGGAATTTCATCAGGTGCGGCTCATCACCAGCTGGCCATGTTTTATTCCCTTGAGGGCAATCAGCCGGTTGGCCAGCGCCTGCAGTTGTGTGGCTTTTCCTTTCACAGCTATTGTTTCCAGGCAGTTGCTGTGATCGAGGTGTACATGCTGTACCGAGAGGATGAGTTCGTGGTAATCGTGCTGGATTTCGGTAGCGTGCATTTGTAAATCCTTTTTGTGGTGGTCGTACACCAGCACGATGGCGCCGGCCACCTCCTGGTCGTCGAGCCACAACGCTTCGGTTTTGGATTGTGATATCAGGAAGCGGATAGCCTGCGAGCGGTTGGGAAACTTCCGGTTTTCGACAAGTTGATCAAGGTCTTCGAGCAGATTTTCTTCGAGCGAAACGCCAAATCTTTTCAATGTCATAGTAGCACCTTTTTATAATTCGTGCCACAAAAGTAGTTGCATTTTTTTGGCGAAAGCCATTGGGGATAAAATTTAGAAAGGATTTAAATGCGGGGCGCGGAGCGCAGGGCGCTAAGCGGGTAGGATAGAGCGGTTTGTGGAAAGTGGGGAGAACAAAGCTTTAGCAAGGTTTAGTCTGTAAAAACAAAACGGGAATCTATTCTGGTCGAATGGATTCCCGTTCGCTAGGCACGCTGCCGTGGCAGGGTGTTTCGCGTCAGGTTACTGTTATTGTAGTTGCTCCTCGCGAGGCATTCAGTGAGGGTGCCTGATGTGGAGCCTGGCTGGCGGCTTGCTGTCGGTGAAGACAAGAAGTGGTGCCAACCAGAGCATTTTGTGAAGACCGCTGACTAAGTTGTTCCGTGGAACGAGGCTGCGATCTGACACCGTTTGAAGTAAGTTCCTGGTACGGAATCCTCCGCAAGTGGTGTCCTGGTTCCATTTCCTCATCAGCGTAGCGCGGCACACGAGGTGCTTTGCAGTGTTGATGGCCGCGGCAACAATGTTTGCGAAAACATCCCGGCTCTTGCAAGCCGGCACCGCTATCAGAAGATAGTTGTGGGTTGGGCGGGCTAAAGGATTTTTAAAGAACTGGTTATTGTCGAACCGGCAAATGAATGCCTGCGTTTCGTTTTCCCAGGGATTTCAGGGCTTTCGTCCTTTGTCCCCATTCATGCCATGCTAACTTTTTATCTCTGGCCTGATGCGACAAATATACAGCGAGTTTCTGGTACCAGCCAAGCTTTTTCTGTGTTTTTAATTCACCGGTTATCAACCAGGTTTTTCAACAATCGTTGATAACGCCGGAAGGCTTTTCGCAGTTGATTACAGAGCAGATTTTTAGCGAAAGCGGTACTAACAAATTGTTGATAACCAAGCCCTGGGTGTAAAATGAAAACTATCATTCCTCCCAAAAATAATTTGGACGAGAGATAGCCTTGCACAATTTCTAATTTCGAAACCAAATTAAATCAAATTGGCTTTCAGTAAATGAACGGAATAAAGCTTTTGGTCTTCCTGCGATACTGGTCAAACTGAGGGGTGTATTTTTTCCAAAGGTAGCAATCCAATTTTGGAATGTTGAAAAAGACGAAGAAGCAAAACAGGAATATCGGGATGATGGCTGCATAAAGGTTTCTGGTAATTATCGCGTAAGCGGTGACCCATAGCAGATCGCCGAAATAATTGATGTGCATGGAGTAACCAAACAAACCGCTGGTAAATAATCTGCCTGTATTTTCCGGATGTTTTTTCCAAAAATGCCTTTGTAGTTCTGATCCGGTATTGAGAAATGAACCGAAGATGAAAAGAAAGATGGCAATAACGTCGATCCAATCCGGGGCAGAAGCTCTTCCATATCCCAAAAGGGCAAAGCCAACAAAATAGAGCGCAAAAGCAAATGGCACGCTTATGCTTTCTTGCCACGGTATTTTTCGCTTGAGCAGATAGGTTATCATGAAAGTCATCCTTAAAAAAACGATAATAGAAAAAGTAAAAATGACTGCCCGTACCTGGAAGTTTCCGGCGCTTTGATCTATCCCGATGAGCCTAAGCAGCGTTGTGCCTTCGTCCATAAATAAAATCCGGTACGACCACCAGAGCAGCAATATTTCTATCACTATAATGATGACTTTTTGCGGGATGCTTTTAGATTTTTTTCCGTACAAATTCATGAAGTATCAGATGTTTGACATATTAATAAATCTGAATCAACCGACTAACATCGTTCAGGTTGTTTTCAAACTTTTGCTTTTTCAAAATGTTCATATTTTTTGTGTTTTAGAACAAAGAATTTTTTTTTGAATGAATTCATTATTTTAGATAACGAAAATCAGTTCTTATGAAAACAGATGATCATCAACCGGAAACTTCAGAAGAAGAAATACACTCAAACGACGATCTGAAATCTATTCCTATGCCGCAACTTTGGGAAAAGTTAGGTTCGTCGCCTAATGGCCTTAGCCACCAGGAAGCCAAAAAACGGCTGGCGCAATACGGCGCTAACGAAATTGCGGAAAAGAAGACCAACATGCTTCTGAAGTTCCTGTCGTATTTTTGGGGGCCAATACCCTGGATGATTGAGGTAGCGGTAATACTTTCGGCCGTGGATGGGCGGTGGCCCGATTTTTTTATCATTCTAATCTTGCTTCTGGTAAATGCAGTAGTGGGATATTACGAAGAACACGAGGCGGGCAATGCCATCGCTGCCCTGAAAGCCAAACTTGCCATCAAGGCCAGGGCCAAGCGCGACGGGAAATGGATCACCCCGGCATCGCGTGAGTTGGTTCCGGGAGATGTCATCCGCCTGCGGTTGGGCGACATTGTACCAGCGGATGCGCGCCTGCTTGAGGGTGACGCGGTGGACGTTGATCAATCGGCACTTACCGGCGAATCGTTGCCTGCCACCCGCGAGCCTGGCGAGGCTGTCTTTTCAGGATCGATCATGCGACGGGGCGAAACAGAAGCTTTGGTGTATGCTACGGGTGCAAATACTTATTTTGGTAAAACCACCCGGTTGGTTCAGGAGGCAAACAATACAAGCCATTTTCAGAAGGCTGTTTTAAAAATTGGCAATTATCTTATTGTTCTGGCAATTGTGTTGGTGGCAATTATCATCACAGTTGCTTTATTCAGGGGAGATGCCCTGCTCACTACTTTGCAGTTTGCACTGGTACTTACCGTGGCCGCTATTCCGGTGGCAATGCCTACGGTATTATCAATAACCATGGCGGTTGGCGCGCGCACACTCGCCAAAAAAAAGGCAATAGTAAGTAAGTTGGTGGCCATAGAAGAACTGGCAGGTGTGGACGTGCTGTGTGCCGACAAAACCGGCACGCTTACGCAAAATAAACTGACGTTGGGCGAGACTTTTACCTTAGACGATATTACTGTGGATCAGGTTATTTTGTGTGGGGCTTTGGCTTCACGTGCCGAAAATAACGATACCATCGACCTGGCCATATTAGAAAGTGTGGAGGACAAAAATACGCTGAAAGATTACGAAATTCTCCATTTTCAGCCATTCGACCCGGTACACAAACGTACCGAGGCCAAAGTTAAAGATGGCGATGGAAAAACTTTTAAAGTTACCAAAGGTGCGCCACAGGTAATATTGCAATTATCGGCCAATGCCAATAAAGTTAAAACTAAAGTTGATAAAGCAGTTAGTGATTTTGCAGCGCGCGGCTATCGTTCGTTGGGCGTGGCTCGTGATGATGGTGATGGGCAATGGCAGTTTATTGGTGTTTTGCCCTTGTTCGATCCACCGCGCGAGGATGCAGCAGCAACCATAGCTACTGCGCTAAAAATGGGCGTAAAAATTAAAATGGTTACCGGAGATGCGCTGGATATTGCCCGCGAAACTGCAAAAAAACTAAAGATGGGTTCAAACATCATGGATGCCAGCAGCCTGGGCGATGTAAAACACAACGAGACCCAAGAGGCTGGCGAAGCTATCGCCAAGGCTGACGGTTTTGCGCAGGTTTTCCCGGAGCACAAGTTTCATATTGTGGATGTATTGCAAAAACTCGGTCACATTGTAGGCATGACCGGTGATGGTGTAAATGATGCCCCCGCATTAAAAAAGGCCGATTGTGGCATTGCCGTTTCGGGGGCAACCGACGCGGCAAGGAGCGCTGCTTCTATCGTACTCACAAAAACCGGCCTCTCCATAATTATTGACGCTATCAAAGAGAGCCGGCGCATTTTCCAGCGGATGAACAGCTACGCTATCTATCGCATTTCTGAAACCTTACGCGTTTTAATATTTATGACGCTGGCCATCCTTATCTTTAATTTCTATCCTTTAACGGCTGTGATGATCGTGATGCTGGCTCTACTCAATGATGGCGCCATCCTCTCCATTGCCTACGACAATGTGCGTTACCAAAACAAACCTGAGGTCTGGGATATGCGACTTGTTTTGGGAATTGCCACAGTGTTGGGGCTTGTAGGGCCGGTGGCCGCTTTTGGATTGTTTTATCTGGGTGAGCGTGTATTTCATCTCGATCGTCCGCATATTCAAACGCTGATGTATCTGATGTTGTCGGTAGCCGGACATCTCACTATTTTTCTCGCACGAACCCGTGGATCATTCTGGTCGATACGTCCGGCAAAGGCGCTTTGGATATCAGTGCTGGGCACACAAATTTTGGCAACCTTCATAGCGGTTTACGGGCTGTTTATGACGCCGCTTGGCTGGGGCTGGGCAGGGTTTGTATGGGGCTATGCCATAGTTTGGTTTCTCATAACCGATGGCATCAAGCTGCTTGCTTATCGCTTTTTAAGCAAAGAAAAACAAAGGGCATAGCAGCAAAGCCGTTAGAGATGAGTAGGTTGGGATTTTATTAATTTTCATTTTTTCCATTACTGACCGATTAAATTGATGGTGATAGTTTTAGATTCTTCACTTCACTTCGTTTCGTTCAGAATGACAGTTGTTTAGGGGCGTAGGCGAAG
>Ga0265295_1002390_pt1 | contig 29930 bp, 29 predicted proteins | sample Munlansysbiofilm_FD_192503 | JGI IMG/M metagenome (GOLD analysis project Ga0265295, IMG submission 192503) | Leachate microbial communities from a municipal landfill in Southern Ontario, Canada - Methane capture system biofilm | ecosystem: Engineered > Solid waste > Landfill > Unclassified ... | reverse complement strand
ACAATTCGTTTATTGTTTCTTACAGGTTCTTTAAGTGGTATCATCACCAACATCAAATAAACGATGAACGCGTGAGAGCCAAGTAATCGTAGGACGGTTTCAAGTTCAGTTGTCATATGATTTATACTCACAGCCTTCCTAAGGTAGTTACCTTTATAGCAAAAATATACCACGAATCACTAAGAGATGCAATGACGATAAGCGTGTGATTCATTAAACTTAGACATCAAAATTCTTTCTTAAGTCATTCTTTGAGCTTCAAATATAAATAAACAACATTTCAGGCGGTATAATGACCTTATCCTCATGTATGAACGATCACGACAAATAAGAAAGAGGTAAGAAAAATGAAATTCGCAAAAATCATCGCATGGCTTGGCTTAATCTCAATGACTTCCGTTTTACTTCACGGGTTTATCAATGGAAACTTCTTTAGTGATGGTAAAACATTACTTTCAAACCCTTGGGGGTTGGTCTCCTTTATTGATCTATACGTCGGATTCTTTTTAATGGCGTTATGGATTTTATTTCGTGAAGAGAAAAATCACTTAAAAATCCTCTGGTTTATCCTACTGATGGTTTTCGGTTTTTTCACAGGTGCACTCTACGTACTAATCCAACTCTACCGCAGTCAAGGTGATTGGTTATCGTTTTTCTTAGGTCATCAAAAAGAACGTTTGCTCAAACAAAGCATAAAAAATCGGTCTTAAGATGAAAAAATTGTTTAAAGAACTTCTTCAAGAACTTACGTTTGTCTTAAAGGGGAAAACCTTAGACACACTGATTACGCCATTGATATTTATCCTTACTTTAAACTTATTTGACCTTAATACGGCCATCATCACGTCGGTCGTTTTATCCACCCTTCTTCTTTTAATTCGAGTGATCAAAAAAGAAAAAGTGCTTTACGCACTGATTGGACTCCTTGGTGTTCTGATCGCTTTTGTCTTCTCAATCTTAGGTAATCACCCGAAAACCTTTTTTATTCCTGATATTTTAGGCAGTTTTCTTGTGGTATTGCTTGCCTCATACACACTCTTAGTTAAACGCCCGCTTGCGATTTACGCAAGTCATCTGACGAGGGGCTGGCCAATGGATTGGTTTTTAAGAAACGACGTCTTACCTGCTTATAAAGAAGTCACTTATCTTTGGCTAATCTACTTTATTTTTCGTCTATTCATGGACATTTGGTTTTTTTCAAAGAATCAACTGGAACGACTGGTTTGGTTTAATACGGTCGTTGGCTATCCGCTTTTAATTCTCATCTTAGTAACTAGCTATATCTACGGCATCTACAGATTAAGAAAACTAAAAGGCCCTGGCGTCGACGAGTTCATTCAAAAGAAAGAACCACCGTTTCGTGGTCAGACAAGAGGCTTCTAACCAACAAAAAGACGATTAAGTCGATAAAAGATGGTTTTATCTTTTAGACTTGATCGTCCTTTTTGATTGATATTCATTTAATAAGCGTCAAAGAAAAAATCACCATACCCAAGGTATTTAAACGTCTCATCCTCGTATTTAAAGTAATAATACGGTGTATAACTTTGCATAAACATCAAGCCACCAAAATAGCCCTGAAGAACTAAAAATGACCCATTTGAATTTTCAACAAAATACGTCTCGTTAAAGACAAACTGTCCTTCTTTTGCATACCCATGAATCTCTTTTAATGAATTTGAAAGACCCATAAAATCATCGTATTGATACGTCTTACCCAGCCATGTGATTTCATAGGTGTACTCATCAAGATAAAAAGGGTCTTTAAACACTTGATCGTAATCACTGGTTTCGCCTGTTTTATAGTTATAGGCGACTTTATCACGTATACTAAGCAAGTAGTCTCCCTTGATTTGATTGTAGATGACCTCATCTGTCACGTATCGTGTTTCTGTGATGGTTGGCCCATCAAATGAAACAACGACTAGTTCTTCATCGATGTAGGCAAATCGTTGGTCTTTTCCATCACTAGCTAGTGGTTCTACCTCAAAGGTTTTTATGACCTCGTTGGTTTGTAATACGACGTACTCTATCGCATCCTTAGTTTTGATTAACGCGTGGGTATGATCAAATAGTTCAACAAACGTCTGTATATCAGTTACACCATATGCGCCAAACGTTCTAAGTATGCTTACCTTTAATGAGGTGGTATCAATAACGCCTAAAACGTAATGTGATTTTCTTGGATCCTCTTTGTCCGTTCTTAGTTTGTATGTAAACATCACGTGTTTGTCTTTGTATGTTACTTGATATCGAATGAAACGGTCTTTGTTATAAGTAATGTCTAAATCGTCTAGCGTCTCTTTAATCAACGCATCAAAGTTCGTTTTCATTTGATTTGTTTGGATGTATTTTCGAGTCACGATGCTGTAGCCATCAAGTTCAACCTTCATTTTAGCGGCTTTTTGTTTAAAACTAACGTTACCTCCGTCACATGCCGAAAGTAGAAAAAGTAGTAAAATCACCATTGTCAGTTTGACTAGTATCGGTTTTCTCATTTGTCATCAACCTCATCTCTTTTATTTATCATTATACGTGAAAATGTGTCAAAGTGATGAACTTCCATTAAAATCTAACTAAGTCATTTGCTCATCATCTTTAAAACTGATAAGGTCGAGTAAAAAACATCACCTAACAAAGGCAAACAAGTGATACTTATTTGACTAAATAATGTCTTTTAATTAATCGTTGTTCATATAATCCTTAGGACTTGAAGCCGTTGGCAATAGGATAGTCAACCAAGCCAAATCAAACTAACGCTACTTCTTATGACGTGTTTGATAGTCTTCATCAATCTCATTTTTCCAATCGGAGCTGATTGATTTTTTTACCCTAAGTTCACTGATTGTTTCAGCAATCACTCTAAAGTTTAACTCTGTTCCTTCTTCATCGGCGTGATAATTAGCCACTCGGTCTTCTGAAATCCCGAAATCTTTAGCGGTATTAAGCGCATCCATATTGGCACCTAAAAAAATAAATTCCCATTGGTATTTTTCTTTTTGGAACTCAATCATTTGTTTGATTTTCGCACTTGAATATTCTCTACTTGCATTTTCCATTCCATCGGTTGTAATAACAACAACGGTTTTCTCCGGTATTTCATCATTTTTTAATTTTTTATGACATGCAATTATTTGTGTGATACTTCGACCAATCGCGTCTAGTAACGCGGTGGTTCCTCTAACAAAATATTCGTTTGTTGTCATGTCATTAACGTTACTGATTTGTTTTCTTTGATGAATTAATTCGTAATGATCATCAAACAAAACGGTTGTCACAAGTGCTTGTCCCTTGGTTTCTTTTTGTCTTTTGATCATTGAATTAAACCCACCGATGGTATCTTTTTCTAAGCCTGCCATTGAGCCACTTCGGTCTAAGATAAAAACTAACTCGACTAAATCTTTTTTCATATTTATCTACCCTCTTTCATACCTTAAGGATACACGAATATTGAATCCATCTGGTCGCCTAGAAAGCGACAAATAAAATTAGATGCCTCCGATGGTTTTTTGTTCAAATGCGAAAAGCACTTGATTAATTTCATACAAATCATAATTTTCATCTTCAATAAAATACGAAATGATTTTATCGAACTTTGAACTAGGTGATAGAGAATACCCCGCTTTATTCAGTAAATCTTTTGTCTGATCTAGATTCAGTTCTAAGGCAATTGAAAAGGCAATGACTGTCAGTTTACTTGGTTGGTAATCGTCGTTACTTTTAATTTTTGAAAATAGTTTGCGATCAATGTTCGCTTTTTTATAGACGTCAACGTCAGTTAAATCACTTTCATCAATCAAACGAAACAAACACGAACTAAATGTCTCGTCTAAGGTCAAATCAATTTCTGATAGCTTTCTAGTTCTTGAAATTCTTCTAGCCACTGGACGTTCATATTCATCCACCAAATCCATTTTAAAGAAAGCTCTGTTTGTCTTTGATTCATCCAAATCACTTAAGTAATTTTTTACCTCGTTGAAGCGGTCTAAAGAGACTTGATACGACGCCTCATCATAAACCACTAAATAAATCATCATCTCGTGTTTTTCTAAAAACAGTTTTATTTCAGAAAGCGCTACTTCTAGCGCTTCTCCTCTTGGAAATCTGTTGGCACCTGAGGCGACTAATGGAAATGCAATCGACTCAAATTGGTGTGTGCTTGCTAGTTTTAAGGCAGCCTTATACGCTTTGCGTAATGCTTGTGTTTCATGATGTGATCCGTTTTTATAACCCGGTGATGCCACATGAATCACGTGCCTTGCAGGTAAATCAAAGCCTTTAGTAAGAACAGCCTCTTTAGCTTTAATTACACCATAGGCGTTTCTTTCTTCTTGCAAACCAGGGCCAGCTGCCTGATAAATATCAAATTCAACACCATCACTAACGTTTCGATGTATACTTGATGGATTTATAATCGCATCCACATTCATTTTTGTTATATCACTTCTTAAAATTTCAAAAGGCATTTATCTCACTCCAATCACTAATGAAAGCTTATGTAAAACCTAATAATAGATATCGTTAAAAATCGCTTCATAGTTGTTCCCGCACTTTTGATTTTTCTTTATTTTAAATAATTTTACCATAATATGAACTCTAGGTAAATAAACCGTTAAACCCATAGGACGAACATGCCATCCTATAGAACTCAGTCTTAGGTGTTTAGGATGAATTAGCGCTAAATTCATGAACTAGTAGATTATAAGAAATTGCAATAACGTTCTAAAAAATGTAAGGCAACTAAGCTTAAACGAAATCATCATTTCTTTATCTTCGATCACTTATTTTTTATAGGAGGCTATTCTTTCGATTAGAAATACGATTTTGCCAGAAGGTATACTCATTTCAATCGAATTTTGTTTGATTTATTATTCTTACAAAAAATATTTAAGGTGCCGTAATCCATCTATGAGTACAAAAAAAACCTGTCTTGTATGTTTTATTATATGTTTTCTTGTATTAATCATATCAAGGATTTATACGATTATGTTTAAGTACAAAAAAGCCCTTCTCAAAAATGAGAAGAGCATTCTATATTAGTTATGGTGACCCGTACGGGATTCGAACCCGTGAATGCATGCGTGAAAGGCATGTGAGTTAACCGTTTCTCCAACGGGCCATATTTTTACCAGCTTTTTTAGTATACTATACTTAAAACTTTTTTGCAACACTTTTTCAAAAAAAAGACACACGTTTTATTGTGTGTCTTAGAAATACCGTAATTACCCTTAGACTCTTTTAAAGAACCGGTATAAAATCGGGCTAAAGTAAAAACAGATAAAGTAAAAATAGAACCCCAAAGTTTTAAATGGTGTAACGTCTCTAAAAATGATCATAACGAGAACCTCAAGTGATAACAGACTCATGGTCCAATAAAAACTAATTTGATACGTCTCCTCAATGGTTTCTAGGATGCTATAGCGCTGCAAGAAATACCCGAGCCCAACCACACCGATTGAAGCCAAAAAATAGGTTGCATCAACGATGATACGGGAATCACTACTTGACTTAAATATCACATGCTCAAGTAAGATACCTAACAGTAAGCGGATCAACAAAACAGATAAAACATAAAACAAGCCTATCTTGATGTGATTATCTCTCGCTTTCATATAAGTCCCCCCAGACACTTATATTATACCCCCATTTTTCTTTTACAACAAATAGACGTTTTCTTTTGCTAGATTTTCTTTCATTTCTTCTGGCCAATGACTTGCCTGTACTTCACCGATGTGGCGTTTTTCTAAGTAAAATAAACATAGCCTTGATTGTCCAATCCCGCCACCAATGGTTAGCGGCAATGTCTTGTTGATGATTGCCTGATGATATGGGTAATTTAGACGTTCTAAATTTCCCCTTAACTCTAGTTGTGATAATAGCGCTTGATCATCGACTCGAATACCCATACTTGATAATTCTAAGGCGATGTCTAGTGGTTCATGATAAACCAGTAAATCCCCATTTAATGACCAATCATCGTAATCTGGGCTTCTGCCATCGTGTGCTTCATTGTTGGATAATAACCCGCCAATTTGTGTAATAAAGACCGCACCTTTTTCTTTTGTGACTAAGTATTCTCTTTCTTTTGGTGTCTTTGTTGGATACCTCATCAATAGTGCCTCAGAAGAGATGAAATAAATTGATTCTGGTAGCTTCTTAGTTAATTTAGCATAACGCGTGTTGATTTCATCTTCGACCTGTTTTAACGCCTCATAAATGCGTTTAACCACCGAGATTAAAAAAGCTTCTTGTCGTTCTTCTTTAGAGATGATCTTCTCCCAGTCCCATTGATCCACATAGATTGAATGAATTGGCGATAAGACTTCATTTGGCCTTAAGGCATTCATATCGGTGTATAGCCCTTCATCATAAGAAAAACCATAGCGATTAAGCGCCATGCGTTTCCATTTGGCAAGGGATTGAACAATCTCTAGGGTTTGTTCTTGAAATGAAAAACCTACGGGCGGCTCTGCCCCATTTAAATAGTCGTTAATTCCGCTGTCTTTATCGACAATCAACGGCGATGAAATCCGTTTTAATTTGAGTGCCTTTGAAAGTTCTTTTTCAAACAGATCTTTGATTGCCTTAATGGCATCTTCGGTTTGCATTAATGATAACTTACTTTGATACATTTGATTTATCCTCCAATCAAATAAAAAAAATCCTTAAGATCATAAAATCTTAAGGACGAAATATTCCGTGGTACCACCTTAGTTCTAGTAAATCAAAACTAGCTCATTTGATGTTAACGCCATCCTACGTGTAAGTCTACTAGAGCAAGCTCGTTCTTTTACCTCATCAAAAGTGTTGGTTTCTTGGTGGTTATCTTAGTCTTTCACCCTCACTAAGTCGCTTTTAAAACCAGATCAAGTCACATCTTTATCATCGATTTAACTCATTATAGCGAAAAGACTTTGAAATGTCAATTTTATCGTTAATAACCGTTTATTCATCACCATAAAAGGATAAGTCGATTGAGCCATTTGATGTAATGGCTTCAATATATGGTGTTTTGTTTGGGTTGTAGGTTGAAGACCCATAAACCGCATCATTGATTCTAACGGTCCCGTTAGACGTCTTTGTTTTAACTTTATAATCCATAAACTGACCGTAAACATTTAAGTTGATTGAGCCATTAGACGAATGTACTTTAAGACGATTGGTTGTGATTTTAGAACCCGTAATCCGTCCATTAGACGTTTGTGCGTCTATTTCATCAATCGTGATGGTTTGAAGTTCGATAGCACCATTAGAGGTATCGAGGTTTGCTTTTGTTGCCATAACACCTTCTAAAGAAATATCCCCATTGGAGGTATCCGCTCCTAAAAGCGTTATGCGACTTTCTTGAATCTCAATTTTACCATTTGATGTGACAAATGAGCCTTGTTGTAGGTTAACACCAGTGATGCTTATCTTTCCATTTGATGTTTTTAAGAACACGTCTTCAATTGCCTCTGGCAGTTCAATAATGACTTCTTTTGGGTTCATCATGCGCACCAAATTAAAGACTTGAATGCCTCGAGTAAATCGAGTTAAAAATGGGGCACGAACGTCTATATTGAGTTCGTTTTCAAGCTCTTTGATCGTCAGTGTTTCATAATCTTCATAAATGATGGTGACCACCAATTCGTTTGTTAGGGATGGTTTAAGAACGATTTTTTCATCCTCCACACTAAGATAGAGTTTAGTAAAACGATCACTCTCATACTTCAGTACTTTTTCTTCTAATAATCTATCGGCATCATTGCCTGAGAGAAATAAGAATGTGGCTGCCCCAATCATCCCAAGAATAACAAATACAATACCAAATTTTAGTACGAGTTTCATAAGCGGCTCCTTCTTTCCTCAAAATAAGTCATTAGTTGCTTAATACGTCTTAGTGTAAAATAGATACACGCACTTGAGATAAAGATTACCCCAACAGCGATTAATGCTTCCGATAGAAAATACAAGTCCAAATAAAGACTCTCGTATTGCCCCACACGAAGCAATGTCGTAAAAAATGAGATCCCCCCTGAACTAATCAAAGATATAAAGAAGAATAACGCGATAACCGAAACAATCATTAATAAGACTTGCTTAAAAAGTGTGACCGACTCACGCTTTTTAGTCAAATTCGCTGGGTATGTTTTTCCCATCGTCTGAATGATTTCTTTGACACTACCCAAACGTTTGATCATTTCTTCTTCTGATTCCCCATCTAAGACAGCTTCATCGATTAATTCCTCATAGTACTTAAGGATATCTTGTTGCTCAACGTCATTTCCTAGGGCTAGTTTTAATTCATTTAAAAACTGTTTTTTTGTCATAAGCTACCTCAATATGTATTTATAGATGGTTTCAATCTCTTTAAAATCCTTATACGCCGCATTAATGACGGCCATACCTAAATCCGTGATTCGGTAATACTTTCTTAATCTTGATTGGTGTTGTTCCTGGTAAGTTGTTAAATACTTTTGTTGTTCTAACCGCTTTAAGATTGGGTATAATGTCGATTCACTAATATCAATTAAGTTAGATAAGTCTGTGATAATCTTATACCCGTATGAAGGCTCTTCTTTCATCGCAGAAAGCACAAGTACTTCAAGAAACCCTTTTTTTAATTGCGCATCCATAAAGATACCCCCTCATACGATATACTATACATTGCATAGTATCAAAAGTCAATAAAAAAATCAAACATTCGTAATGATGTTTGATTTTGTCGTTATTTCGTGGCGGAGCAGGAGGGATTTGAACCCTCGCGCCGGTTTTAGCCGACCTACACCCTTAGCAGGGGCGCCTCTTCAGCCTCTTGAGTACTACTCCAAATGCGCTATTATATGATAACCTATTTTAGCAAAACTGTCAACACAAAACCGTGAAAAATAAAAAAAGCATCTTGGAGAGAGAATGCTTTTTTTATTTATATTAACGAGGTTCGATCATGGAGAGAGAGACTTTCCCTCGTTTTTCATCTACACTTAATACCCAAACTTTAACAATATCCCCGACTGAGACAACATCTTTAGGATGTTTAACAAATGATTTTGATAATTTAGAAATATGTACTAAACCATCTTCTTTCAAACCACAGTCAACAAAGCAACCAAAGTCAACGACGTTACGTACGGTGCCTTCTAATTGCATACCTGGTTTTAAATCTTCTAGGTTAAGAATATCACTTCTTAACACTGGTGCGTCAAATTGGTCTCTAGGATCTCTTAATGGAGCAATAAATGCATCTAGAATGTCATTTAAGGTGTACTTATCGATGCCAAGTGTTTTAACCAGTTCGTTACGGTTAATGGCATCAATGAGTTTTTTAATTTCTGGTTTGCCAAACATCTCTGGCGTGATTTGATACATCGCCATGATTTGTTTTGCGTAATCGTAACTCTCTGGGTGAATTGAGGTAATGTCTAATGGTTCTAACCCATCAGCAATACGCAAGAATCCAACCGATTGTTCAAAGGCTTTATCGCCAAGTCTAGGTACTTTTTTGATGTCCTTACGACTCTTAAATGCGCCAAATTCGTCACGATACTTGACAATATTTTCTGCAACGGTCTTATTCAGACCAGAAATATAAGTTAATAATGCTTGTGAAGCACTGTTGATGTTAACCCCAACTTGGTTAACGGCATTTGTCACCACAAAATCAAGTGATTCACTTAATTTTTTTTGTGAGACGTCATGCTGATATTGACCAACCCCAATGGATTTTGGATCAATTTTTACAAGCTCTGATAGTGGGTCTTGAAGACGACGGGCAATCGATGCCGCACTTCTTTCTTCAACAGAGAAATCTGGAAATTCATTTCTTGCGTAATCACTTGCAGAGTAAACTGAAGCACCCGCTTCGTTAACAATGACGTATTTAACGTCAAGGTTGCTTTCTCTAAGTAAATTCGCAATAAAACTTTCTGTTTCTCTTGAGGCTGTTCCATTACCAATGGCAATCAAGTTAACCCCATATTTAGCAATAAACTGTTTAATGATCTTTTCAGATAGTTTGACACGTTCGTCCGACATTTTTTCCCCAATGTATTTCTCATGTGGGTAAATGACGCCTTTTTGTAAAACAGTGCCTTGCTCATTAACCACACATAGTTTACAACCGGTGCGGTACGCTGGGTCAACACCAAGAACGATTTTATCTTTCATTGGTTGTTGTAAGAGTAAGTTTCTTAAGTTAATTGAGAACACGTCAATGGCTTGATCTTCAGCTTTTGAAGTTAAATCCGAACGGACCTCTCTTTCAATGCTTGGGTAAATCAAACGCTTAAGTGCATCTTCAATCGCCTCTTTAATCAAATGGACGACAGGTGATTTTTGGTTATTGATCACTTTCAAACCGAGATATTGTAACATTACTTCTTGATCCGTGTCAAGAGAAACTGAAATAATTTTTTCATTCTCTGCGCGGTTCATCGCAAGCACACGGTGCGGTGCGACTTTATTGATTAACTCTTTATGGTCATAGTAATTGACGTAAACGCCTTTTTCATCAAGTTCTTTGGCGTTCTTCTTCTCTTTTGCAACAATCAAACCAGTTTTTTCAACGAGCTCTCTTAAATGCTTACGATACTCAGCGTTATCACTTACGTATTCACTGATGATGTATTTCGCACCAGTAATCGCATCTTCAATTGTTAAGACTTCATCATTTAAATATGCCTCTGCCTCTTTTTCAACATCGATTTGACTCGGTTGACTAAAGATAAGATCTGCTAGTGGTTGAAGTCCTTTTTTAATTGCTTCGGTTGCTTTGGTCTTTTTCTTTTCTTTGTAAGGACGATACAAATCTTCAACTTCGATTAATTTGGTCGAACCCATAATTTGCATTTGAAGCGCTTCGGTTAACATGCCTTTTTCGTCAATCAAACGAATAACGTCTTCTTTACGTTTTGCCAAGTTCACGCCATATTCCCACTCTTTGTGAATGGTGTTGATTTGTTCTTCATCTAGCCCGCCGGTAACTTCCTTACGGTATCTTGCGATAAACGGAATGGTATTGCCTTCATCAAGTAATTTTAAAACGGACTCGACTTGTGCACCCTTAACAGATAGATTTTGACTGATTTCTTTAATTAAATTTTGATCCATAGTTTCACCCTTTTTCGTACGAAAAGGCCTTATCGGCCTCTTAGTATTATTTTGAAATCGTTGCTAATTTATACTCGATTTGAGTTTGAACGGTTAAAACACCTTCGGTTGTTGCAATCGCTTCACCTTCGATGTGAATTAAGCCTGGACGGCTTGGTAATTGAAGTCCTGAAACTTCGGTTTGGATATCATTGTATTCGTTATAGTTTAAGACAAAGAAAGAGTAACCTTTTTCTTTTGCTTTACTTGCTGCATCTTTAACAATTTCTTCTAAATCTTCACAGGTTGTACATTCATCATAATTTCCGTTATAAACAAAAATATAAATGTCGTGAAAAACATCTGTGATTGCATCGTCTTGATCTTCGTTTGTCCCAATTAAGTATTTGTACTCATCTAAGGTTAAGTGTTCTAAGGTTTCAAAACGATTGTAGTTTGGTTCTTTTTCAGTAAATACGTACTTGTCTAATAGTAAATACGCTAAAACACCAAGGATGGCAAGCAATCCAATGACCGCACCTATTTTAATGATTTTAGCATCTACTTGTTTCTTTTGATTCACTTGATTCTTTTTAGCGGGTTGTTTGTTTACCGCTTTTTTTTCTACTCTAGGCATTATTAAACACTCCTAACTCCTTAGTTATTATACATAAAAATTGGCTGTTATACAAGACTATCAAGAATTATGTAATTTATTTGTTTTTTATTAGTAACACAACCGCACTTGCGTAATGCTTCGTATGTGTAATTGAAAGTTTAATCGTGTAGCCAGATAAAAAGTGATTATCTACAAAGTAAGGGGCACCAACCTCATCATTCAAAACTGTAAAATCACGATAATTCGCGGTTTTATCCCCTTGCTTAAATGCTTTAAATAGCGCTTCTTTTGCAGAAAAACGCCCACCTAAAAATGTCAACTGTCTGGTCTTATCTGTAATGTCGTTATAGATGATTTTTTCCTCATCAGATAAAAGTCGATTAATCAATACTTCAGTTCTTTTTTGATTAAGTGTTTCCAAATCTACTAAATCAATGCCAATTTCAAACACATTATCGCCCTTCTCTTATTTGATCAGCAAGTTCTTTAATCTTTACTAAGCGGTGATTCATCCCAGACTTAGATAAGGGTTCGCCGGTCATTTTTTTATATTCTATGATTAATTCATTTAAAGACGCATCTGGAAAGCTTTCTCTAAGGACGATGGTGTCCTTTAACTTTTGATCTAACAGGTCAAAGTCACGGTTTTCTCTGATGAACTCAATGTCTTTTAGCATTTTATTTGCTGCTGTAAGAGTTTTTCTCTCATTTGCTATTTCAATATTAATCAGACGATTGATTGAATTATTAAAATCACGTTTAATTCGAATGTCTTCATATCGAAACATCGACTCATTAGCGCCGATGACACTTAAGAAATTACTAATTGCCTCTGCTTCTTTTAAATAGATGATTAATCCCTTACGTCGTTTCGTGATTTTTGCATTTAAATCAAAGTGATTCATCAAACGTTGTATGAAAATCGCTTCAATTTTATCTTCTGTAAAAATTTCGAGATGGTATGTTGGTTTGGATGGGTCATTAATCGATCCACTTGATAAGAAGCACCCTCTAATATAGGCTCTCTTCTCAACATCCGTTTGAGTCATTTTTTCATATACCCCAATGTTTTGATCAAACATCGAGTGATCTTCTACGATTTTTTTAACATTCGTTTTAATATTAACGATGTAACCTCGTTTTCGAAGCTTTGAAGATGACTTTGAAAGCAATTCAATTTCACTTTGATACAAATGCTTTAGAATGACGACAAAGCGTCTGGCAATCCCTGCATTATTCGTTGTAAACTGGAGGCTCATTCCCTCATTATTAATCGAAATCGATGTGTGTAAATGAAGAAGCGCCGAAAGCTCTGCAAGCTGTTCAGCGTCACTTGATTTTAAATTAATGAGTTCATCTTTAACACTTTTCGCAAACGACATATTATTCCCAAGTTTCTAAATATTTTAAACAGTTTTGTACCGCAATTGCCCCATCAGAGGTTGCCGTAACCACTTGTCTAATTTGTTTGGTTCTAACGTCTCCAGCCGCATAGATGCCTTCGACTTTGGTTTCCATTTTTTCATTGGTATCAATAAACCCATACGCATTTAAAACGCCCGTTTCCTTTAAGAAATCAGTCACTGGAATTGCACCAATGTATTCAAAGACCGCTTTGGTTTCAATCACGTTTTCATCCCCTTGATCCGACTTAATCTTAACCGCTTTAAGTTTGTCTTTCTCGTCAATGATGAATTCGGTTACGACGCTTTCTAAATGAATGGTCACGTTTTTTTGTTTTCTTAAAATATCTTGAGCCTTTTTATCGGCCGTTAACTCTTTTAAGTTTTGAACCACAGTCACGTGCTTACATAACGTCGCAAGATAACTTGCTTCTTCAACCGCACTGTTGCCGCCACCGACAACCACCACGTCTTCGCCTTTGTAAATTGGCCCATCACAAATGGCACACCAACTGACCCCATTAGAGGCAAGCATATCTTCGTGCTCTAAACCTAAACGTCTTGGTAACATACCTGAGGCAACAATGATTGACTTGGTTTCATAGGTTTTATCCTCTGTAATTACTTTCTTAACATTGCCTTCTTGTTCTACTTTTAGAACGTTGCCATACTCATATTGAACACCTAAACTCATCACGTGATCAAACATGGCCATCGAAATATCCGCGCCACTTTGCTTTTTCAAGCCAGTGTAGTTTTCAATTTCCCACGTGTTCACCATTTGACCACCTGGTGCGCCTTTTTCAATTAGAACCACATTTAAGTTGGCTCTTTTAGCATAAATCGCTGCCGTCATCCCCGCAGGACCGGCACCAATAATTATTAAATCATACATGTTGTAACACCTCTTTTAATTGGATTAGCGAATCAATATAAAAATCCGCGTTTGCTTTTAGTAAAGCTTCTTTATGTAGTGAGTAGTTCATCCCACAACTCATGATATTGGCATTTTTTGCCGCCATGATGTCGTTTGGATGATCGCCTACATAAATCGCATTCTTGACTTCTTTAAAGAAACTCAATGCTTTTAGAATCGGTTCTTTGTCTGGTTTGTGTTTGATAACGTCATCAGACCCAATAATCACATCGAAAAAAGAAATAAGGTTGGTCACCGCTAACCCGCGTCTGACCATATGATTCATCTTTGAAGAAACGATGGCTAACTGATAACCTTCTTTTTTTAGTTCGGATAGCAGTAACGATGCCCCCTCAAAAGCTTTGACGTAATGATCGTGAAGTTCTAAGTTTTTTTCTTTGTAGGCTTTGATTAAGAAATCAATTTCCGCTTCGCTTTTAGCGTAATTGAGAAACGATTCTCTTAAGGTAGGGCCAATAAATTTGATATAGTCTTCTCGTTCTAATTGATGTTGTTTAAGATGCGTTTTAAACACATGATCCACAGTATCAATGATGAGTTCATTCGTATCAACCAAAGTCCCATCCAAATCAAAGATCACCGTATCAATCATTTGTTTGCCTCTAGTTCTTTTTTTCCATCATTATAGACGTCAATGTAATAAGGTAGTTCTTTGAAGAACACTAAGTTTTTCAAGACTAAGTAGACCACACCACCACCAACAAACAATAATAAACTCATTAATATGTTGACTTTAAATAAGCTGAACGCAGCCCCTTCGACTGGCTTTCCAATCCAAAGAGGGTCTGTACGGAAAGGTTCAATTAAGAAACCTCTACCTAACCCATACCAGATTAAGTAAACACCAATTAAATCACCAATCTTAAAGACTTTTTTTCGTCTAAGCACTAAGATGATAACAAGCCCTAGAAAATTCCACAAGCCTTCATATAAAAAAGTTGGGTGGTAATAAATACCGCTTTTGTTCATGTTTTCAACAATGAACTCCGGTAAGTGAAGTGTGTCTTTTAAAAACGTTCTTGTGGTTTCTCCACCATGTGCTTCTTGATTGAAGAAGTTTCCCCAACGGCCCATAATTTGGCCAATTAAAAACCCTGGGGCTAAAATATCTAATACTTTCCATAAATTCATCTGTTTGTAGCGCGTAAAGAAGATTAAAAAGATAATGGTTGTGATTACCGCGCCGTGAATGGCTAAGCCACCACCAGCAATATCAAACACCTCAGCAATAGACGTGTAGTTGTTGTGTGGGTCAAAAATCACATAGTAAAGTCTTGCGCCAATAATGGCCAGTGGGACAGTAAATAAGATCCCATCATACAAATCGTCTTTGTTTATTCCAATAAATTTGATTTCATAAAACCCCAAGATCGAGGCAAACACAATACCAGAAATAATAAAGACGGCGTACCAGGCAATACTAAAACCACCAATGGCGATTGCCACACTATCGAAGGGCGGTTCTTGCCCAATGGTTGCCATTAAAAGTAAAAATAAAAACCAAAGGACCATACCTATGCCTAAACTATAACCCATACGGTACTTAAAGAAATGTGCTTTAATTTGATTCATTTTCTTCCCTCTCATTCCGTTTCATACTTCTTGTGATTTCTCTTGTTAAGTTAAACGCTGCGTGATACCCCATGTATTTAAGCTTTTGATTTCTTGCGGCACTCTCAACGAGTGTGGCCACATTTCTGCCAGGTAACACCGGAATCACAATCTTAGGGATTTCAGTATCAAAGTACTTTGTCGTTTCTAAATCCAACCCTAATCGGTCATAGTAACGATTTTCTTCCCATTTTTCAAGCTCAACGACCATACGGATTTTCTTCGTTTCTCTAAACGCACTCACACCAAACATCGAAATGACATCAACGATACCAATACCTCTAATCTCAAGGTATCTTTCTAATATCTTTGGTGCCTGACCAATCAAAATGCCCACGTCTTTTTGATAAATATCCACACGGTCATCTGAAATCAAAATATGACCTCGTTTGATTAATTCAAGCGCTGTTTCTGATTTACCAATCCCGCTTTTTCCGGTAATTAGAACCCCAAGACCGCCAATGTCTAACAACACCCCATGAACGGTTTTTCTTGGTGATAAATAATCTTGTAGATAGGAAAATAGTTTTGAATTAAGTGCCGTGGTTCTTAGTTGACTTTTTAGAATGGGTACCCCATACTCATCCCCTAATTTTTTATAAACCTCAGGCACATCAACGTTAACTGAAAAGATGACTGCCGGTGGTTTCAACTTCATAATTTGTCTTAAACGTACCTCTTGAATCTTTTGATCGAACAATAAGAAAAACGAATTTTCCTTACTACCAATTAAAATGACACGGTTGTTGTCAAAAAAATCCATAAATCCCGCCAGCTCAATGCCTGGTCTTGATATCATTTGTTCCGTGATAAACGAACTCATGCCGGCGTGTCCTGAGACACACTCGAGTTGATTATCTTTAGCCAAATGCGCGACTTTAATTCCTCTCATCCTAGCCCTACTTTCTTAGTTTAAATTGATGCATCTTAACGTAATAGGTCAACATAAAACGAAGACCTAAAAACACAATCGAAAATCCAATTAAATCCGTTACTTTGATAAACGTAAGTCCAGGTGTGACACTCACGGATGCATACATTAACACAACCGACAGCACCAATAAGAGTAACCCAAAGGATTGCAACACGTATTTTAAAAAATACCTGAACACCATCATTTTAACGATTATTTCTAATAATGTAAACAGCAACACACCAATAAAGAACCCAGGCACTTCACTTACTTTTAATAAAGAGGTTAGACCTGTGGTGACCATAAAGAGAAGTAAATTGACCAAATACATCAATAAAACGTTTAATCCAAAGTTCTTATGTAGCCCATAAGTTGTCACACTTAAAAGCTTATCTTTTTTTTGCTGATGCTTCAATTGTTCAATCAAATCATGCAACTCTTTTTCAATGTCTTCTTGATTTCTATCGTCGTCATCCCTCAAAAATAAGACCTCCTTTATCTAGCTATTGTAATAAGAACCATCCATGATTTTCTTAAGATACGCCCCAGTATAACTTTCTTTGATTTTAATAATCTCTTCTGGTGTACCAACCCCAACGATTGTTCCACCCTTATCGCCACCCTCAGGCCCCAAATCAATGATATGATCAGCACATTTGATAACGTCTAAATTATGTTCAATGATGATGACAGTTGCGCCTTCATCCACGATACGATTAACCACTTCCATTAACCGTTTAACGTCATCAATGTGCAAACCAGTGGTCGGTTCATCTAGGATATAGAGCGTATCCGGTGAAATTTTTTTATAAAGTTCTGAGGCCAGTTTTACCCGTTGTGCTTCCCCACCAGAAAGGGTGGTTGCGGATTGTCCAAGCTCAATGTAGCCTAGACCCACATCGAATAACGTCTGAAGCTTCATTTTCACTTTTGGTACATTCTCAAAGAAAACGACGGCGTCTTCAACCTTCATCTTTAACACATCGGCAATCGACTTGCCTTTGTATTTCACTTGTAATGTTTCACGGTTGTATCTTGAGCCACCGCACACCTCACAAGCCACATAGACGTCTGGTAAGAAGTGCATGGTAATTTTCGTTACCCCATCACCGCTACAATTCTCACAACGCCCGCCGCGGACGTTAAATGAGAATCTACCTTTTTGATAACCTCTGATTTTTGCTTCATTCGTCATCGCAAATACATCTCTAATATCATCAAATACACCGGTATAGGTTGCCGGATTACTTCTAGGTGTTCTACCAATTGGTGACTGCGAAATATCAATGATTCGTTTGATGAGTTTTGAATTTTGAATCTTATCGTGTTTCCCTGGTTCGTCTTTGGTTTTATAAAGCTTTTTATGTAAGGCTTTATATAAGATTTCATTAACCAGGGTGGATTTACCACTACCAGAAACACCCGTTACACAAATCATTTTTCCTAGCGGAAAATCCACACTAATGTTTTTTAAATTGTTTTCTCTTGCGCCAATGACGCTGATGACCTCACCATTGCCAGTTCTTCTTTTTTCTGGTACGTCAATTCTAAGTTTACCTGACAGATATAAGCCTGTAATCGACTTAGGATTATTTTTAACCTCTTGTGGTGTCCCAAAGGCAATTAAATTGCCGCCATGCACCCCAGCGCCTGGCCCAATATCGATTAAATAATCCGCAGCCATCATCGTTTCTTCGTCGTGTTCAACAACCACCAGTGTATTGCCTAAGTCTCTCATTTTCTTTAAGGTATCAATTAACTTATGATTGTCTCTTTGATGTAGACCAATCGATGGTTCATCAAGGACATATAAGACACCTGAGAGTCTAGAGCCGATTTGTGTGGCTAAGCGGATTCGCTGTGCCTCACCACCGGAAAGCGTGGCCGCTTCTCTAGATAAGGTTAAGTAATCCAGTCCGACGTCGTGTAAAAACGACAACCTTGATTTAATTTCTTGAACGATGTTGTGTGCGATGATGGTGTCGGTTTGATTTAACGTTAGACCGTTAAAAAACGCAATTTCATCTTCAATCGACAAATTAGTTAGCGCCGCAATGTGAAGACCGCCCACACGCACCGATAATGCCGATTCATTTAGGCGTTTGCCTTCACAAACCGGACACGTACGCTCTGACATAAACCCTTCAATCCACTCTCTAATCCACGTAGAGGTGGTTTCGATGTAGCGTCTGTTTAAATTATTAATTACCCCTTCGAAACTCTTTTTTGACTCATGAACTCTGCCACTAGAGGACTTCATCTTGTAGTGGATGATGTCTTTCGAACCATAAAGAAGAATCGCTAAGTGTTCTTTAGACAATTCTTTTAGTGGTTTATCTAAGGCAATCCCATAATATTGACAGGTTTGTTCGATTTCTGCACCTTGAAGGTTATTATCATCAAAATTCTTAAATGGGATAATTCCCCCATTTAGAATTGGTTTATCCATATTTAAAACCAAATCCTCAGAAACGTTAAGTTTTTTACCAAGCCCATTACATTCACTACATGCCCCAATCGGACTGTTAAATGAAAACAATCTTGGCTCTAAATCTGGTATCACAAAATCCGTGTCTGGGCAGCTATAGTGCTCTGAGAAATGAAGCGTCTCTTTGCCGATAACCTCCACATCAACAAAACCACCTGATTTATTTGAGGCGAGTTCAATCGCATCAAACAATCGTGAACGTATGTCGTCTTTAATGACTAATCGGTCAATGACTAGTGAAATGGAATGCTTTTTATTCTTATCCAAATCGATGATTGGTTCTAAATCGACCATTTCATCGTTGATTTTCGCTCGGATAAACCCGTCTTTCATGAACTGTTCAATTAATTTTTTATGAGACCCTTTTTGTAGTTTGACCACCGGCGATAAAATCATCACCTTAGAACCTACCTCTAAATCAAGCACACGATTGGTCATCTCTTCAACCGTTTGTTTGCTTAATTCAATGTCTGTACCTGGACAATAAGCCTTACCAACTTTTGCGTATAACAGTCTTAAATAATCGAAGATTTCCGTAACGGTTCCTACGGTTGATCGTGGGTTTTTAGAGGTTGTACGTTGGTCGATTGAAATGGCTGGACTTAAGCCTTCAATCTTATCCACGTTCGGTTTTTCAAATGACCCCAAAAATTGTCTAGCATAAGACGATAGTGATTCGACGTAACGTCGTTGTCCTTCTTGATAAAGTGTATCAAACGCTAAAGATGATTTTCCACTACCGGATAAGCCAGTCATGACAACCAGTTTATTTTTTGGAATATCAATATCCACGTTTTTTAAATTGTTTTCTCTTGCCCCACGAATGACAATGTAATCATTATTCGCCATCTTTACTCATCTCCTTAAAAGACGCTTCATCTAATACGTTAATACCTAATGTTATTGCCTTATCTAGTTTAGATCCTGCGTCACTACCAGCAAGCACATAGTCTGTTTTCTTACTGACTGAACTACTGACTTTGCCGCCTAAGGACTCAATTAGAAGGATAGCTTCTTCTCTTGTGTATATTTCTAATTTTCCCGTTAAAACAAACGTTTTTCCGTTGAAGTTTTCATTGTATTTGATTAATGGTTTGTCACTCGTTAGAGTCAAGCCAGCAGCTTCAAAAAAATCGATTAACTCTTTTGCATAATCGGTAGAAAAATAGGTCACAAGCGAACTAGCGATTCGGTCGCCTACTTCATTAATTTGAACTAATTGATCGTAGGAGGCAACACTTAGTGCCTTTAATGATCCAAATTCTTTGACTAAGGTTTTAGCCACCTTTTGACCAACGTGTCTAATACCTAAACCAAAAATTAACTTATCTAATTCTCTTGTCTTTGACTCTTCAATCGCAAAAAGTAAATTCTCGATTTTCTTTTCGCCCATACGCTCTAGTTTCAATAACGCATCTTTATGTTCTTTTAACAAATAAATGTCTTTGATGTCTTTTAATAGACCGATGTCATAAAGTTGAGTGATGACTTTCTCACCTAAGGTATCAATGTTCATCGCGACTCGAGACGAAAAGTGAATTAACTTGCCAACTTGTTGTGCATCACAATTTGGATTGATGCAATAGTAATCCGCAAACGCTTCATCTTTATACAGTTTGGTTTGGCAGGACGGGCATGTATCAATCATATGAATCACCGTAGTGTCTTTTCGTTTTTCAAGCACTGGTCTGACGACTTCTGGGATGATTTCTCCTGCTTTACGGACCACAACGACATCATTTAACTCAATATCTAATTGCTTAATGAACTCTTCATTGTGTAGTGTTGCACGTGATACCATCGAACCAGAAATGAGTACCGGTTCTAATTCCGCTACCGGTGTAATTACACCTGTACGTCCAACCTGATAAGTAATTGCCTTTAGTCTAGTTTCAACTTCTTCTGGTGAAAACTTATACGCAATTGCCCACTTCGGGTATTTAGCGGTATAACCAATCTCATCATAAAGGGCTAATTGATTCACCTTGATTACGACGCCATCGGTGTCGTAGCTTAATTCTTTTCTAAGCTTGTCATAAGCTTCTATTTTAGCTACAAGCGCCTCAAAACTAGAGATAATCGCTTCATGTGGGTTAACTTTTAGCCCCAATTTTCTAAGGTAGTCAAGTGCCTCTTTTTGAGTACTTATCCCATAAGATTCTGGTTTAACTAACGTATACAAAAACACGTCAAGACCACGTTTAGATACCACACTGGAATCCAACTGTCTTAGCGTGCCTGCTGCGGCATTTCTAGGGTTTTTAAATGGCTCTTCTGCTTGTTGTTCTCTTTCCTCATTGGCTTTAAGGAAACTCTTATAAGGCATAAAAACCTCACCTCTAACCTCAAGCGTCACTGGCTCTTTTAGTCTATTAGGTAAGCTTTTGATTGTCTTTACGTTTTCAGTCACGTCCTCACCAATGAGTCCGTCACCTCTAGTAGACGCGCTTTTAAAAATCCCTTGTTCGTATTTGATGTTAATCGCAAGTCCATCAATTTTGAGTTCAGTTGTTAAGTCAAACTGTTCGGTTGTCTTCTTTAAGCGTTCGTAAAACTCGTTTAAATCAGACTCATCAAATGCGTTTGACAAGCTCATCATTGGTTGGTCATGAACCACTTTTTTAAAGCCGTCTAACACGAGACCGCCAACCTTAGAGGTAGGCGAATGCAGACTTTTATATTGTGGGTATTGTTGTTCTAATTCGATTAATTCCTTTAACAACTCATCGTAAGTGCGATCACTCATTGTGGGCTGGTCTAGGGTGTGATAATCATAGTTAGCTTGATCTATGATTTGTTCTAATTCTATCATTCGTTTTCTTATCATTTCCATATCAAATCACCATGAATATTGTAACACAAAGACCCGTGCTTTTTATACTATTTAGACTCTATCTTATTAAAAGTTTGGTTGATTAGATAAGTAACCTATCTTAATAAATCCTCATAGAACAATGAGCGTTTTTTCTTTTGTTTTGGAAAAAACAGCACCAAGTGTTCTTCTGCTCTAGTCATAGCCACAAAAAATAAGCGACGTTCTTCGGGTACTGGTTCATCTTTTAACGGAAACTGATGCTTTTCTAATCCCACCACAAGAACGCATGGAAATTCAAGCCCCTTGGATTGGTGAATGCTCATTGTATTAAGTGCTCTAAACCCTGATTTTTGATTGATTAATTTTGCGACCTGATGGTGACTTCGATAAAGCACGACAACTTCATGTGGTTGATACCCCATGCTATAAAAACGCCCCACTTCCTCTGTGACCATTTGTTCAAATGTGTTTTCATAACTTTTAAAACTCAATGACCCCTGTTCTTTTTTGATACCATGAAGTTCCTTTTTAAGTCTTTTAGGGTTTTTATCGATTAATCGGTTGGCGTACTTAATGATGAATGCTTTTGATCGGTAATTATTAAACAGTGTGTAGCGTGTTGCCTGATACGTCTTTATGTAATGATCAATGACTTCTTTAGACGCCCCACGAAACGCATAAATGCTTTGATCAGGATCTCCCACGCAAAAAACATGTGAAGAAGGTTGAATCAAGCATTTAAGCAGTTCAAACTGAACTAAGGATGTATCTTGAAATTCGTCAATGAAAATATAGTGATAGTTCTTTACTTCACAAAAACGTTTTTCCTTAAAAGCGTTTAGTGTCTGTTGTTCTAAATCGATGAAATCCATAAGCCCTTTTTCTTGTAAATACGTATCGTATCTTTTATTCAGTTCATTATTTCTATTTTTGTTAAATTGCTTATTTAGGCCAATTTTCATGATCTCTTCTTTAGAAAAAGATGCCTTAATCAGCTCATCTTCAGTGACTAATGAAACCTCACGAATCGTTCTTAATAGCTGATAACATAACCCATGAAACGTCGTGGCTGTTACTTGGTTATTTAATCCTAAACGTGCTTTTAGTTGTTGTGCACTTTTTCTTGTAAAAGAGATGAGTAACATGTCTTTTTCATTGACACCTGATTCAATTAGCCGTTTAACTCTAGAAATCAATACGGTCGTTTTACCTGAGCCTGCACCTGCAAGCAAAAAAATAAAGCGGTCGTTGGCTTCGACCGCTTGTTGTTGTTCTTTATTTAACAAGTAGATCACCTCTACTTATGTTACCTCAGTATCAATTAATTACTTTTTTTAATGCCGGATGCCCATTCGTAAATAGTTTTATCCCATGATGAATCGAAAATGCCACACGTGTTACATTGTCGTCTTTTTGGACGACCGTACCAAACCCATATTTCTCATGTGTCACTTTATCACCGATTTTAATCTCGTCACCGCTTACCATAAAGTCACTTGGCGTGACCTCTTTAACAATGACTTGTTTTCTTTTTTGAATGCGATCGTCTTCTAAGTTCATTTCTTCAATGAATCTTGATGGCGCATTCATTTGAAGTTGACCAAAACGGAACCGTTGTCTACTACAAGACAGTAACAATCGTTTTTTCGCTCTGGTGGTTGCCACATAACAGATACGTCTTTCTTCGTCTATTTCGCCTGAATTAAACGCTGTTTCGCTTGGAAAAATACCTTCTTCAAGTGCCACAACAAAGACACAATCAAATTCCAACCCTTTGACTTGGTGAATCGTCGCGAGCTTAACGGTGTCTTTATCTTCAACGACATCTTGATCGGTCTTTAATGCCATGTCGTCTAAGATTTGTTCGATTTTTTCAAGATTGGTTCCTTTGTAGTCGATTGCGCCATTATAAAAGACACTCTTTAGTTCAAGTATGTTTTCATAGCGATCTTTGCCTTCGTTACCCTCGTCGTTTAACATTTGTTTATACCCTGAGATGGCTAAAACCAAATCGACGACGTAGATTAAATCATCTAAACGCGCAATTTCATTTTGAAGTTTTATAATAATCTCTTTGAAATCGAGCAGGTTCTGTTTTGTGGTTCCTTTGATGTCCATTTGGTCAATCGCATCCCACATTGAAATTTTGTGGATCGTCGCGTAGGTCTCAATCTTAGTGATTGTCGTTTGACCGATTTTACGTCTTGGAACATTGATGATACGTTTCAAGGAGATGTTGTCTTGTGGAAACAAACATACCCTAACGTAGGATAGCATGTCTTTGATTTCTTTCCGTTGGAAAAAGGAGATCCCGCCATAAACGGTATAAGGAATGTTATACCTCAAAAACGCTTCTTCAAAAATTCGGCTTAACGCATTTGAGCGATACAGTACCGCAATGTTTTGATAAGGTGTGTGCCCTTGGTGAATGATTTCAATCGCTCGTGCAACGTAATAAGCTTCATCCTTATCTGAGTCTCTTTGTTCATAAATCACTTTTGGACCTTCATCGAAGGTACTTCTTAGGTTTTTTTCACCTTGTCTGTTTTTATTGTGCCCAATCAACTGATTGGCTGCGTCTAGGATATTTTTAGTCGAACGGTAGTTTTGATCTAAGATGACCACTTCTGCCTTAAACTCTCTAACAAAGCGTTCGTGATTTTCATAATTTGCCCCACGGAATGCATAAATACTTTGGTCAGGATCACCAACAATAAACACATTCTTTTCCTTGTTTGATAACAGTTTTATTAAATCATACTGTACGCTGTTGGTATCTTGAAACTCATCAATTAATAAGTACTCGTAGTATTGATTATAATAAGCTAACACACTGGGATTTTCTTTTAGTATCTTGATTGTATAATTAATCAAGTCATCAAAATCAAGTGAGTTGTTATATGCTAAGTAGTCGTTGTATTTTAGAAATATTTCTTGTTCGATCGTTTCAAGTTCATCGTACTGTCCATTCTTGTATTTTGAAAAGAGTGATTTCAATCGATTGGAATTGTAACGATTAGGATCGTAATTGAGTTCTTTTACCGTGTCGCGAATGATTTGTTTACTGTCGTCTTCATCGATGATTAAAAATCGTCGGTTGTAGGTTTGACCTAAATACTCAATCTCACTTCTTAGAAATCTTGCGCAAAAGGAGTGAAATGTGGATAAGGTTACGTCAAGTGCCTTTGGTCCTACCAATTCCACAACGCGCTCCCTCATCTCTCTTGCTGCCTTATTCGTAAACGTGACCGCTAAAATGGACAACGGATTTACCCCTTGGTTAATCAAATATCCAATACGATACGTTAGGGTGCGGGTTTTTCCTGAACCGGCACCTGCCACCACCGAAAGTGGACCTTTGATATGTTTTACGGCTTTTAATTGATTGTCATTTAAGATGCTTAAATCCATAGTCCCTCCTTAGAAATTAGAAAAGGGGAAATCCCCTTGTTCTATTTTTTGAATGAGCTTTTGAGCTCCACAATTCGGTTTAGGTGGATGACTTCATCGGTGCTGTGTTTGTCTTTTTTAAAGAAGCCCACACGCATTAATTGAATGCCTTCCTTTAATTCTAATTGCTTAAAGGCATGTTCAACATACCCCATACGTCTTTCCCAAGAGTCTTTGTTAAGACGCTCAACGAGTGGTGCATCACCATCAAAAACCAGTGGGCCAAATAGGTTAAACTGTGCCTTTATCGCTGTCGTGGCTTCAACAAAATGAATGGTGCCATTTGGCTTTCTTTCATCAAATCCAGTCCCGCTCTTTGTTTTTTCATCGTAAGTAACTTTAAGTTCAATTACGTTTCCTTCATCATCTTTAATCACTTCTTCACATTTAATGAAATACGCGTGAAACAACCTTACTTCAATGCCTTTTGCTAAACGTTTCCAGTGTTTGTTTGGCTTTTCTTCAATAAAGTCATCGTGATCTATGTATAAATGTTTTGAAAAGTAGATTGTCTTTGTTCCCATAGATAGGTCATTCGGATCTAGAGGTACTTCAATGGCTTCTAAGCCTTTGTCGTAATTCAAAACCGTCACTTTAAGTGGGTTAATAACACCCATCATTTTAGCACTATGTGCTTGTAGGTCATCTCTAACAAAAGATTCAAGCATTTCAGTTGAAACCGTTGAATTCATTCTTGATAAACCAGTACCTAGAATAAAGTTTCTGATGGCCGATGGCGTGTAACCTCTTCTTCTCATCCCTGAAAGTGTTGGCATTCTTGGGTCATCCCATCCATCGACAAGCTTTGAATCCACAAGTTCTTTTAAATAACGTTTGGACATCACGGTGTTTTCAATGTTTAGTCTTCCAAACTCGATTTGTCTTGGTACGAGAGGCATTTCAGTTTCTCTGACTACCCAATCATAGAGTGGGCGGTGGTCTTCAAACTCCAAGCTACAAAGTGAATGTGTGATGCCTTCAATCGCATCCTCTAATGGGTGTGCGTAATCGTACATTGGGTAAATACACCATTTATCCCCTGTGTTGTGATGATGTGCAAAGCTGATGCGGTAGATGACTGGGTCTCTCATGTTCATGTTAGGTGAGCTCATGTCAATTTTCGCTCTTAACACTTTTTCGCCTTCTTTATATAAACCGTTTTTCATATTCATAAAGAGTGTTAGGTTCTCTTCAACGCTTCGGTCTCTAAACGGTGAGTCAATGCCCTTAGTTGTCAAATTCCCTCTACCTTTTGAAATTTCATCCGCCGTTTGATCATCAACGAACGCCTTTCCTTTTTTGATTAGAATGATTGCTCGATCAAACATTTCTTGAAAATAATCCGATGCGTAGTAAATTTGGTTTGGTGTGTACCCAAGCCATGCGATGTCTTCTTTAATTGAATTGACGTACTCAACGTCTTCTTTTCCTGGATTTGTGTCATCAAATCTAAGGTTGGTTTTACCACCAAAAGAGGCGGCCAACTCAAAGTTATTCACAATGGCTCTGGCGTGGCCGATGTGTAGATAGCCATTGGGTTCTGGTGGGAAACGCGTGATAATTTCATCGTGTTTCTTTGATTCTAAATCCTGTATCATAATCGTCTTAATAAAATTCGAATGATTTTCCATAAATTCACATCCTATTCTTGTAATATTATACTATAATATCGGTCCAACAACAAGAAAAATCAAGAACTCTTAAGTCCTCTGTTATGCTCTTGGAATGCTTTCTAGTCATCAAAGTGGTCTCTTTTAATTTTAATTAATTCACAACCGTTATAAGCTGCAAGCGTGATGCTTGAAAAACAACGTTGTCAGATAAAGAAAAAAACCATCGAATTACCGCTTTTTTATGCGGTTTTCTATGGTTGTGATTTAATCGTTTTCGTTAGCGCTTATTCTTCTAAATCAAGTGAAGAATGTCCCCCAAGGCGATAATCCTTTAGTGCGCCTTTTTTCAAATAAGTGAAATAGGCCGCTGCCCCAATCATCGCTGCATTGTCGGTACAATACTTCAAACTTGGTATTAAAACATGCTTATCTTTAAATCGTTCGTTGACTTTATTTCTTAACCCACGGTTTGCTGCCACACCACCAGCTAGAACAATGTGATCAACCTTAAAGTCATTCACTGCTTTTTCTAACTTAAAACTTAGTACGTCAATTACGCTTGCTTGAAAAGACGCACACAGGTCATTCACATCAATGGTTTCACCCTTACGATTGGCATGATAGATTAAGTTATTAACGGCACTCTTTAACCCGGAAAATGAAAAGTCATACCCATTCATGTCAAGGTAAGGTCTTGGTAAATGATACGTATCTTTACCAAGCACAGCACGTTCGTCAATGACCGGCCCACCTGGGTAAGGCAATCCCATCATACGTCCGACCTTATCATACGCTTCACCAACCGCATCGTCTAAGGTTTCACCTAGCAGTTGAAAACTCATATGATCTTTCATATAAATGAGTTCAGTGTGTCCACCTGAGGCAAGAAGTGCCACTAGTGGAAACTGAATGTCATTTTCAATGTTTGCCGCGTAGATATGACCAGCCAAATGATTGACACCGATGAGTGGTTTATTGTTTGCAAACGCAAATGCTGCAGCTGCGTTAATGCCTACCAAAAGCGACCCAATCAAACCTGGTCCTTCAGTCACCGAGACTGCATCAATTTCATCGATTGTCACATTTGCTTCTTTAATTGCTTCATCAAACACAATCGTCATGTTTTCAACGTGGTGTCTTGAGGCAATCTCAGGAACCACACCACCATAAAGCGTATGTATATTGATTTGTGATAGCACCACGTTGCTCAAGACTTCTTTACCGTCTCTTACTAGCGCAACACTCGTTTCATCACAACTACTTTCTACCGCTAAAATTATCAATTTAATCCCTCCATAACAAGACAAGTGCGTCTTCGTCCTTGTAATAGTTCTTTCGTTTATGACTTTGATGAAAGCCAAACGATTCATAAAGCGAAATTGCCTTGTGATTTGATTCTCTGACTTCTAGGGTAATCACACCAACCCTGTGTTCACTAAACACACCCATGGCATACGTTAGTAATTCTTTGCCAAACCCTAGACCTTGATACGCCTTTTTAACTAAGAAATTAACGACCTGTCCAACCTCATCGTTAATCCATAACCCGATATATCCTTTAATCTCATGATTATCTTCTAATACATAATAATAGGCAAACGGATGTTCTTTGATTTCTTTTTCGATGAAGTCATAGCCTAAACTCTCGCTAAAGGCCTCTTCTTCAAGCAACACAACCGCTTTAATGTCTTCTGTTGTCATTAATCGAATCATTTTTCTAGGTTTCTTTCTGCCTCAGTAACTCGTAAATAATTAGGAATAAACCGCATCACATCAAGCACATCGGTTGAAAATAATTGAATCACTTTAGTGTCAATTTCATAATGATATTCATCGATCATCACAGGTCTTGCTTGATACGTTTTTGCGAGCTCTCTCATCTCTTCTAAACTTCTTAACCCATCGTCTAAGAGACAACGTTCTTTAGAATAAATACCACCAAATACATTGCCGTTTCGAGCATCAATCATTGGCGCAACCACACCTTCATAACCACTGGTTAAAAATAGAAGGCTTGAGACTTCTTTAATTTTTATTTTTTTAGTGTATCCGAGCATTTTAGCAACCATCACAGAAATTCGAATACCTGTGTAACTACCTGGACCACTGCCCACGATTAACTCATCAATTTGATCAAGCGTCATGTGTCTTCGCTCAAGTACTTGAGCGATACGGTCAACAATGTGTTTTGCATGATCCTTCTTCCCAATTCGAACCGAATAATCGATCATTCGTCCATCTTTGGCAAGAGCAACAATTAAAACCCCGGTTGACGAATCAAACATTAATTGATTCATAGGTACTTCACCACACCCTCATATATTAAGCCTTTGGCCTCAAAGCTAAACTTACGCTCATTCTCACCTAAGGTCTCTATCTTTATTAGTAAATAAGAAGACGGTAATAAAGACTTTAATTTAAACGGCCACTCAATCACAGAAACCCCATCGGAGTTGATATAATCTTCTAAATCAAAATCAGACCCTTCATCATCTAAACGATATAGGTCGATATGGTATAACTTATTCTCATCATGGACGTAACGCTTTAAGATTGTAAAGGTTGGCGAATTGATCGTACGCGAAATACCAAGCGCCTTACCAATGCCTTTGGTAAACGTCGTTTTCCCCGCTGCCAAATCCCCTTCTAATAATAGCACCATGCCTTTTTGTAGTAACAACCCCACTTGAAACCCTAAATGTTCGGTTTCTTTTGCGTTGTATGTGTATTTTTCTCTTATCATATCATCACCTCATCTATTTTAACATTTTTAACAAAAATGTATAATAGTTCGCTTGTATTTTTTCGCTAATAACTTAGATAGTATACTACAAACATCGTCATTTTTAAAGTAGAAAACACCTGGTGAACTACCCACCACTTAATAGAAGTGGGGGCTTCCTATCCAAACCAGCGTACCCGCCAGTGACTCAATAGGCTATCCCCGTAGTCCCTACGGTTCTTATTCATTTATAGCTGAAAAGCTAACTTATACTTTCTAAACCCTTCTTTGT
>Ga0265295_1002389_pt1 | contig 29936 bp, 30 predicted proteins | sample Munlansysbiofilm_FD_192503 | JGI IMG/M metagenome (GOLD analysis project Ga0265295, IMG submission 192503) | Leachate microbial communities from a municipal landfill in Southern Ontario, Canada - Methane capture system biofilm | ecosystem: Engineered > Solid waste > Landfill > Unclassified ... | reverse complement strand
AGGGATCCACGGTCCGGGTAAAAAAGTCCGTGTCCCGGTGGGAAACACCGTTCCGGCATACAGGTGCCAGACGATGTCACAGACTTCGAAAAGCCAGGACCAGTCGTGACTGGCCACAATCAAGGTGGTGCCCCAGTGGTCCCGGGCCGCCAGGGCGGCCTGGCGGATGCGCTCGGCACTCTCGGCATCCACGCTGGCGGTGGGCTCGTCCATGAGCAACACTTCCGGCTCCAGGGCCAACCGGGCCGCCAGGGCCACCCGCTGGGCTTCGCCACCGGAAAGGGCGTACCACGGCCGCCGGGCGAACCGGGCCGGCGCCAGCCCCACCGCCGCCAGGGCCCGGTGTACCCGCCCGGCGGCATCGGATCGCTGCCCGCGCAGTTTGAGCCCGTAGACCACGTTGTCGAAGACCGAACGGTTCATCAGGTAAGGATCCTGGGGCAACAGGGTCACCCGGGAGCGGATGCGGGCATCGAAGGGGCCGGCCGGGGACCCCTTGAAGAGGATGCGGCCGCGGCTGGGGGCCTCGATGAAGCCCAGCAACCGCAGCAGGGTGCTCTTGCCGCTGCCGTTGGGCCCCATCAGCCCCACGATGGCCCCCGGCGCTATCTCCAGCGACGGCACGTGCAGCACCCGGCGCCCGGCGTAGCGCTGTTCGAGGGCCTCGATGCGAAAGATGGGGGAAGCGGGAAGTGTCATCGCGCCCGGCGCCTCAGGAAGGAAACCGAGATGTTCACGGCAAAGGCGATGGCCAGCAGCACCAGCCCCAGGGCCACCCCCATGGCGAACATTCCCTTGTTGGTTTCCAGGGCGATGGCGGTGGTCATGGTCCGGGTGTGCCACTTGATGTTGCCGCCCACCATCATGGAGATGCCCACCTCGGTCATCACCCGACCGTAGGCGGTCACCGCCGCCGCCAGGATGCCGAAACGCGTCTCCCAAAGGGTGGAAAGCAACAGTTGGCGTCGATCGGCCCCCAGGGACCGCAGGGTCACCGATAGCTGCCGATCCATGCTCTCCACGGCCGTGGCGGTGAGGGCCACCACGACGGGAATCGCCAAAATCGCCTGTCCCAGGGCGATCCCGGGCAGGGTGAAGAGCAGGCCCATCTCCCCGAGGGGACCGCGTTGGGAGATCAGGGCATAGACGATCAGTCCCACCAACACGGTGGGCAAGGAAAGGAGGGTATCCACCACGGTACGCACGGCCCGCTTGCCGGGAAATCGATGGTATCCCAGCCAGAATCCCAGCGGCAGGCCGATGACCAGGCTGGCCGCCATGGAAACGCTGGAGACCTTGAGGGTCGCCGCCACGGCGGACAAGGTCTCCGCATTGCCGCTGGCCAGCAGCGCCACCGCTTGCAGAATGCCTTCGAGAATATAGTCCATGGCCCTGCCGGCCCCGCTGGGGGGCAACGTGTCCGTCCATCAACAAAAAGGGAGGATGCCCGGGAGCACCCTCCCCTGCCACGACTCGCGGCGCCGGTTACTTTGCGGCGTTGGGGGTGAAGAGTTGCTTGCCCAGCAGCTTGAAATCGCCGATGAGATTCTGGGCCCGTTCACCGATCATCCACCGAGAGAAGGTCTCGGCCAGGTCGGCCTTGACAGTGGGGCAACGGGTGGGGTTGACCGTGATCACGCTGTACTGGTTCAGCAGGATATCGTCGCCCTCCACCAGGATCTTCAGGGGTGGATTGCCGTTCAGGGTGGCCTCGTACTTGATGTAAGTCCCCCGGTCGGTCATGGTGTAGCCGCTGCGTTCGGCGGCCACGTTGATGGTGGTGAGCATCCCCTGGCCGGTCTGCACATACCAGGGTTCCTTTTCCGGCACCGGTCCCTCGGCGGCCTGCCACAGGGCCAGTTCCTGCTTGTGGGTGCCGGAGTTGTCCCCCCGGCTGACGAAGATCTGCTGCCCGGCCCGGATGGCCTCCAGGGCCCCCCGTACCGTCTTGCCCTTGATCCCGGCGGGATCAGCCGCCGGCCCGATGAGCACAAAGTCGTTGTACATCACCTGCCGCCGGTTGATGCCGAAACCGTCGGCCACGTATTTTTTCTCCGCCGCCGGCGCATGCACCAGCAACACGTCCACGTCGCAGTTCTCACCGAGCTTCAGCGCCTTGCCCGTGCCGGTGGCCGTCCACTTGAGTTCGATGCCGGTGTCCTTGGTGAACTCGGGGATGAGGGAGTCGAGCAACCCGGTGTTGTCCGTGCTGGTGGTGGTGGCCATCATCAGCGTCTGTTGGGCGCCCACGGCACCGGCCGTGAGAAACAGGATGCCGGCCCAGACGGCGATGAGGGCGAATCTGAAAAAAAAGCGATTCATGTGAGCCTCCTTGACGAAAGGTTGGATGTCATCTGGCACGCAATCCAAGTGCTACTGAAATCATCAGCATTATTTTGGATCAAATCGACTTCTGTCAAACGGATTTGATCCTCAAGGGAGAATAATAACTAGAAGCAACAAGAATCGACATCTGAAGGGAACATGTGCTCATAACGGGCTTTATCCGTTCCTTTGACCCCGTCCCCGGGGCCATCGCCGGCGGGTATCCGTCATCTTGACACGCGGCCCGGCCAGCCTTAGGGTGCAGCTAAATTTTTGCGACTCGATGCCGAAAGGAGAATACTCGTGGGGAAACTGATCAAGGAAGGCGACGAAACGGGACGGCTGCACGTCGACTCGCCGCTGATGGGCGAATCACTGGTGAGCAAGACCCTGATGAAGAAAACGGAGGCCAAGGCCTACTTCCGGATGCATCCGGACATCAACGTGCTGAAAATCGGCGGTCAGAGCATCATGGACCGCGGCGCCAAGACGCTGCTGCCGATTCTCGACGTCTTGGTGGAAGCCAAGGACCGCCACAAGATCCTGCTGATGACAGGCGGCGGCACCCGGGCCCGGCACGTCTACAACATCGGCGTGGATCTGGGCATGCCCACCGGCGTGCTGTCCAAGCTCGGGGACAAGGTCTCCTGGCAGAACGCCGAGATGCTCGCCGTGCTGCTCTCCAAGCACGGCGGGGTCAAGATCGGCCACGGGGACAACCTGGAGCAGTTGACGATGTTTTGCCGCCTCGGGTTCCTGCCCATCACCTACGGCATCCCCCCCTACGGCTTTTTCGAGCATCCGGCCGAGCACGGCAGCATCCCGCCCCACCGCACCGACTGCGGCGCATTTTTGCTGGCCGAGAACATCGGCGCCCGGTCCTTGATCTACCTCAAGGACGAAAAGGGACTCTACAGCGACGATCCGAAGAAATCGGATCCTGGCAAGCTGACCTTCTACGATCGCATCTCGGTGGATGAGCTGTTGGCCCTCGATTTGGACGACCTGATCATCGAACGGCCCATCCTCACGCTGATGCAGCGCAGCAAATGCCTGCGGGAACTGCAGATTATCGACGCCCTGCGGCATCCGGAACACATCCTGGCGGCCCTGGAGGGCGAACACGTGGGCACGATCATCTATCGGGACTGACTCCGCAAGCCCCAAAAATGGTGGATCCTCGCCGACTAGGGCTTCTGATGTTTGCCAGAGCCGTCGCCCAGGTCGTTCAAAACGAAGACCTGGCCCCCGACGGCCGCGGCAATCTGGTCGATCTCCTGCCGGCGAACGTGGCTGGCGAGAAATTTCAAGTCACCGCCGCTCACCGCCACCACGCGAAAGCGCGGCTTCTTCTCTCCTTCTTCCACCTTGCGCCGCTGTCGGATAAAAATGGTGATGGTCATGGCAACCTCCTCGGTTCAAACGATTCGATTTCAGCTTGTTTATAGGACCGATCTGGTTTATAGGTCCTATAAGACTCATAGGACTTATAGGACCTATTAAATAATATTAACCTATATCTCTTAAGGATATATGTCAACCCAAAAAAAATCCTCCCGTTCAACCCCCGGCAGCGGCAAGCGCGAACGCTACATTCAGCCGTCCATTCTCATGGGGCTTTTTCATCGGCCGACTTACGGCTACGAATTGATTCAGACGATCCAGCGATTCGGATTCGTGGAAGGCCCGGCGGCGCCGGGGATGATCTACCGTCACCTTCGGCAGATGGAGGACGATGGATGGGTGGCTTCCCGCTGGCAAACCGAGGGGGTCGGTCCGGCGCGCCGAATCTACACCATCACCGACGATGGCCGCGAGGTGCTGGCGCTCTGGATCGCCCACATGGACGCGCAGGCCGGGCTGCTGAAAAATTTCGTGACCGCATACCGTCAGGCGGCGGCCGCTTCGGAATCCCCGCAAGGTGATGATTGACCGGAAGGACCGTTTCCATGGCATCCCCGCTTTCGTCCGAGGTTGGCCCAGACCCCCTCGCCATGGGGCACCACCATCAGAACGGCACGTCCCCCCATCAACCGTGGACGCACCCAACCGAAAGTGAGCACCCGGTCGACGGCCGCCGGAACGGAGGCATCCCGGTCGATGGACAGGACGTCGATCCCCTCTTGCGCCAGTTGCGCTACGCTGACCTCTTGCGGCAGCTCACGCACCCGGCGGTAATCGATGAACCGGCCATGCCAACCCGAAGCGGTGAGTCCGACGGCCGCCAACGCGCCGATGATGCCATCGCCGGTGCCGCCATGGGCCGACAGGAGGATTCCGTCGGCGGCCCGGCGGGCGTCGGCCTGGGTGAGGCATTGCTGGGTGCAGTTTCTGGCAAAGGCCAGCACCGACGGGCGGCGGGCTTCGGCTTCAGCCGCCACGCACAGTCCCGGATCACTGCCCTCCAGAAAATGCTCGGCGAGCAGTTTTACCGCCCTTTCCACCATCTGCCCGCGCAGATCCGCTTCCGCCTCGACGATCAGGCAGGCGGCGCTGTTGTGGCTGGTGTAAGGAATCCGGGGATCCACCAGCAGTTGCTGGCGCACCACCCCGGTGGTCCGGCACCCCTCCGGTAGCCGCGGCCCCAAGCACCGGGCCAGTTTGCCCGTTCCACGGTCAGCGTCCACGGTGTCGGTGTCGTCGATTCCCACGAAAAAGCGCATCATGGTTTTCCGTTTCCCCATTTGTTTCAGTTCCCTCGGTTCACCAAGGCGGACTGCCGTCTGCCCCGGAGGTCACTCTTCCGGCTTGAACCGGTCGTCGGACCGCAGGGCCGTGGCCTTGTGACTGTTGACTTCCAGCCAGCCGGTGCGTTCCGCCGCCGGCGCGTCGAAGGCGGGCACGAAAGGCTTGATGTCGAGCAGCGGGGTGCCGTTGAGCACGTCGATGCCCTGGACATGGAGAATGTGCCCGCGGCGCGACAGCAATCGTACCACCGACAAACCGATGGGATTGGGCCGGCGCGGGGCCCGGGTGGCGAAGAGTCCCCGCACCGCGGTGTCCATGAACGGTGTCACCTTGAGCCGGTAACCGTCGGATCGGTGGAAATGATAGATCAGGATCAGGTGGGAAAAATCCTCCAGGTCGTCCAGTCCCTCAACGTAGGCAGGGTCCACGATGACCCGCCCCACCACGTCCACGGCACCGGTGGGCTGGATCGGCATCCCCTTCGAGTCGTTGAAGGGGGTTTCGATGGTGCCGATGGGGCGAAGCGTCAGTGGTTCAATCGATTTCGTACTTTCCATTGCTTAGTTTTTTCCCGTCAGGATGAGATGCTCGGCCGGCAGTTCAACGCAAACGGCATCCCCCGGTCCGTAGGGGACGTCACCGATGAGAAAGGCGGTCAATTCCATGCCGACGTCGAGGCGGTATTCGATAAAATGAGGTTTGGGCACGATGTCCACGATGTGACCGGCAAAGGTGTTCGTCTCACCGATCCGGTTTTCCGACTGCAAGCGGACATGTTCCGGGCGAATTCCGGCGATCACGGTTCCGGTGAGGGGGTTCTTCTTGTTCAGGACGATACCGTTGCCCTTGATCGTCTTTCCGTCGGAGACGGCCTCAAAAACGTTCTGGGTCTTCAGAAACCGGGCCACGAATTCGTTTTGCGGGTTCGCCTTGACCGCCTCCAGGGTGTCGATCTGTACCAGGCGCCCCTCGTTCATGATGGCGATGCGGTCGGCCACGGCCGCGGCCTCCTCGAAGTTGTGGCAGACATGGATAAAGGTGGCGTGGGTTTTTCGCTGCAACGCCCTCAGCTCATGGGACATGATGGCGCGAAGGTTTTCGTCCAGAGCCGACAGCGGCTCGTCCAGAAGAACCACCTTCGGGCCGGTGGCCAGCGCCCGCCCCAATGCCACGCGCTGCTTTTCCCCCCCGCTGAGGTTCAGCGGCATGCGGTGGCGGATATACCCGATGCCCAGGTTGGCGATGGTCTCTTCGGTAATCCGGGAAATTTCTTCCTTGGGCAACCGGCGGGCCTCCAGCCCATAGGCGATGTTCTTTTCCACGTTTAGGTTGGGAAACAGGGCGTAATCCTGGGGGACGTAGGCGATGTTGCGTTCCTCGGTGTACAGCGGAGTGACATCCTGGCCGTCGATGAGGATCGCGCCCCGGTCTTGCTTGTACATGCCGACGATGTATTCGATCAATACCGTCTTGCCGGCGCCGGTGGGACCGAGCAGCACCATGTATTCGCCGTCGTTGACCGTCAGGTCGATATCTTGCAGTCGGAAACCACCCAGATTCCCGTTGAGCGCCTGGATTTCGATCATTTCACACGTCTCCTTACCAAATGTATCCCTTGGCCCCGATCCGGTGCATGGCATAGACGGACAATCCGCCGATGATCACCAGGATAAAGGCCAGGGCGAATCCGTACTCCACGTTGCCGTATTCGATCTGGGCCCAGATTGCCACGGAAAGAAAGTCCGCCTGGTCGATGTGCAGGACTTTCTCAAGGTCGCTGAACCGTGCCGGGGGCAGTTCGCGAAAGGTGCCGCAAAAGAACAGGACGGCTCCGAACTCGGCCATGGCCCGGGTCCACGCCAGGATGACGCCGGCCACCAGACCGCTCTTGGAGATGGGCAGGGTCACGGTGCGAAAGGCTCGCCAGCGGCTGCTGCCCAAGGATCGGGCCACATGCTCGAAACGCGGGTTGACCCCGTCGAAGGCCGCTTTCCAGGCGCTGAGGCCCAGGGCGAAGCTCAGGACGAAGGAGGCCAGGATCATCCCGGGAAAGATGCTGTGTGCGAAGCGAAACCCCAGTTGTTGCTGGAGATTCCAGAAGGGCCCGTAGTTGAACATCACGATGAGGCACAGGCCCACCGAAGAGGCGGGAATGACCATCACCGATGAAAACAGGACTTCGATGGCCGCCTTTCCCGGAATCCGGTAGCGGCTCAGGGCATAGGCCGTGGGAATCCCCACCAGGCTGGCGATCAAGGTGGTAATGACGGTGACCATCAGTGTCAAGTTGAGGGATTTCCAGAAGTAGGCATCCCTCCAGAAGCCACCGGCAAACATGTTCATCACCTCCCGGTCCTCTCCCCAGGACGTGATCTCGCGGGTCTTGATGGCGGCCTCGGTCACCACCAGTTGGTCGAGGTTGCTCAAAAACAGGTAGGCGGAAAAGAGGAACATGAAGCCGGTGAAGCTGTAAAAGAAAGACTTGAAGATCGTCCGATCACCGGTTGCGGAACGGGTCCCGGCCATCGTTGGCGGATTACCAGACATGGCTCTTGCCTCCGATCAAACGCATGGCCGTCATCGCGGTGACGGCCATCAGAATGCAGACGATGGTCATCGAAACCACCCAACCCATCATGCCCCCGTTCCAGTCGAGGTAAATGGCAAAGGGCATGATGTCCGTTTTGCCCTCCGAGGCGCCCACAAAGAGCATCAGGCCTTCCCACTCGGCCGCGGCCCGGGCCCAGACCACGATCATGCTGGCCATGATCCCGTTCTTGGCCATGGGCAGCACCACCTTGAAAAAGGTGCGGAAATTGGAAGCCCCCAACGAGCGCGACACCGACTCGAACTTGGGCGGAATCGAATCGAAGGCCGCCTTCATCAGCCGGGCGCAAAAGGCGCAGGTCACGGTGAACTGCACCAACAGCACCCCGTAGACGTTGCGGCCGATATAGATGTTGTAGTGCTCGCTGATCAGGTCGAAGGGAAAACGCGTGGTGATGCCGAAAAGAAAGGCCCCGATCACCGCCGGAGAAACGACGATGGGCAGGTCGATGACGCTGGCGAAAACGTTGCGGCAGGGAAAGGAAAACCGCGAGAGGGCGTATCCGGCAGGAATTCCGATGATCAGTGAAAAGCAGGTGGAGACGGTGCTGGTCCAAACCGTGAGCCAGAAACGCTGCCACATTCGCGGTTGGGTGAAAAAATAAAACGTATCGCCGAGGCCCAGATAAATCCAGTTGCTCGCGATGAGAATCAGGTAAAAAGTGATGGTGGCCAAGGCGAGAAAAATCGCCAGGGCAGGCCACCAGGTGCCGCGTTGCCACAATGCGTTTTGCATGGCTCCCAGTCCCCTTTACGATCCGGCGCGTACCGTCTTTCGCTGGCGTTCGACTTCCTCGACCAGATCTCCCACCGTCTCTGCATTCACCGGCAAGCTCTCGTCCTTCACCGCCGCGGCGGCGGCCACCAGGTCCCGCATGTCCTTGTCCGTGGTGCCGTCCAGGCAAAACCCCTGGTCATCCACGGGGATTTTCGGATCCACCGCATAGGCGTGCTTGTGAAAAATGTGGCGCGCCTCCGGCGACAGGATAAACGCCTTGAGGGCTTCGGCTTCTTCCTTGAAGCGGGCGAATTTCAGGGTCGCCACCGGTAGCCGGATCACGCCGCGTAAGGACGGCTCGATGGGGATGATCTCCACGTCGCGCAGGTACAGCACCGCCGTGGTGGACCAGACGATGGTGGCATCGATGGCCCGATGCTGGGCCGCGTTGCCCAGTTCGGGGATGCATTTGGCGCTCAGGGTGGCGTTCTTCTGCACCTGTTCCCAAATTCCGGCCTTTTTGAAGGTTTTTTCATGCCAGATGCCCACGGCGCAGGACTTGGGATTGCCCAGCCCCACCCGGACACCGGGTCTTGCAAAATCTTCGATCTTGGTGATGTTGGCCGGATTTCCCTTGGGAGTGATGATCACGGTGACGAAATAGGCCGGGATGTCGGTTTCGGGATTGTAATGATGGACAAATCCACGTTCCTGGGCCTGGAGCAGATAGAATTCCTCGCCGGGCATGAACAGGTCGCCCTGACGCGAACGGGTGATGTCGGCGATGAAATAGCCGGAGCCCTTGTAGGAAAAGTTCACCCGTTGATCCGGGTTTCGCTGTTCCCAGATATCCTTGATTTCGTTAAGGGAGCTGCGTTGGCCGACCCCGGCATGAAACAGCAGCTCCTTTTCATCTCCGGCCAAGGCGGCCAGGGGGGCCAGGATGATGGCAATCCACAACACGACTCGCAACCACATGACGACTCCTTTCCCAGCATCGTTGCTGCAATGGCGCTGCCTGTCCGCAAAAGGATGGCAACCCATGATTCGGTTACATGACGTGAATCTTTTCCGGCGGCACTTCGATCCAGATCTCGTCTCCTTCGACGATCCCCCGATCCACCAAACGGCCGGTGGGCACGATGGCCTGCCAGATGAGGCCGTCACAACGCACCCGGATTTCGCAAAACACGCCCTGGTGGTCGATACGCGTCACTTTGCCGGAAAAACGGTTCAATCCGTTGCGTCCGGCATCCGGCGGGCCCAAGCCCACCTCGAGATCCTCGGGTCGTACCGCCACGAAACGGCGGAGGGAATCCACGACGCCGGACAGGGTCAATTCCAGTGGGCCGGTTTTGGCCGTACCACCGTCAAAACGGGCCTCGAAGATGTTTTTCATCCCCACGAAAGCGGCCACCGCCGGAGAGACGGGCCGTCTGAAGACGTCGGTCACGGGACCGACCTGCTCGATCCGGCCACCGCTGATCACCGCCGTGCGGGTTGCCAGGAAATGGGCCTCGGCAAAATCGTGGGTCACCATCAAGGCCGTGATGCCCGTCTCACGGTGCAGGCTTTTGAGCAGATCCCGGATCTCCTCCCGGAAATTGGGGTCCAGGGCCGACAGCGGTTCGTCCAGCAGCAGAATCTCCGGCGCCACGGCCAGGGCCCGGGCCAGGGCCACGCGCTGGCGCTCTCCTCCGCTGAGGTTGACCACGGCCCGCGCCAGCAGCGGTTGGAGCCCCAGGCGCTGGACCAGACGGTCGATCTCGGCTTCGCGGCCGGCGGTCTTGGGCCGGTAGCGCAGCCCGTAGCGGATGTTCTGGATCACCGAAAGGTGGGGAAACAGGGCTTGATCCTGGTAAACGATGCCGATGCCACGACGCTCGGGGGGCAGATCGGTCACGTCGCGGCCGCCGATGCGGATCCGTCCGCCGGAGATGGGAACCATGCCGGCGATGGATTCCAGGATCAGGGTCTTGCCGGCGCCGGTGGGCCCCAGGATGGTGAAAAACTCCCCCGGCGCCACGTCGAAGGAAACCCCGTTGAGGGCAAAATCAGGCAACCGGACGGAAAGATTCTCGACCCGGATCATGTCCGCGCCCGTCCGGCCGGCGGGTTGAGCCAGCGCAGCAGGAAAAACAGCACCAGGCAGACCCCGATGAGCCACACCGCCACCGGCTGGCTGTAGCGCAGGCCGTAGGCGGTGAAACGCTCATAGATCATCACCGGGGCGATCATCGGGTGGTAGGCCACGATCACCACGGCGCCAAATTCGCTCACCGCCCGGGCGGTGCAAAGGATCATGCCCACGATGACGCTGCGCCAGGCCAAGGGAAACGTCACCCGCCAGAAGGTGCCGAAGGCCGTGGCCCCGAGGCTGCGCGAGACGTTCTCCAGTCTTTGGGGAATGGCCTCGATGCCGTTTTTCACCGTGTTGATATAAAACGGCAGTCCCACGAACGTCAGCACGATGACGATGCCCGTCACCGAGCCCATCACCCGTACCCCGAGGTCGGCGGCCAGGCGCCCGATCCAGTGCTGACGACCGGCCAGGCTCAGGATGGCGATACCGATCACCGGGTGGGGAATCATGATGGGCAGGTCCACGACGCTCTCCACCAGGCGTTTGCCGGGAAAATCCCGACGGGCCAGCAGGTAGGCGAAGGGGGTGCCGAAAACAAAGGAGATGAGCGCCGCGCTTCCCGAGGTAGTGATCGACAGCCAGATGGCCCGACGCACATCGGCGTCCAGGATGCTGGCCTTGAGATCGGCCGCCGTGGGCTGGCGGATCATCTCCGCCAAGGGCACAACGATGAAGGCGACCACCAGGATCGTACTGGCGGCGGCCAGGGCATGGAAGGGATCAGGACGGCGCATGGCGTGCAGGCTTTAGGTCTCGGGGTGGGCCGATGTCGGGGCGGGATTGAACCTCGCCCCGACATGTTCAGGCTTTAACATCAACCACTTATTTCTTGACCCCGACAAGGGTCGACAGTTTGCCCGGCAGGTCTTTTTGAGCCGCCTCGCAAGTCACCTGGCTCGGAGAAATGGCGGGCTGGCCCATTTCTTCCAGGATCTTGAGTCCCAGCTCCGGATCCAGCAGGTACTCGAGGAACAGAACGGCGCCATCACGGTTGGGGGCCGTCTTGACCAGGGTCAGGCCGTAGGTGCACGACTGACCCGTGCGGGTGATCCAGGTGCCGGGCGCCTTGCCGGTCACCTTCACCTGGGCCTGGGCGTAGAAATTGTCGTATTTGTAGTTGCCCAGGTTGATATGGTCGTCCAGGCTGACATACTTGAGATCGTGCTGTTTGGCCACCGATAGATATTCCCAGGCGTAGTCCATGTTACCGGTTTTCATCAGCGAAACCAGCTCCACCGACTTGGGCCGGACGTTGGCCTCGGGCCGATTGGCGATGAGTTGGTCGTAGAGACCGGGTTTGTTGTGAAATTTTTCCGCCAGTTGGAGCACCATCAGGGCCCGGTAGCCACAAGGATCCAGGTTCGGGTCGCTGTGGCCCCAGACCACGCCGGGACGGGCGAGGATTTCGTACCAGTTTTCGGCGTTCACCTCGTCGGCGAACTTGCTCTGATCGGTGTAGCAGAGCACGAGCTGATTGCTGGCAAAAAGAATGTTCCAGTCGGCATGGCCCGGGATCAGGCCCTTGTCGATCACCGTGTAATCGGCCGAGGCCATGATGTCCGCTGGCTTGCCCAACTCGCTGATCATGCGTGCCATCTTGGTGCTGCCGCCGGCTTCCCGCAGCACGTCGATGTCCGGGTGCAACGCCTCGAAGCGCTTTTCCACCTCGGCAAAGGGAACGGTGAGGCTACCGGCATGAAAAATGATCACTTCCTGCTTGGCCTGGGCCGCCGGGGCAAGGGCCAGCACCATCAAGGCCGCCAGCAGTCCAAAACCCCATTTCAATCCTCTGGTTTGCCGTCTTCTCCTCATGGGTTACCCATCCTTTCGTCCGTTGTTATCGGTTTGGGGGATCTCTTCCCGTTGTTCACACCATCGGCTTGCGGACAGATTCCAGCGATCACTCACGCCCTGTGCCCATCCGCCATCCGGACCCGCGGTTTGACCTCGGCGCCTTGAAGGCCACCGGCTCATCGGGGCTGCTTCTCCACCTCCCCGGCCGCCGCTGTTTCAGCGGCGTCGCCGGGAAACACCATCCGCCCGCTGAGGGTCACGTCGTAGCCGGCGAGTTGTTGGGCGCTGTCCAGAAAGGCCGGGTCATGGAGCAGGCCGAGGAAAAATTGCACCCCCTTTTCGAAAAACCGCTCCTTGGCGATGAGCAGGTCGTAGCGCTCCCACCGGATCGGCAGAAAATCGAGCCCCAGCAAGGCGGCCACCGGTCGAATGCCCGGGCCGGCGTCGGCCCGTCCGGCCAGCACCTCGATCCCCACGTCCATGTGGCGACCGAACTCGCGGTCGTATCCCTTGATCTTGCCGGCGGCGATACCGGCTTCCTTGAGTTTCATGTCGAAGAGCAGGCGGGTGCCAGTGCCCAGGGGACGGTTGACCACACGGATTCCCGGCTGGCCTAGATCGGCCATCGACCGGATCTGTTTCGGGTTGTCCTTGGCGAGCATCAGCCCCTGCTCGCGGCGGCAAAAATTGACCACCACCGGTGCCCGTTCGAATTCCTGGTGGGCGAACTCGAAGTTGTATTCCTCGCCGTTTTGCTGCAAGAGGTGACTCGATGCCACATGGCAGAGCCCCTGGCGCAAGGCCCGCAACCCGCCCATGCTGCCGAGGTTGCCAAAGACGGCCAGGTGCTCGCGGTAACGGGTGTTGAACAGCTGGATGGCCTTGTCCAGCAGCAGGTCGTTGCTGCCGGCAATGACGAGCAGCCCTTCGTAGGGCGGCAGCTTGCCCCTGGCCTCGGGGTAATTGAGGGTGTGGGTTTCCACCCACTGTTCCAGCAGATGGATGGGAAAGAGCCACTTGCCGGTGATCTTGGTGGCCGGCAACCCCTTTTCGGAAACCAGGGTGTAGACCATCTTCTCGTTGACCCCCAGAAACTGGGCGGCTTCTTTGGTGGACAAGAGTCTCTTCATGGGATGAACGTCCTTTCCATCAGGCGTTCTGGAGTATCGTTAAAGGGATATCCAGAAAGGAGTCATGACTACCGCCGCTTCCCCTTGTTGTCAAACAATTTTCAAATAATTACCAAAACTTACTTTAGATGACACCAATGCTTGGATTTAGAAGCACATCAAAAACTTGAGTGCCGAGAATCCCCGAAGAAAAAAAGAGAAGCCGGCGCCCTCACGTCCGTGACGGGCGCCGGTGTAAACGGAGGGCTCAGGGTATGGGCAAGAGAGCGGGAAGGGGGCGTCGGCGAGGGAAATGCCTATATTTTCAAAGCGCCTTTAACGGCTTGAACCACCTGGGCCGGATCGTCGATCACCTGGATGATGTTCAGGTCCCCAGGACTGATGACCCCCCGCTTCTGGAGATTTTGGCGAATCCAGTCCAGCAACCCGCTCCAGTAGTCGGTGCCCACCAGGATCATCGGCAGGGGCCGAATCCGTTGCGTCTGGATCAAGGTGATGGATTCGAAGACCTCATCGAGGGTACCGAAGCCGCCAGGAAGGGCGATATAGGCGGACGCATATTTGAGGAACATGACCTTGCGAACGAAAAAGTACTTGAATTCAATACATATATTAGCGTATTGATTTGGAACCTGTTCATGTGGCAGGTGAATGTTGAGCCCCACCGATGAGCCGCCGGCCTCAGCGGCGCCTTTGTTGGCGGCCGCCATCACCCCGCCGCCGCCGCCGGTGATGACGGCAAAGCCGTTTCGGGCGAACATGCCGCCCAGGGTTTCGGCGGTTTGATAGGTGGGGTCTTCCGGTCCGACACGGGCCGATCCGAAAATACTCACCGCCGGTCCCAGTTCATGAAGGGTTTCGACGCCGTCGACAAATTCTCCGATGATCTTGAACAGGCGCCAGGATTCGCCGAGCTTGAAATCGTCGATCAAAAACTGTTTTTCCACCATGGTCTCCCCTCGTAGAGTCGGAAATGGCCATACGCGACCCTTGCATGGATGTCAAAAGTCATCGGCTTTTAACCCTCCCGGCACCCCTTGTCAATCGCGTGGGGGCCGGTTTCGAATTTCCCGTTTCCGGTTTCCGATTGTCATCGCGAGGGCCAACCACGAGGAATTTTCCGGCCTCCGGCAGCCCCCCCTCGGCAGCTCCCGGATTTGACAACTTGACGGCAACTTGATAGGCGGTTTAGGCTTTTGGCGAGGTATCAGTTCCCCTTAACGGGATGATGGACAATGGATTCCCTGAGCCGAACGGTACGGATCATCAATCCCCTGGGGCTTCATGCCCGGGCCGCGGCGCGCCTGGCGGCCGTGGCCGGCCGTGCTGCCGGACCAGTATGGCTCATCCGGGCCGACGAACGCGTCGACGCCACCAGTATCATCGATATCCTGACCCTGGCCTGCCTGCCGGGCAGTGTGCTGACGATTGAAGTTCACCGTCCCGAGGATCAAGCGATCCTCGACCAACTCGTTCAACTGGTGGTTGAGGGGTTTGGAGAATAAAAAATACATGATGTCAGCGGAAACATTTTCCGAGCAGCGCTTATACGGGATTGCCGCCTCACCGGGCATCTGCATCGGTAAAGCCTACCTGGTGGACCGGGAGGGCGTCCAGGTGGTGCAGAAATACGAATTGCGCCCCGATGAGGTGTCCCATGAAATCAGCCGCTTCAAGGCCGCGGTGAAAAAGGCGGACGATGAGCTCAATGTTGTCATTGCCAACACCCCCGAGGAGTTGAAGCAGAACAGCGCCATTCTCGAAGCGCACAAGGTGTTGCTCAAGGACAAGCTGCTCTACGGCAAGGTCCTGGGCACCATCGAAAATGAGCGGATCAACGCCGAGTGGGCCCTGAAGAAGGTGGTCGCCGAGATCAACGCCATCTTCAACCAGATGACCGACAGCTACTTCAGGGAACGGGCCGACGACATCAATCACGTGGCGGACCGGATTCTGCAAAACCTCATCGGGGCGCAGCGCAAGAACATCGGCGCCATCGACAAGCGCGTCATCCTGGTGGCCCGGGACCTCTCGCCGGCGGACACCAGCCAGATCCAGCTCGAACGGATCAAGGGATTCATCACCGACAAGGGGGGGCGGGCGTCGCACACCAGCATCATCGCCCGCACGCTGGAGCTTCCCGCGGTACTCGGGCTCCACGACGCCACCCGCCGCATCGGCAACGATGATATCGTTATCGTTGACGGTACCGCCGGGATGGTGATTCTGCATCCCGCCGAACAGACCCTGCTCACCTACGAGGAGCGGCGGGAACGCTACGAAGGGTACAAGGCCCAGATCCGACGGCGCAGCCATCTGCCCGCGGAAACCCGTGACGGCGTGCACGTGCGCACCCTGGGCAACATCGAGCTCACCGAGGAGGTGGTTTCGGTGCTGGACCACGGTGGGGACGGGATCGGGTTGTACCGCACCGAATTCCAGTACATGAACCGCAAGGAGTTCCCCGACGAGTTCGAGCTCTACGACAAGTACCGCGACGTGGTGGAGGTGATGGGGCCCCGGCCGGTGACCATCCGTACCCTGGACATCAACGGGGACAAGGCGGTGGCTTTCGCGCCGGACAACTACGAGGCCAATCCGGCGCTGGGGCTGCGGGCCATTCGCTACTGCCTCAAAAAGCCCGAGATCTTCAAGACCCAGTTGCGGGCGATTCTACGGGCGGCGGCCCACGGCAACGTGCGGGTGCTGTTTCCCATGATCAGCGGTCAGGAGGAGATCGTTGCCGCCCGGCGACTGCTGGACGAGGCGGCCCTGGAGCTGTCCCGGGCCAAGGTGCCGCACAACCGCGACATCCCGGTGGGGATGATGGTGGAAGTGCCGTCAGCGGTGATCATGGCTGATGTGTTGGTGCGCCACGTGGATTTCTTTTCCATCGGCACCAACGACCTCATCCAGTACACCATGGCCATCGACCGGGGCAACCAGGACGTGGCCCACCTCTTTCATCCCCTGCATCCGGCCCTGATCCGCATGGTGCATCGGGTAACCCAGATTGCCCTCGAGGCCCAGATCGGGTTGGACATGTGCGGCGAGATGGCCGCCGATCCGCTGAATGTTCCCCTGCTGCTGGGCCTGGGGCTCACCGAACTGAGCATGGCCCCGGCCTCCATCCCCGGCATCAAACGCATGGTGCGCCTGGTGAGCGCCGCCGACGGGCAAGCCCTGCTCCAGGATGTTCTCCGGTTGGAAAAGGTGCGCGACGTGGTGCGCCTGGTGGATGAAGCCTACGGCCAGCTCGTGGCCCAAAAAGTCTACGGGGACATGGGGGCCTCCAAGTAACGCCATGAACGACGTACACATCAAGAACATCGCCGAAAATCGCAAGGCCCGCCACGAGTATTTCATCGAGGACACCTGGGAAGCCGGCATGGTGCTGCTGGGCACCGAGGTCAAGGCGCTGCGCGAGGGACGCGCCAACCTCAGGGATGCCTACGCCAGGATCAAAAAAGGGGAAGTGTGGGTCTACCAGCTCCACATCAGCCCTTATTCCCATGCCTCCTATGACAATCACGATCCCCTGCGGCCCCGCAAGTTGCTGCTGAACCGCGGTGAGATCCGGCGCCTGACCGCCAAGACCAACGAAACCGGTCACACCCTCATTCCGCTGAAGCTCTACTTCAAGAACGGCAAGGTCAAACTGTTGCTGGCCCTGGCCAAGGGCAAGCGCAAGTACGACAAGCGCGAGGCGATCCGTCAGCGCGACGCCCAGCGGGACCTGGAGCGCATCGGCAAGCACCGCTGAGCGCCGCCAGCCCCCTTCTCTTTCCCCTTCATCGCCACAAGCCGGCCTCCGGCGGAACGGACCAACGCCGCCGCCCACGGGGCTTCCCCGGTGAGCGGCGGCGGATCGATTTTCGGATTTTGCGGAGTGGATCCGGCCCTCTTGGGCCGGTTTTTCCCCTGTGCGGGATCCGGCGGTTGGGTCCCGGTTACCCGGCCGTAACGATGGGCATCCCCATCAATGGCCAGAGCACGTAGACCGCAAAGCCCACCACCACCATCAGAATCAGACTGGCCACCAGGCCGGAGATGAAGAATTCCCCCGTGGTGAACTGCTTGGAATCGTAGGCGATGGCGTTGGGGGCGGCCCCCACCAGGAGCAGAAACGGCATCCCGGCGGTCACCAGGGAGGCGAACAGGATCACCTCTCCGGAAACACCCAGATACGGTGCGATCACCAGGGCCACCGGCAGGGAGATGGCGATGGCCGCCACGTTCATGATGAAGTTGGTCATCACCATGACAAAGAAGGCGATCCCCATCACGAACACGAACCAGTGACTCTCCTTGAACATCGCCAGCCAGTGCACGGCCAACCACTTGGCCGCCCCGGTCTCCCAGAGACAGAATCCGATGCTCATGGCACCGGAAAACAGCAGGATGATGTTCCAGGGAATTTCCTCCAGGTCGTCGATATCCAGGATGCCGGTGACGAAAAACAGGATGGAGGAGATCAGGATGATGGCCGTCTTGTCGATGGCGTTGAGGGCCGGCACGAAAGAACGCAGGCTCATGACGAGGATGCAGCCGAAGACGATCACCGCCGCCAGGATTTCCTTGGCGGTGATGCCCCCCAGGTCGGCGTTGAGCCGGCGTGCCCGATCACGCAGCCCGTGGATGACGGGTCTTTCCGGCTTGAAGAAAACCATGAAAAAGCCCCAGAGGATGAAGGTCATCAGCCAGCCGATGGGAAACATGTAGTAGCTCAGTTCGAAAAACCCGATTTCCCGGGCCGCGATGTCCTTGAAAAACCCGATGGCCACCGCGCCCCGGGCCGCCCCCAGCAGGGTCACGATGCTGCCGGCGCCGGCCACGTAGGCCATGCCCATGAACAGTCCCTTGCCGAAGCGCGTGGGCTTTTCTCCCTCCCCGTACAGGGCGTAGATGGACACGAGCAACGGATAGATGGTGGCGGCCACCGCCGTGTGGGCCATGATGTGGGTCAGCGCCGCGGTGACCACGAAGGCCCCCAGATAGATCATCGATGTCCGCTCGCCGACGATCATCAGCATCTTGTAGGCCAGGCGTTTGGTGAGGCCGGTCTTGGTGAAGACCAGGCCGATCATGATGGAGGCGAAGATGAACATCACCGACGGGTCCATGAAGTCCTTGAAGGCCTCCTTGGCAGGCCGGATGAGAAACAGGGCCTGCAACACGCCGATGGCCAGGCTGGTGACGCCGATGGGCACCACCTCGAACACCCACCAGGTCCCGGCGAGGAGGAACACCGCCAAAGCACCCTTGGCCTCGCGGCTCAAGACGAAGTGCTCGCCCTGGGGATCGACGGCATCCGGCCAGGGCGGGCTGGCATACACGATGGAAAACAAGACAACGCCCAGGAGCAAAAAGGCGATCTTTCTCCAGTTGACCCCTGCCGCCGGCAGGGCCATGTCCTCGGTTTGCATGGGTCCTCCTTGCTTACGATGTGCGGTGATTGCGGGTTCGAGCTAGCGCTTGTCCTGGTTGAGGGACGGTGGCACGCAGCGGTCGATGGCCGCAAAAACAGTGGAAAAAACGTCAGTCAGCCTCAGAATGCCGACGATCTCTTCTCCTTCCATCACCAGCAGCGACTGGTGCTGGCAGACCAGCAGCAGGTGGAGGGCCTGGTCCAGTGAGGCATCCGCTTCGATCTGCTCCCCGTCACCGGGTCGATGCATGTAGCGGGCCACCTTCTGCTCATACACGTGACGGCACATTTGCTCGATGGGCTGAGCGAACAGATCGTAGCGGTCGAGCATGGAAACAAGGAACTTGCGGCTGAATCCCAGGCGTGTCACGCCGGAGCCTGAACGCATTTCCTCGTACTTGGGTTCCAGGGCCTGCAGCATGTCCAACTGCCCCAACTTGCCCACGATATGGCCCTTGCGGTCGGCCACCAGCACCGCCCGGTGGCGGTAACGGGACTGGTCAAAGCGCTTCTGCGCTTCTTGTAGCGCCTGCACCGCTTCATGGATGGTGGCATCTTCCCCCACCACGGGATACTCGGACCGGGGAACCATCAAATCCCTGACGATCATGTGTTTCAAGGGGCACCTCCAGAAGATTTCGAGGAATCGGCGACCGCGGCACGGACGCTTTCGCGCAAGGCCTCCATGTCGAAGGGGGGCAACAGGTCGGCAAAGGCTCCCTGCCGCATCGCCTCGATGGACAACTCGATCTGTTCGTTTTGGTTGAGGGTGATCAAGCGGATGTGGGGCCAGGTGGCGCGGATTTCACGGAGCAACTGCCGTCCCCCGGCGCCCAGGGCGGCCAGTCCCAGAATCACCACGTCCACCCTCTGGCGCCCCAGGATAGCGCGGGCACCGACGCGATCGGCCGCCGTCAGAATCTCGAATCCCGCCTGGCGCAGGTGGGTGGCGACACTGCTGCGAAAATTGAAATCGGCTTCGATGATCAGTACGCGGTGGCCCATGATGCTCCAGAATCCGAATCAGGCGATGGAACGGCTGACTGGGTTCCAGCAAGGGGCGTGCCAGATTTATCTCTTCCGAGACGACTCAAATTGAATGCAATACTTTTTGTTATTTGTAATTTTCATTGTAAAACAATCAGTTAAATATCTGAACAAAAATGGATCAAAACGTCGTTATTCTCATTTATCTTGTTGTTGAGTCATTGTATTTTAAAATTAAAACCGTGATGCTTGAATCGATTTAAAACATTTTGAAACACTATGATTTATATTAAAACAAAGCGAAACAACTTCAGCCGTCAGCATCGGTTTGTTCTCTTAAAATATCTCCGCATTCCAACTGGTTGAGCTTAAGTCGAGCCAGCACTGACCCCACGGATCCAATGACGTTGTCGATGACCCGCACCTGCTTCCAGGTGAGATAATCGAAATGTTCGGCCTCGATACCGCCACAGACAACGATGGTCACCGCCTCGGCGATCACCAGCTGGCAGAGCCGCTCCGCCGAGGCCTGGGGAAGAATCAGCAGCTTGCGCTCCAGCGGAACACCTTCGGCATCCAGGCGCACCAGCACCACGTCGGTGGCCAGATCGAAGCGCGGCGCCACGCTGTCATTCAACAGCGGGATCAACACCTTTATCGGCTTCAAATGGGCCATGGGGCTCCTCGTGATAAAAAGCGGCACCGCGCCGCCCGTTCAGGTTAGACCTCGATGCCGTACTGTTTGATCTTGCGCCACAGGGTGGAACGGGCACAGCCGACGATTTGCGCCGCCCGCCCCCGATGGCCCCGGGCCTTGACGAGCGCCTCGCGGATCAAACGCGCCTCGATATCGCTCCAGGCCTCGATAACCGTTTGGTTCTCTGCACCGGCCGGCCTTGACGCCGCGGCGGCAGCAGGGAGCGAAGGCGCCGTGCGCTGGCGGGACACGGGCTTTTCCATGAGATAGGCCGGCAAATGGGCCGGTTGCACACGTTTTTCCTGGCAGAGGTGGACGCAGTACTCGGCGATGTTTTTCAGCTCCCGCACGTTGCCCGGGTAGTGGTAGTCGAGCAGAATCTTGAGACTGCGCGGTGCGAACCCTTCGATGGGCCGGCCCAGTTCCGCCGAAAGGCGTTTGAGAAAATAGTCCAGCAGCAGCGGAATATCGCCTTCCCGCTCGCGCAACGACGGTACTTCCAGGCGCAGCACGTTGAGCCGGTAGAAAAGGTCCTCGCGAAAACGGCCCCGGCGCACCATCTCGCCGAGGTCCCGGTGCGTGGCGGCCACCACCCTCACATCGGCCGGGTGACCCACCGTGCTCCCCAACGGGTAGACGATCTTGTCGTCGAGAAAGGTGAGCAATTTCACCTGCAAGGCCAACGGCAGGTCGCCGATTTCCGTCAGGTACAACGTCCCCTGGTGGGCCATGCGAAAGCGCCCCGGTCGGTCTTCCACCGCACCGGTGAAGGCCCCCTTCTTGTGCCCGAACAACTCCGATTCGAGCAGGGTTGCCGGCAAGGCGCCGCAGTTGATCTTGACGAAGGGGCCCTTGGCCCTGTCGGAGGCCTGGTGGATCGCCTCGGCCAGCAGGTCCTTGCCGGTGCCGGTTTCCCCGGTAATCAGTACCGAGGCGTCGCTTTGGGCCACCACCGGCAACATGGCGAACAGCCGCTGCATCCGCGGACTGCGTCCGATGACGCTTCCGAAGCCGTAACTGGTACTCAGGAGCTGGTCGGCGGATTCCGGACCGCTGAGATCCTCGATGGTTTTCAGATAGCCGATGCGCGTGCCACCGGGATCGGCCAGAAGGCTGACGCTGATGCGCACCGGGATACGGCGCCGGTCACGGGTGATCAGATCGTCGGTGCGGCTGGTGTTCTCCTCGCTTTCCAGCGACTCCCCTGCCCCGCATCGCTGCACCCCGCAGCGGTTGCGCAGCACCTGCACACAGGGTAGCCCCACCGCGGCGTCGGCCGACATCCCGATTAACGTCGCCAACCGCTCGTTGAGGGCCAACACCCGGCCTTGGCTGTCGACGGCCAAAAGGCCGAAAGCCACTGCGTCGAGCAACGCGGCGGGATCGATCCGCTTCAAGGCGGACGTTGCCGTTGTTTTCTCCGGAGCGGCTTTTTCAGTATCGGATGGCGATCTGGGCATGGAGAGGTGATATAGGGCGCACCGCCGCCTGTCAAGGCGCCGTGACCCACCGCCAGGGGCCAAGGGCAAGAAATTTCCCGCAGCGCATCAGGCTTGACAAAGGCGGTTCCCTGGCCTAGAGTTGAGCATCTTACGTGTTCTTTGACATCCGCTTCAACACTTGTCGGATGTCCCTTCCAAAAAGGGGGCGAAACGGCTTCGACGGGGGTACTGAAGCACAGGCTGCATGCCGAGCGCTCGTCAGCTCGTAAAAACGACGGGAACTAAACATAATCGCAGACGATTATAACTACGCCGTAGCTGCTTAGGCAGCTGCCGTTCCACCGGGGAGTGCTCGCGGCCCTGGATGGAGCGTCGACTAGCGAGACCGCTGTTTCGGAAGCGCCTGTGGCCGAAACGGTTAAATCAGCAGGATAAGCCGCCGGAAATCCGGTCCGTGGGAGGGCCGGCGGACGAAAACCAAAACCCGGAATAAGCATGTAGAGGTTTGTGTGGATTACTTTCGGACGCGGGTTCAACTCCCGCCGCCTCCACCATCTAAGTTATTGAAATCATTAGTCTGACTGTAGCAAAATGCAACAAAAAAACATGTGCAAAACATGTGCAGCGGATGTGCAAAAAAATTTTGTAGAATTTTAGCGCCCGCCCAAAAGACGATCCTCGATCGAAACCACCTTCGCCCCGCCCGTCAGTTGGGTCGATGCCTTGGCCATTTCAAGGGCTCCATCCGCCCTCGCTTGCAGGTAGCGATCAAACGCCTTGCTGCTGTGCCGGGTTCCGTTGCGGCGGATTTCCTCCGGGCTGAATCGATCCTGCAGCGCCGTCGCCGTGCTGTGCCGCGTGCCCCCGTATAGATCGACGCCTTCCACACCCAAATTCGTACAAGCCCGCTTCCACCACTTGTAGAGGTATTTCTCGCCAAAAGACTGCCCGGGCCGGCATCCCTTGCGCACAGCGGTTCCGTGCCGGAAAAAGCGCAAATGCGGCAGCCCCCGGGGCATGGATCGAATGGCATCCAGATCCTCGTCCAGCAGTCGGATGAATTTCGGTCGCTTCTCCTTCGGGTGGGGAATGATGAAACCGCCCAAGCCCAGATCGATGTGATCTTCGAGGATTTTCAGCAGCTCGCCGGGGCGCATTTCGATATAAATGGAAAGCCACCGGATACCGAGCCAGACCTTCGGGTTGAGGTCCCAGGTCAGCCGGCGGACCTCCTCGATGATCGCTTCCTGGGTGGCCTTGTCGATGATTTTGCGCCAGCCCAGCTCGAAAGGGGTTTCGGGAAAATCTGGAAGCATGGGCTTTGGGATCAGGCGCCGCTTGCCAACCCAGGACCAGAAATCGTGCAGGCAGGACTTCATGTTGGAGCGGGTCTTGGTCGACAGCCCGCTCTGGGAGACAAGCAGATCTTCGATTTCGGCGTAGCCCAGGTCCTTGATGTTGGTCAGCCCCCAGGCGTCCTTGGCCCGCTGCATGTACCTGGACAGGTTGCGGTAGTGGCTGGCCGACACCCCCACCCTTTTCACGGCCAGGTACTTGTCAGCCAGGTTGGCGAACCCCATCGGCCGGCTGACCCGGTAGTCGCGCGAATCGAAACTGCCCTCGTCGGTTTTGTAGCGCAGGCCGATCAGGAAGCGCTCGGCTTCGGCATAGCTGGTAAAATTACGAAAAATGTCAGGCGGAAACCGGACGAAAAACCTTTTCGTCGCCGCCACCTGAGGATGGTCCGGGCAAAAACAGCCGCGCCGCCGTGAATCATCCCGAAGGTTCTTTCCGCACAAAAAGCACCTTTGCCGGCAATAGATCCCGCCTTTCATACACAGCTCCTTATGTCCCTGTTGGTTGTAGCGGACAGCAGTAGCAGGTATGTCGAGGCCGTTCAACATTGGCGTGGCGGTTCCTTATTCGGTGAACAACAACTCACCGTCCTCCGTTTTTGGGCTTGGTCCCGGGCATCAGGCCAAACCGATACTTCATAAAGACAAGGGAAAAGAAACGACGGCAAAAAATTCGGATTAAATTCCGGCGACGATTCCCTTGCCGAGGGCAATTACAGAGCCCATCCAATAGAAGGGAAAAAAATCGAAATTGCCCTTGCCCAGTATCCAGCCTACGGCGACACGGAGCCCATTCAACTAAAGGGAAAAAGAAAAAAAAGATGCTCGAAGAACCGTGAAAAAGAAGGTATTGTGAACATATCCGAATACTTACAACAAAACTCAGATTTTTAGCGAAAATCAGGGACAAATTTTTTCTAGAGCCCCTCGAAAATCGGCCGAAGTGTCGGCCGCGAATCTTTCCCTTAGATTGGATGCACTGCGGATTTTTGCGACAAGGGGTCGTGGGAGGGGGTTTTTGACCCCGGGGGGGGGACTCGTTGGCTCCCTTTGTCAACCTTCGGGTCTAGCTTGACGCCGTTCGCCTATCTCGAAGGGCCGTATTTGCTGGCAACCGACAGGATATTGGACACCGTCTGGAGGTGCCATGACTTCGCGCCGCGCCGTCTGGCGACACCCTTGGCCTCCAGCTCGCGGCAGATGGCCCGCAGCGACATCCCTCCGTCGGCCAGCTCCCGGATCAGTCCCACGGTCTTTTGCTCCCCGGGGTGGGGATACAATCGGCCTCCGCGCGACCAGAACCCGAACGGCACGTCGCCGCCGGTCTTTTCCCCTTTGGCTCGTTTGTGGGCCAAGGTGAACTTGACCCGATCCGAGATTTGGTCCCGCTCGAACTCGGCCAGCACCGCCAGGATCCTGAAGACCATCTTGCCGGCGGCGGTGGTGGTGTCGATTTTTTCCGACAGGCTCACCAGGTCGGCCCCCTTTTCGGAAAGCGCCTCGGTCAGGTCGATGGTGTCCCGGGTGGACCTGGAAAGCCGGGACAGGGAATGGACGACCAGGGCGTCCCCCGCGCCGATGGCCTCAAGGGCGGCCAGAAGGCCGGGCCGGTTGTCGGATCGCTTGCCCGAGATCCCCTCGTCCCGGAAAATCTCGACCCCTTCGGCATCGACAAGCTCGGCCCAAGCCCGGATCTTGGCCTCCTGGGCATCCAGGCTCACTCCGTTGTCCGCCTGGTCATGGGTGCTGACGCGCACATAGCCGATGGTCCTCACCGCTTCACCTCCATTGCTTTCCTTCGTCGGCAACGGCCTCCGTCAATTTTGGCCCCCTCTGATTTCCGACGAGGTCGCCCAAGTCCTTTATTCCTTCGGGCGGATACCAGAGCGTTGCGGGCCGGCCGGTCACCCAAGCCATCCGCTCGGCCTGCCGGGCATGCAGCTCATCGGTTCGAAATTGTGTCAAGGGAGTCTCCTCCCGTTCGCAACTCACGGTGATTTTCTTTGCTTGCTCAAGAATCGCACGAACATGGGCAGTGTCCATCCATCGTCTCGTCCCGGCCCCTCCGGTGACGATCGCCGTGGGTGCCGGCCTGTTTCCCTTCCGGACCAACTCATGAAGTGCCAGCGCATCCATGCCGCCTTCGACGATCCAAACGGTTTCAAGTTCCCCGGGCAGAATTGCCGGGTAGCGTGACTTTTCGCTGCCGGCCAGGTCGCGCTTGGGTGTTTGGGCTTCCGGGCGGATGTCGCGTCGGGTGATGGACCGAATGCGGCCGGCATGATCGCGGCCGAGGTAAAGCACCGCAGCTTGCGAGTAGCCCAGAAAACCGGAAGCTTCGGCCGCGTCCATGACCTCTGCGCTGATTCCCCTGCCGGACAGGTAGCGCCTCCCGGCTTCCCGGTCTCCCGGCCCCTGGCGAGGCATTCGGGGACCGTCGGCCGTACATGACGACGTTTTGGCTACTGATGGAGGCGTCTCCAGTAGGGTCCGCACCGCCTCGGGCAGTGAACATCCATCGATCTCTTGCACCAGGCCAGGAAGACGGCCGCCCCAGAACCGGCCATTGGCACGTGGCCTGTGCTCGCACCAGAGCCATCCGCGCTCGGTCCGGTCCATCCGGTAGACTTCCCGCAAACCGTCCATCACGGAAAGACGGTCTTTTTGTCTTAAAACCTTGTAACCCCGCCTATTGAGCCAGGCTTCCGGATCCACATGGCACGCCTCCGCAATTTCGGCCGGATCAATCCAGGCCCGGCTCCCACCACCCTGCAGCGATGGGTCCGCCATCCGGCGCGCGGCTGCCGCGATCCGGAAGCGGGCCAGCCGATCCGTGCGGCCATGATTCAGGCTTGTGCCAACTCCCATCTCTTCGTCCTTCTTTCCAGAGTGTGTCTCACCCTGCCGATACAAACCCTTGGTTGGTGCTCGCCCGGGACCGGTCCGGCCGTCCCGGAGTCAGGTCGGTTCGACCCAATTTGCCCAAGTTTCCCTCGACTCTTTTGCGCTCGGCTGCCGGCAGATGCCGGATGAGCTGCCGCACAACGGAAACCGACTGGCGTTCGCGGCGGCTCAGGTCTTCGATTCGGTGCTTCAAGTCGGCGATCTGCGCATCGCGATCCGCAACCGTGGCACTCAGCCGTTCGTTTTCCTTCGAGCGCTGCAACGCCGGCAGGTGCTGCCGAATCCGGTCCTGAATCTTACGAAGACGGCTGGCAGCGGCCTCGTACCGGGATTCGACATCGGCAAGAGTGTGGCGGTTGGCGATCAGCTTAGCGGTGTTTTTTTCCAGCTCGGCCCGGACCGCGGCGATTTGCTCTGGCAAGGATTCGTGCAGTTCTTTGACGTTTTTGTGGATGGTTGTACTCGTCGACTCCCCGGCCTTGATCCGCTGACCGATGGAGCGGCCGCGGCCGATGCCCAGGTCCTCCCAGGCCTCGGCTGCCAGGTCCTGCATCGCGCTGGTGTCGCGGGGGGCGAGGCGAAGCGCCCGGCCCGTGCCGTCCGTTCGCACCGATCCGAACATAAAATGGGCGTGAGGCGCGGCCTCGTCTCGGTGGATGACGAGTCCCAGGACCGGCACGGCATGCGCCGCGGCAACGGCTTCCACAGAGGCCTCGACGCGTCGCTCGATCTCGTCCGCCGAAAGGCGTGCAATCCGTTTTTGCGCCTCGTGGGAAAAGGTGAGAATCCCGGCGTAGGCGACGCGCTTGGGAACCACCTTTTGCCGGCACGACGACCTGGATTTGATGTCGGCCAGGTGGCGCTTGAGATTGTCGAGTCCCGGCGGTTCGATCAGCGCGGTGTTGAGGTGAGTGCGTCCGGGATCCACATACCCCGGAGGCACACCGAGGCGCAGATCGTGGATGCGCTGGCCGGCGTACTTCGAAGCCGACAGCGGCGTGACTCTGATGCTGATGCAGGCGGTCTTTTTGGGCATGAATTTTCCCTCCTGCAGACAAGGGAAAAACCTATGAACGGATCCGTGGTCTTTTTTTCGAGCGGGCGGCTGGGGTCAGGCGCCTAACCTACTACGCGACTGTGAGCAAAGGCCCCTCACAGTCGCTTCGCAGGCCAGAGGGTGGCCCCTCTGGACTCCCGCGGGTGGCTTCGCGTTGCGGGGCGACCGTCCCTTTCTCCCCCCAGCCGGGCAAAATACCGCCCGGCTGACCCCCTCCGGGGGTGTGTGTTTATCGGCCCGTGGAATGAGGGGAAAGGGCGTTGTGGGCTGCCGGGCAAACCTTGGTATTCCACGGGCCGATAATTTACCCCAGAGGGGGTCGGACTCCCGGGGCAGTTTCCGGGAGTCCGGGGGGGATTGCCGGAGGCATCGGGCCTGCCCCGATGCCGGTAGGGGGTTGAGCGGGGAACTGGAGGCAGGCACAGCCGCCAACACCAAGGCGGCTGTGCCGTCCCCTGAATATCCTGATATATCCTGCCACCACCGGGCGGGTGTGCGACGTTCCGGGCGGGTGTGCGACGCCATCGGGCGGGTGTGCGACGCCATCGGGCGGGTGTGCGACGCCTATGCTTTGCCTGGGCCCGCTTTTCGGATCCGTTCGCCATCGATAGTGATGCCGACCCGATGCAACTTTTCGGCATCCTTGCGAAGCCTGAATCGGGCATCACGCAAGGCTTTGTTCGACATTTGCCCGGCCACGGCATCGATGACGGTATCCAGATGCCACCCACCTGACGGTTCGTTTTTATGGCTCAGGACGTGCCGGGCCACGGCCTGGCTGACGCCGTGCCGCAGCCGGGCGATGGGAGAAGGATCGTAGTAGAGCTTCAAATCGCGATTCAGCAGTATTACCAGAGCGACCCCCAGACGCACCTGCCACAAATAACGCTTCCCACCGGTAAGCGGGTTGGATCGCGTCATGAGCGACGGGATCACATGGTCGATCAGGCCGCCGATAATCCGTTCGCCGCTTCGCATCAATTCCGGCGTCTCGATCTCGACCACTGCCGCTCGAAGATCAGCCAAGAGCTTCTTGATTTGGGTCATGCTATACCGGCTATCGGAAAGCGTTTTCCTGAGACGTGCGGGGTCCACCAGTAGCTCGACCCCACCGTCCGACACCTCGCGTCGCCGTTCGGCGCAGTACAGTACGGCCTCGACAAGGTCGGCGTGACGCTGGCCCAGTCTTCCGGTCACGCGGCATCGGCCAAACGAGGTATTCAGCCATTCGCCTTCGCGCCTGCAGGGGCGCTGGCTGGCCTGATAGAGCATCACCCGTGCCTGGGCCACGGTGCTGGTCGGAGTGATTTCGTTACCAACGCTCATTGTCGTCCCCTTCCCGGGCCACAATAGCCTTCGCCGCTTTTTTCTTGGGGACTTTGATCAAGTCAACCGGTATCAGCACCCCGCCATTTTCGCGCCTAAACCAACGCGGAGCCGGCGCAACATCGTAATTGCATTTGCTGACACCGTACTGAACGTAGCGCCAGTTTGCATCCACTCCGATCCGGCCAAAATCCGGGTCTATGTAATGCTCTGTTTCTCGTGGGGTCATCTTGCGGATGTAGCCGGCCCAACGGCTGTTGTCGACCAAGGCCGAAGCGCCTCGGGCGGCTTGCTGCTTATCGCAGCTCCCTTCCCATGCGGAATATTTGCTGACGTGATGCAGGAAAAGAATTGTCGCACCTGTGGCCGTGCACACATGCTCCAGGATTTGAATCAGCCAGGCCATCTGCCCGTTGTTGTTCTCGTCGAGACGGTGATAACGGCTGATCGTGTCGAGTACGACCAGACGCTGCCCTTCTGACATTCGTTTCAGCCAAGCCATGCCCTCGGTTGTCGTAATATCGATGAGAAACCCCGTGCAGCATTTGACGTGCATGTTTTCGGTCACCTCTTCTCGAGCCGCCGTTGACAGGTGAGATCCTATGGAGCGCAACCTATCGGTCAGAATGGAAAGTGGGTCCTCCGCGCTGAGCAATGTGACTTGCCCGTGGTATTTGGGCTTGAGGTTCAGGATGTCTCCGCCGGCCACGGAGCAGGCGATACTCATCAGCGCCTGAAGCGCATACATGGATTTTCCGGATGCCCCCGGCGCGATCAGTGCGCCGACCGTATTTGCGAGCAGGCCCTGAAAAACGAAATCCAGCTCAGTGGACTCCCCTTTGAAAACGGCATTGAGGTCAATGTCCGGGACGTCAGGATACTTGAGTGTAATTTTTTCAGCCATTTTTTCTCCCGTTCTTTGAGGTTCCTTGGAGCCGGGATATCAATAGTTTCTCCGGCTCGGTGTCTAAGGTGGCGCAGACAGCCTGCGCCTCTAAGGAGAAGGGAAAAAAAAATTTGCTGGTGGCTGCGTTTTTGGTCAAACCCTGGACGACCCCTAAAAAAATACAAATAAATCTATAACTTATACTTGAATTTCTTGCCTTCCAAATGAAATTTATCTACTGAAACAGTAATCCGAGGGTTATTCCTCGCCCTGCCCATGTGTCTCCGAGTTAAAGGGAAAGGCTTCGGCACCCTGCTCCTGGATAATTTCCGGGGAAAGCTGTCGGTAGCGATCGATGAGAACACGCACCGCCAGGTGCAAAACGTCCTGGTCGGGCATTTCGATGTCGATTCCGATCTTGCGTAGCTCCTTGATCTCGCTTGCGCCCA
>Ga0265295_1002388_pt1 | contig 29943 bp, 31 predicted proteins | sample Munlansysbiofilm_FD_192503 | JGI IMG/M metagenome (GOLD analysis project Ga0265295, IMG submission 192503) | Leachate microbial communities from a municipal landfill in Southern Ontario, Canada - Methane capture system biofilm | ecosystem: Engineered > Solid waste > Landfill > Unclassified ... | reverse complement strand
AGGAACACAATTAACACCGTAAGGGCATACAACATGGGCGCCTGGGAGCCTGTCTGGATTTCCTCGTAAGACATACCGGTATAGGAAATGGCAACCCCCGGGGGCAATTGCTGCGCGATGCGGGCAATCGCTTCCATTGCATCACCACTACTGTAGCCGGGAGCCGGTTGACCTAAAATTTCAACTGCTGCCACACCGTTATAACGCTGCAATTTAGGGGAGCCGTAAGTCCATTCACCCGTGGCAAAGGCCGAAAACGGCACCATCTTGCCCTCGGCATTACGCACATACCACTTGTCAAAATCTTCAGGTGAAAGGCGTGCGTCCATTTTCCCTTGCAGATAGACACGCTTCACACGTCCCTGGTCAATAAAGTCATTGACATATTGCGAACCCCAGGCGGTTGACATGGTTGAGTTGATATCGGCAAGATTCAGCTGCAAAGCCCTGGCTTTTTCATCATCAATAATGATCTGGTACTGCGGCTCGTCATCCAGGCCGTTCGGGCGCACCATCATCAGGGCCGGATCCTGTGCGGCCATACCCAGTAACTGGTTACGTGCGTCCATCAGGGCTTCATGCCCAATGCCACCGTTATCCTGCAAATAAAAGTTAAAGCCGGTTGCATTACCCATTTCGGCAATCGCTGGTGGCGCAAAAGCAAAAATAGTGGCGTCTTTAATCTGGGCAAAACGGCCATAACTGCGTTGTGCCAGACTGAACACATCTGTTGCCTCGCCCTGGCGCTCTTCAAACGCTTTCAGGCGTACAAAAGCAATACCCGAGTTCTGGCCACGTCCGGCAAAGTTAAAACCATTGACCGCCATCACCGAATCGACCACATCGCTTTCTTCATTCATGAAGTAATCATTAACCTGGTCCAATACCTCCCAGGTTCTTTCCGCGCTGGAATTTTGTGGCAGCTGGACCTGAACGAACAGGGTTCCCTGGTCTTCATCAGGCAGGAAAGTGGTTGGCAATTTGGTGAACAAAACACCCAAACCGGCCACAATCAGCAAATACACCAGCACCACCGCTTCAAGCAGGGTTGCCACTACCGCACTGATAGAGGCTTCCACCATAGGTGAGGTATCGTAGGGATAATAAACCTTTACGCCTTCCGGAAAATAAGGTTCCAGCCTGTCAATGGTTTCCTGCACACCTTCCACGGTATCCAGGTTATTGCACGCTCGGGTGCCATTCTAAGAGCACTGGCAGCCAACCCGCAGGGTATTAGCCTGGCCACCATCGCCAATCACGTCAAACTGCCCCGCTCTACGGTACAGCGCATTGTCAACGCACTGGAAACAGAAAACCTGGTAGAACCACTGGGTCCTGCCGGCGGGTTCAAACTGGGGCCGGCTTTTGGGCAACTGGTTCGCATGACACAGGTGGATATCGTTTCCGAAACCCACCCCCATCTGGCGGTACTGTCCGAACAGCTTCAGGAAACCGCGGCACTGGCCAGCGCCAGCAATAATATGGTTAATGTCATTGATATTGTCGTGGCTGAACGGGTCTTGCGTGTGGTGCTGCCACTGGGTACAGCCGCACCCTTGCACACCACTGCGGCAGGCAGGGTTTTACTGGCCAGCATGTCCCCAGAAGAACAGGCAGACGCCCTTTCACTACCCGTACCTAAATACACCACACAAACCCTGAATGTTCCGGAACTGAGAAAAGAACTGCAAAAAATCGCATCCCAAGGCTACGCGTTTGAACAGGATGAATATGTCAATGGCATGTCATCAATCGCCATTCTGCTGGAAACCTATATGGGTAATTTTTCCATTTCCCTTACCATGCCTACCTCCCGCTTTCCACAGCATAAAGAACCCATGCTGGAAGCCATGCAAACAGTCCGCGCCAGAATTGAATTAAGGATTGGGAAAGAGCATCAGAAAAATACAAAGCCGGTTTGATATCCTCCCCGTCATCTCGCTAACGATCGGTCCCAAGAGGAGCAAGGCTTGGCTGGGCGGTGCCAAATAGCAGTAGATAACTTTATCTCCTAACCCACTTTTTTATTCAGATAAAAATTATTATTAACATGTCCTTTTAACAACTACATTTTACTAACCATTCTCAATGTATAATACAAAGTATTATACATGCCTTCTAATAGAAAATTGCATGTGAGAGTTTTCAAAAACGCCTGGTTCGAAAGGTTCGCTCGCAAACAAGGTATTACAGATGAATCCCTATTAGACGCCATCAAACGTGCCGAACAAGGCTTGATTGATGCTAATCTTGGTGCTGGTGTTATCAAACAACGTATAGCACGATCAGGGCAGGGAAAATCTGGTGGCTTTCGTACGATTATCCTGTACCGCACAACTGAACGTGCTTTCTTTATTTATGGATTTGCAAAAAGTGATCGTGCCAACATCACCATCAACGAAGAAATTACATTCAAGAAAGCAGCAGGCTATGTGCTAGGCTTATCAGAAGCACACCTCAAAGACTTAATGAACAAAGGACACTTTTCAGAGGTACAAAATGGAGAAAAAATACAAGAATGATGCATATGCCGCCATTCATGAAACCATGGAAGCCTTACATGAAACAGGCGCCATCAACAAACAAACCATGCGTGAGTTTGATGCCAGTTGCTTAACACCTGCTTTACCCATGTCGCCAGAACGCATTCGGGCTTTGCGTGAACGGGAACGTCTCTCACAACCGGTTTTTGCACTTTACCTTAACGTAAGTAAAAATCTTGTTTCCGACTGGGAGCGTGGCCTGAAAAAACCTGGCGGGCCTGCCCTGCGCTTATTAACCATAGTAGAAAAAAACGGTATTCAGGCCATTGCATAATCGCACTACTTGTTGCCCCCAACCTTGACAAGCCCCGCTTACCCAAACCACAGCCCGATTAATCAGCAGAAGGAATAATGCGTGCCAACAATGCCTTTTCCTGGCCCTGCATACCGGGAATTTTTACCAAAATGCCATTCCCCGGCGCCACTTCTATTGCCTCGCCATTTTTTTGCATGGCTTCCAGCTTAATTAAGCGGTTGCCATCCGGATGAATAATTTCAAGGGTATCACCTACCGAGAACTTGTTTTTAACATCAATCGTGGCCCAGCCATTTTCATCCACTTCAGTCACCAGGCCGGCAAACTGGCTTTGTTTGGAAATGGAATAGCCGTGCAAGTAATTCTGGTAATCCTGGGTTTGGTGCAATTCAAGGAAACCGGGCGTATAGCCACGGTTGGCCAAGCCGTCCAGGTCAGCCAGCAATTCGGGGTTGAAGGGCCGGCCGGCCATCGCGTCGTCAATCGCCTTGCGATAGGTTTGCGCAACCCGTGCCACGTAATAAATTGATTTGGTACGGCCTTCCACCTTAAGGGAGTCAACCCCGATTTTCACCAATTTTTCAATCTGCTCAAGGGCACGTAAATCTTTGGAATTCATGATGTAAGTGCCGTGTTCATCTTCCATAATCGGCATGAACTGGCCCGGGCGATTGGCTTCTTCAATCAAATAAACCTGGTCAGCCAGCGGGTGGCGCTTCGCCCCACCACAAGCGGCAAAACTGGCGTCAGCCTCTTCTTTGGCCTGCTGGAAATCAAAACCACTTAATAGCTGCGCATCACCGGCGTCGCTTTCACTGGCTGCATGAACCTTGTAATCCCAGCGACAGGCATTGGTACAGGTGCCCTGGTTGGGGTCACGATGATTAAAATAGCCCGACAGCAGGCAGCGGCCGGAATAAGCAATACACAAGGCCCCATGCACAAACACCTCAAGCTCCATATCAGGGCATTGCTGGCGGATTTCAGCAATTTCTTCCAGCGACAGTTCACGGGAAAGAATAATCCGTTCCACCCCAAGCTTTTGCCAGAATTGTACCCCCCAGTAATTAGTGGTATTAGCCTGAACCGACAAATGGATCACCGCATCGGGCCAGCGCTCTTTCACCTTCATGATCAGGCCCGGGTCAGCCATAATAATGGCATCCGGGTTCATCTCCATAACCGGCACCATATCGTCCAGGTAGGTTTTCAGTTTGGAATTGTGCGGCAATATATTGCTGGCCACATAGAATTTTTTACCACGGGCATGCGCTTCGTTAATCGCTTCCTGCATTTTGGCAATGCGAACAAATTCATTATTGCGTGCACGCAATGAATAACGGGGCTGGCCGGCATAAACCGCATCGGCGCCAAAGTCAAAAGCAGCGCGCATGCGCTCAAAGCCGCCAGCAGGCAGTAATAATTCAGGTGATTTCATGATTTCTGACAAGTGTAGTAGTGTATTTTCATGTGCCGGCATTGATGCCACGGGCACATGCGTCCTATTATTCGTTGCCTGGCAAGCAGCCATGTTTATATGGGCGCCAAACAAGTTGACTGACAATAAGTAAAAAACGATCTATAAAGACAAAGCCAATATTTTATTTAAGTAATCATAAAAATCAAACAAATTCAAAAAAATATAAATTTTTTCTATGCAATTTTTGATATAGATTAGAACAAGCAATAATTAATGTATGTCTTAACCAACACATTCGATGACTTTTTCATTAAATCCTAAGCAATTGATTTATATATTTATTTTTTGCCTAAAAGTTGTAACCGTTGTTTCTTTTGTAATTACTTATTACATATGGACAGGATACATAACATCCTTATCCGGTCATAAGGCATACTTTTCTGTTACTCTAAAAAAGGAATCCATTCACACTATTTTTTATTTTAAATATATACTTTTATCAAGTTTAAATTATTTTAAATAAGAAATATAAATTTTAGAAACAGGAGACTATAATGAAAACTCCACGTATTTCATTTATATCAGCGTTATCTCTTACCGCCACCGCTTTATTATTTTCAACTTCAAGTAATGCGGCAACCCTCAAGGAAATCCAGGATAAGGGTTATATCAGGATTGCAGTCGCTAACGAAATTCCTTACGGTTACATGACGCCCAGCAATGAAGCCAAAGGGGCCGGTCCCGATGTGGCAAAACTTATCATGGCAAAACTGGGTATCAAGGAAATCCGCTGGGTTACCACCAATTTCGGTTCCCTTATTCCAGGTCTGAAAGCAGACCGTTTTGATATGGTGGCCGCAGAAATGGCCATTTTTCCCCAGCGTTGCACCGAAGTTCATTTTTCAGAGCCCAACAGCTCATATGGTGAAGGCCTGCTGGTAGCCAAAGGCAACCCCGACAATATCCATGCCTATGAAGACTTTTCCAATAACAAGCTGAAAGTCGCCATTATGGCCGGTGCCGACCAACTTGAAATGATGCAGGCACTGAAAGTGGACGACAGCAGAATGGTCACCATTGCCAATAATGCAGATGCCATCTCTACCATTTCCACCGGGCGCGCAGCCGCTTATGCCGCAACCAGCCTGACGGTAAGTGAGCTGGCCTCCAAAAGCGACAGGGTTGAAGCAGCCACCGGTTTCAAAGACCCTATCGTTAATGGCAACCCGGTAAGAAGCTGGGGCGGCTTTACCTTTGCCCAATCCTCTACCGACTTGCGTGATGCGGTTAACAAAGAACTACTGGAATTGAAAAAAGGTGAAGAATGGAAAAACATTCTGACCGGATACGGCTTCAGTGAAACCGATGTCCAGGAGTCACCAAAAAGAACAACTGCACAGCTATGCACCAAGTAGTTCACGCTGCAGTTATGTATTACCGGTATGACACAGGCATAAACCAGGGAAGGCGGCATGGATAACCTGCTCTCGTATATAGATCCTTTGCTTGACGGGGCATGGGTTACCTTGCAATTAACCCTTTATTCAACCGTTTTGGGTGGTGTGGTTGCGTTTATGGCGGGCATTGGCAAGCTGTCAGAAAACCGCGCGACCCGATGGCTGTCAATTTGCTTTATCGAGTTTTTCCGTGGTACGTCTTTGCTGGTGCAGTTGTTCTGGCTTTACTTTGCCTTGCCCATCCTGGGGCAGGCAATCGGGGTGGATTTGCGCATGCCCCCCTTGCTGGCTGGTACCATCGCCCTGGGCCTTAACATTGGCGCCTACGGTGCCGAAGTGGTGCGAGGGGCTATCCAGGCGGTTCCCGATAACCAATATGAAGCGGCCAAGGCACTGGATTTCACCCCAAAACAAACCATGTGGCGTATTGTCTTGCCACAGGCCATCCCTGAAATGATGCCCAGTTTTGGCAATCTTGCCATCCAGAACCTGAAAGACACCGCCCTGGTTTCTCTTATCAGCCTGGGTGACATGACCTTCAGGGCAGAACAACTGCGCAACTACACCCAAGACAGCACAACCATTTATACCCTTTTGCTGTTTATGTATTTTGGCATGGCACTGGTATTAAGCGCCATCATGAAAATACTTGAACGCTACGCAAGCCGCTGGCGCACAAGGAAAATTTAATATGTTATTTGGCATAGAGTGGGACACCGCCAACAATTGGGTTTTTGCCTGGTCCATTTTACCCATCCTTTTAAAAGGCCTGGTGGTTACCATACAGGCCACACTGGTTGGTTTTTTAGTGGCATTAATACTGGGCCTGGTACTTGCCGCACTTAAAGGGGCCCGGTTACGCATTATTTCCTGGCCCGCTTATTTCATTACTGAATTTATCAGGGACACGCCCCTGCTGGTTCAGCTGTTTTTTTTATACTATGTATTGCCAGAGTACGGCATTATTTTGCCCGCCTTCATGACGGGTGCCCTGGCCCTCGGCCTGCAATACAGTGCCTATACCTCTGAAGTATACCGGGCCGGGCTGGAGTCCATCCCCCATGGCCAAACCGAAGCTTCACGGGTGCTGGATTTCACCCCCCTGCATACTTTCATGTTTATCATTTTGCCCCAGGCCATACCCCGTATTATTCCGGCGCTGGGCAATTACCTGGTTTCCATCATGAAAGACGTGCCGGTCCTTTCGGTGATTGCCATTCTTGAAATACTGAATGTAGCCAGAATTATTGGTGACCGGACTTTTAACTATCTCATCCCCCTTTCCATGGTTGGCATCATTTACCTGTTGCTAACCCTGCTAGCCTCGGCAGGTATCCGGTATCTGGACAAGCGCCTGCCAAAAGAAGGAATTCCATTGAAATGAACGATGCCATCATCAAGTTTGAAAATGTGACCAAAAAATTCGGCGATGTCACCATATTGGATAAATTGAATTTTGAAGTTGCCAAAAATGAAAAGGTCACCATTATCGGCCCGTCCGGATCAGGAAAATCAACCATTTTACGCATTTTAATGACGCTTGAAGGCATTGATGACGGTATCATTCATGTTGCTGGCAAACCCTTATGGCATGAATATAAAAATGACCAAACGGTGCCCGCCAGCGAGCATCACCTAAGGCAAATGCGCAAAGAAATGAGCATGGTTTTCCAGCAGTTCAATCTTTTTCCGCATATGACGGTAAGGCGAAACATTACCGAAGCCCCTATCCATGTTCACAAGTTATCCCAAAAAGAAGCCAATGACCTGGCCGATGAGTATCTGGACCTGGTTGGCTTAAGCGAGCATGCAGACAAATTCCCTTCCCAGCTTTCTGGCGGACAGCAACAACGGGTAGCCATTGCCCGGGCGCTGGCCACCCGCCCCAATATCATGCTGTTTGATGAACCCACCTCGGCCCTTGACCCGGAACTGGTTGGCGAAGTGCTCAGTGTGATTCAGCGGCTGGCCGAAAAGCATGACTTAACCATGCTGCTGGTAACCCATGAGATGCAGTTTGCCAGGCAAATATCCGACCGGATCTGCTTTATTGACAAGGGTAATATTGTGGAAGAAGGCCCGCCGGAAGAAGTTTTCACCGCGCCTAAAGAAGAAAGAACGCAGGCTTTTCTTAAAACCTACATGCAATCCTGAAATCACGCCAAGCTTGATTCAGGCTGTTAAGCCATTAACAGCTGCCCAGGCCGGCTACGCATTTCGCCATGCCTGCCAATCTGGGTAGCTATCTTTATATTTTTCGGCGAATATAAACTATTTTATCCTGATCATAAATGTCATAAATAATATTCAGCATATTCCTTATATTGTCTGATTTGTCTTTGATCCGGATGCTCATCATGATGGGTGAGAAAGCATGATCATCAACGATGGGAATAAACTCAACATCCCCTACATGTGCGCCGACCAGACCGTTAGGAACCAGTGCAACCCCCTCTCCAGCGGCAACCAGGCCAAGAGCGATATGCAACTCCCGTGCCTCGTACAGTTTTTCAGGTTGTAAACCAATAAATTTAAAAAGTTCCAATACCTGATCGGCAAAGCTGGGTCTTGGTTTCTGGGGATATAAAATGATTTTTTCATTGACAATTTGGGCAAGGGATATTTCCTCTTTACCCATAAACCGGTGATTACACGGCACGGCCAATACCAAGGGCTCTTTGCGTAAGACGATACGGCTAACACTGGGATCTTGCAGGCAAAGACGTCCAAAACCGATATCAATCTCACCTTCTTTTAGCGCATTCATCTGTTCCATGGTGGTCATTTCAAACAGTTCAAGCTCTATATTGCTGTAACGCTGCCTGAAAATATTAATGATTTTCGGCAACTTTCCATATAGGGTAGAGGCCACATAGGCCACTCTTAAGCTTTCATGCGCATTACCCAATCTCTGGGTCATCAGTTTCAGCTCATTGATCTGTATCAGTAATTGTTTTGCATGCTCATAAAAAAACTCTCCCGCCACCGTTGTTTTGAGTGGCCTTCCACCCCTTTCAAACAACTTGACGCCCAGTTCTTCTTCCAGTTGCTGGATCTGCCGGCTAAGTGGCGGCTGGGCAATAAAGAGTTTTTCGGCTGCGCGGGTGAAATTTTTTTCTTCGGCAACCGCAACAAAATACCGCAAGTGTCGTAATTCCAATTTTATACCTTTAAAGTATGAAAAGCATACTGAAACAGTCTTAGACAAGTGATCTGATCAAGATTAACCTAACATCAACAACAATAATAAACACCACCAAAATAACAGATATTAATTTAAATTTAAAGTTAAATAGTTTTAAAGGAGACATAATGAACCATTCAGAAATTGATCAGCTGGTTAAAACCTTCATTCAGGATAAAGCCGAGAACGATGTCAACCATCGCGTACAAACCGTTGTTGTCCGCCTGCTTGGTGATCTTTTCAAAGCGATTGAAGATCTTGATCTTCAGCCTGCTGAAATCTGGAAAGGACTTGAATACCTGACGGATGCCGGAAAAGCCAATGAATTGGGTTTGCTGGCTGCAGGACTGGGTCTGGAACGTTTTATTGACATTCGTTCTGATGAAGCGGAAGCAAAGCTTGGCCTGACGGGTGGAACGCCCAGGACCATTGAAGGCCCATTATATGTTGCCGGTGCCCCCGAGAGTATAGGATTTACCCGCATGGATGACGGTACGGAAAGCGACAAGGCTGCCCCCCTGATTATCGAGGGCACGGTTTATGATGCAAACGGCAAGCCTTTGCAGAATGCCAAAGTCGAAATCTGGCATGCCAATACCAATGGCTGCTATTCCTATTTTGACAAATCCCAATCTGCCTTCAATTTGCGCCGCACCATTTACACCGATGCCAATGGGCGCTACAAGGCACAAAGTATCATGCCGGTTGGTTATGCCTGTCCTCCGGAAGGCACTACCCAGGCATTGCTGGATATGCTTGGCCGTCACGGCAACCGTCCTGCCCATATCCATTACTTTATCTCTGCAGCCGGTCATCGCAAACTAACGACCCAGATCAACATCGATGGTGATGAATATCTGTGGGATGATTTTGCCTTTGCCAGCCGGGAAGGACTGGTTCCGCCCGTCAATGATGTCACGAATCCAGACCAGATCAAACAGAACGGTTTTAACCGTCCCTACAAAAATATCGTTTTTGATGTTCATTTGCTGAAAGATATTCAGGAAGCGCCCTCTTCCGTTGTTGAGCGCCGCAGAGCAGCAGCCTGACGGCCCGCGTCCTGCCATAAACCCATCATTTAATTCTAATTGCCTGTTGCCATTGGCAACAGGCCAGCCAGACTTTTGCTTAAAAATGGAGAAAGCTGATGACTGCAGCACTGGAACCTCAGATAAATATCGACAATTTACTCATTGAAGACAAAGAAAATGGTGATTATCGCGTTCACCGAAGCATCTTCACCGATGAGGCGTTGTTTGAACTGGAAATGAAGCACATATTCGAAGGTAACTGGATTTATCTTGGACATGAAAGTCAGATTCCGGAAATCAATGATTACTACACCACTCATATAGGCCGGCAACCTATTATTATTGCCCGCAATCGCCAGGGCGAACTGAACGCCTTCATTAATGCCTGTTCGCACCGGGGCGCACAATTATGCCGTTTCAAACGAGGCAACAAAGCGACTTACACATGCCAGTTTCATGGCTGGACATTCAATAACAGCGGCAAACTGCTGAAAGTAAAGGATCCTGTTGAAGCCGGTTACCCTGAATGCTTCAACAAAGAAGGCTCTCACGACCTGAAAAAAGTAGCCCGCTTTGAAAATTATCGTGGTTTCCTGTTTGGCAGCCTGAATGAAAACGTGGCTCCGCTTGATGAATTTCTGGGCGAGGCCGCAAAAATTATCGACATGATTGTTGACCAGTCTCCGGAAGGCCTGGAAGTGCTTAAAGGCTCTTCAACCTATACCTATGAAGGCAACTGGAAATTGACCGCAGAAAACGGCGCCGATGGCTATCACGTTACAGCGGTTCACTGGAACTACGCGGCCACCACCAACCAGCGTAAGGAAAAAGAAGCCCAGGAAGATAAAATCCGTGCCATGAGTGCTGGAAAATGGGGCCAGCAAGGCGGTGGTTTCTATGCTTTTGATTATGGCCATATGCTCTTGTGGACCCAATGGGCCAACCCCGAAGACCGACCAAACTTCCCCAAGAAAGAAGAATACATCAATAATTTCGGTGAAGAAAAAGCCAAATGGATGATTGAGCGTTCACGTAACCTGTGCCTGTATCCCAACGTGTACCTGATGGACCAGTTTGGTTCGCAAATCAGGGTATTGCGCCCTCTGTCCGTTGACAAAACCGAAGTCACCATTTACTGCATTGCCCCCAAAGGTGAAGACAAGGAAGCCAGAGCCCGTCGCATCCGGCAATATGAGGACTTTTTCAATGCCAGCGGCATGGCCACCCCCGATGATCTTGAAGAGTTCCGCTCTTGCCAGGCGGGCTACAACGGCATTGCCATGGAATGGAATGACATGAGCCGCGGGTCGGAACACTGGATTGATGGCCCTGATGAGGCCGCCGAAACCCTGGGGTTGAAACCTGTCCTGAGTGGTCTTAAAACCGAAGATGAGGGCCTTTATACCGTTCAGCACAGATATTGGTCAACCGTCATGAAAAAAGCACTGGCACAACCTCAGGAGGAAAATTAATGAGCGCTATTTCTTACGAAACACTGCAACAATTTTTGTATAAAGAAGCCCGCCTGCTTGATGATGCCCAATGGGATGAATGGCTGGGCTGCTACGACAAAGAGGTTGAATTCTGGATGCCGGCCTGGGACGATAACGATACCCTCACTACTGATCCCCAGCAGGAAATTTCCCTTATTTATTATCCAGACAGAGGCGGACTGGAAGACCGGATTTTCAGGATCAAGACAGAGCGTTCCAGTGCCACTTTGCCTGATACCCGTACCAGTCACAACATTTCCAATCTGGAAATAAAGTCACAGGAAAACAAAGTGCTTACCGTCCGGTTCAACTGGCACACCCTGAGCTTTCGTTACAAGAACTGCTACAGCTATTTTGGCATGTCCCGTTACACGATTGATTTCTCAAAGGCGGAACCCCTCATTAAACGCAAATATGTGGTTTTGAAAAACGATTATATCAATCAACTTATCGATATTTATCATATTTAAATCCGGTGCCTGTCCAAGTATGGGCAGGCTTATCCGAACGCATTTAATTCATCTATCCAAAAATACAGGAGAAATGTTGTGGAGCATACTATTGCACTGCAGTTTGAAGATGGTATAACCCGCTTCATTAGCTGTAAATCAGGCGAAACCGTAGCGGATGCCGCCTATCGGCAGAAGCTGAATATTCCATTGGATTGCCGTGATGGCGCTTGTGGCACATGCCGCAGCTTCTGCGAATCAGGCGATTATGACATGCCGGCGGAGCTTTACATTGAAGATGCACTCACCGAAGAAGAGGCGGAACAGGGATTTGTCCTTACCTGCCAGATGCGGCCGGTTTCCGACTGTGTCATCAAGGTTAGCGCCTCATCCGAAGCCTGCAAAACAGGGGTTACCCGTTTCGAAGGCACGCTTTCCTCGATTGAACAGGTATCCGGCTCAACCATCGCCTTCAGCATTAATCTTCCCAATCCTGAAAACCTGATTTATTTACCGGGCCAATATGTCAATGTCCAGATTCCCGGTACAGACCTGACCCGTTCATACTCGTTCAGTTCCGCCCCAATGGACAATCACAATAGTTTTGTCGTGCGCAATGTTCCCCAAGGAAAAATGAGCACTTACCTGACTTCGCAGGCCCAGGTTGGCCAGCCCATCTCGTTTACCGGCCCGTATGGCAGTTTCTACCTGCGTCCGGTTGTGCGCCCGGCCCTGTTCCTGGCAGGTGGTACCGGCATAGCTCCCTTCCTTTCCATGCTGGACAGCCTGGAAGTTTCCGGTTGCCATTATCCAGTCAATCTGGTCTTTGGCGTGACCAATGATGATGACCTGGTGGCCCTTGAAAAACTGGACCGCCTCAGTCAAAAACATGACTGGTTCAACTTTACAACCTGTGTGGTGGCTGAAGAAAGCCGGCATCCAAGAAAAGGCTATGTCACCCAGCATATTGAAAAAGAATGGCTGAATCAGGGAGATGTTGATATTTACCTGTGTGGCCCTGTCCCCATGGTGGAAGCCGTGCGCGGCTGGCTGGAACAGGAAAACCTGGCACCCAAAAGCTTCCATTATGAAAAATTTTCACCCAGCGAGGCTTGATTCATGAAGCAAAAAGCACGCTTTGAAAATAAAGTTGTTATTGTCACTGGTGCCGCCCAGGGCATTGGCGAGGGTGTGGCCACCGCCATTGCTGCTGAAGGTGGCAAAGTTATCCTGGCAGATCGCAACCTGCTGGTCCGTGACGTTGCCAAATGCATCAATGACCATAACGGGCAGGCACATGCGGTACTGGCTGATCTGGAAACCTGGGAAGGTGCCCAGGCAGTCGCCCAAAGCGCCCTTGATATATACGGAAAAATTGACATTTCCATTCATAATGTAGGGGGAACCATCTGGGCCAAACCCTACCAGGAATACACGCCCGACGAAATTGTGGCGGAAGTAAACCGCTCTTTGTTTCCCACACTATGGAGCTGTCGGGCTGTGCTGCCCACCATGGTCAGCCAGCAAAGCGGTGTTATTGTCAATATTTCCTCCATAGCCACGCGCAGCATTCATCGCATTCCCTATGCGGCGTCCAAGGGCGGCGTTAATGCCATGACCATGAGCCTGGCCATGGAACATGCCGACAATAACATCCGGATCAACGCGATTGCCACGGGTGGCACCGAAGCGCCACCACGTCAAATACCCCGTAACCCCAAACCGTTATCGGAACAGGAAAAAATCTGGTATCAGGCAATTATTGACCAGACGGTATCTAGCAGCCTGATGAAACGCTACGGCACCATACAGGAACAGATCAATGCGATTCTTTTCCTGGCTTCTGATGAAGCCAGCTATATCACCGGCACTATCCTGCCTGTTGGTGGCGGTGATATGGGAATGGGGTAAGTAATCATGAACGGCAGACTGGATAACGTAAATAACGGGCAAGAATATCCCTTAAACCAAAAAACCACTGACTGGTCAATTTCCGCTATCGTTTCCGGATTCCTGGCCGTGCTTATTTCCTATGCGGGCCCCCTGGTTATCTTTTTCCAGGCGGCTTCCATGGGCAATATTGCCAATGACATGATGGTTTCCTGGGTCTGGGGCATATCCATTGGTGCCGGCATCTCGGGTATTTTTCTTAGCTGGTGGCTTAAAGTACCTGTGGTAACCGCCTGGTCTGCCCCCGGCACTGTCCTGCTCATTTCCCTTTTTCCGGAAATCACCATGAGCCAGGTAGTAGGTGCTTACCTGAGCTCGGCCTTTCTGCTGTTCATCATTGGCATAACGGGCTATTTTGATAAAGCGGTTCGCCTGATTCCCCAGGGCATTGCCGCAGGCATGATTGCCGGTATTTTATTGCAGTTTGGCCTGCGGGCATTTGAAGCCAGTGCCCTATCGCCCCTATTGTCCCTGGGAATGATTCTGGCCTATATCCTGTCCAGGCGTTACCTGCCCCGCTACAACATTGTTATTGTGGCCATTGTTGGTTTTAGCATTGCCTTTTTGCTGGACAAGACCAACCTGAGCATGTTGTCTCCCAAACTGGCCATGCCAATGTTGACTGCCCCCGATTTTGATTTCGCGACATTCTTAAGTTTTACGATTCCCCTTACTCTGGTCAGTCTTACCGGCCAATTCCTGCCGGGTATGACCATCCTCAATCTGGCGGGTTACCGGGTACCTGCAAAAGCCATTATTGTCATTACCGCACTGGCTTCTATGCTGGTTGCCTTTACCGGTGGCATCACCATTGCCCTTGCTGCCATTACAGCTGCTATCTGCACCGGAAAAGATGCCCATGAAGATCAGAAAAAAAGATATATCGCCGGTATTTCAAATGGTATTTTTTATCTTGTCGGCGGGCTTTTTGCAGGCACTATAGTGATGCTTTTCACGGCATTGCCCAAGGAGCTGATCACCATTCTGGCTGGACTGGCCTTGATTGGTGCCATTACGGCCAACCTGGCCATCGTTATTGAAGACACCCGGCACAGGGAAGCCTCACTAATTACCTTTCTGGCCACCGCTTCAGGCATGACAATGTGGGGGCTGGGCTCTGCTTTCTGGGGGATAGTTATCGGTCTGCTGGCATTTTTTATCATGAGCCGCAATACCCCCTTACCCGAAAAAAAATCATCCTAAAAACAAGGCGATCCTCAATCCTGGAAACGCTTTTTAATGAAATAAAAAACTCAATTAAATAACAAAATTTGCAGTGACATTATTAAAAATAAATTAGTAGTTATATCAACAAGGAGGAAGGAAAATGAGGAAAATTGACATCAATCATGTCATTGACGAGGCAAAATTCAGGTCATTTCACTGGAATGTATTGTTCTGGTGCACCCTGATTATTATCTTTGACGGTTATGATCTGGTCATTTACGGTGTAGTTCTGCCAATTCTGATGGATCAATGGCAGCTGACACCCATCGAGGCAGGCTCGTTGGGGAGTATCGCCCTGTTTGGCATGATGGTGGGGGCCATGACATTGGGCACGGCCTCCGATAAGTTCGGGCGCAAGAAAATGATCTTGCTCTGTATTGTCTTATTCAGCCTGTTTACATTTCTTTGCGGCTTTTCCCAAACACCCACTCAATTTGCCGTTATGCGATTCATTGCCGGCCTGGGCATTGGTGGGGTCATGCCCAATGTGGTTGCGCTTATTTCTGAATATGCGCCAAAAAAAATCCGCAGTACGCTGGTTGCCCTGATGTTTAGCGGTTACGCAATAGGTGGCATGCTATCGGCCGGTCTGGGGATCTGGATTGTGCCAACATGGGGATGGGAAATTATGTTTTACCTGGGCTGCATCCCACTGATTCTGCTGCCCCTGCTCATGAAAATGCTGCCTGAATCGCTGGGCTTCCTGTTAAGGGACAATAAAGACACGCAGGTTAAAACCATTCTGGCAAAAATCGACCCGCAAATCATTGCAAGCAATCAGTACGAGCTGGTCAGGCAAGACGTAATTACCAGGAAAATACCCATTCTGGACTTGTTCAGTGAAAAACGGGCCATTAGCACTATGGCTTTCTGGATCAGCTTTTTCATGTGCCTGCTCATGGTATATGCCCTTGGTTCCTGGTTGCCTAAACTGATGCAAACGGCTGGCTACCCTTTGAAATCGGGTTTGATGTTCCTGTTTGCCATGAATATCGGCGGCATGGTGGGTGCCATCCTGGGAGGACGAATGTCCGATAAGTTCAATTTGAAGAGCGTACTGGTCATCTTCTTTATTCTGGGCGCTATCGCCATCATCTTGCTTGGCTTCCGCAGCAACACCTATTTCCTGTATTTTCTGGTGATGATTGCCGGTGCAGCCACTATTGGATCACAAATCCTGCTTTATACCTATGTTGCGCAATATTATCCCATGCATATCCGTTCTACCGGCCTGGGCTGGGCGTCGGGTGTAGGCAGGATTGGCGCCATCGTTGGCCCGATGCTGGGTGGAATATTAATGCAGCTTGGCCTGCCCCACTACCAGAATTTCATGGCTTTTGCCATTCCGGGGATTATTGCCGCACTGGCCATTGCCCTGGTGGGATTGAAGTTTTACGATACCAGTAAAATTACCGTTAAGTCTTAAAGACTGCAGGTATTGTCAAACCCGCGAAAAGGTATTAAAAAGGTTGTTGAACAACAACCTTTTTAAAGGATAACTATGGAAATGTCATACCACCGTTTTTCGGAGTTATTTGCCCAGCTTGGCTTGCCGTCCGATGAAGCTGGCATACGAAATTTTCTGCTTCAACACTCTCCCCTTCCACCTGAAATTTTTCTTGAGGATGCTCCTTTCTGGAACGAATCGCAGGCGGCCTTTCTTAAAGAAGAAAAAGTTGAAGACGCCGATTGGGCTGAAATCATCGACCAGCTAAATAGCGCACTAAGAAAGAAAGTGAACTAAGAAAGTATTCGCTTAAATGACGCGTTATCAATTAGTTGGCCTACTGTTTAACAGGGACTACGTCTGGCGTGATACCAGACGTAGTCCCCTTGGTTTTAGTTAAGCCAATAGGTTGATGTCCATCAATCAAGCGTAAAGCCCACTTTAATGGATACCTGCCAATAGGCAACCTTGCCCTCTACCACATGTCCACGGGTTTCTGTGACGGTAAACCATTGAATGTTCCGGATGGTTTCATGGGCTTTGGTAAGTGCGTTACTTACCGCATCTTCAATAGTGGTTTTGGATGATCCAGTCAATTCAATTTGTTTATATACATGCTCACTCATTGTGTTTCTCCTTGATCTATGGGTCGTAAAAGATATGTTATGCTGTTGCGCTTATTTAATCAATCACAGTTTGGTTTGGAATTTAATAACAAACATCAATTTTTGAAAAAACTTTCTGCCTATAAAATTCAAATTCTTTTTCTATGGTAAAAGTTCATGACAGCTTAAACGACAATGCCCATAATAAATATTGTCAAAGCATTGTTACTTGTTAAAAAAACCAATAAAACTTATCTAAACCGGAAAATTATCCATGAGGTCTATTACAAACAATCAAGAACTGGATGACAAAAAAACCAGAAAAAAAAATGATACTCCACCGCTAAAACCAGATAGCGAAGATTGGGTCAAGAATAATCTGAGCTGGTTAAGCCAATCTGAATACCAAAGATATTTATATCTGCTTGAAGAAGAAACCGCAATGACGAATCAAGAAAAAACGATTCAATACGACTCAGATTAAAATTGCATTGTCATTCATTAATCAACACGAAAAATGTTATTTTTTAACAACAAAAACTTACAAGAAGCATGAATTTAGCATTATGCAATTATTTATCTTGCAAAGAAGAATTAATATAAGTTATAGTACTTCTTCTTTGTTGCGAGCGTGGCGGAATTGGTAGACGCACTGGATTTAGGTTCCAGCGCCGAAAGGTGTGAGAGTTCGAGTCTCTCCGCTCGCACCAGGATGTTATTAAAAATAACAATAATTAAAAAACAATAAACATCCTTCTTTATTAGTGCTCTCAGCACCCCCTCTAGTCTATTCAGCTCATATTGCCTTAAATTTAAGGCTGCCTTCATTTTCTCAGGCAAATCCAAAATAAATCTAATGTTAAACTGATTTGTTGTGCATAATAAAAAAACAAAAAACCTTGTAACCAAAACGGACATTTCAATCCCATGAATGCCAGACTAGATTTACTACAGCCCTACCCCTTTACCAAACTAAGGGCGCTGCTTGCCAATGCAACCGCTCCCACACATAAATATCACATCAACCTGTCTATTGGCGAACCCAAGCATGCCACCCCCAAGTTGATTGAAGATGCCATTAAAAACAATCTTTCGGGCCTGTCTTCATACCCACCCACCAAGGGTGACGCGGTTTTGCGCCAGGCCATTGCCAACTGGATTGCCCGCCGCTATGATATCCCGGCGCCCGATACTGAAACCCAGGTCTTGCCCTGCGCAGGCTCGCGTGAAGCGCTTTTTTCATTTGCACAGGCCATCATTAACGGCGGGCCAAACAGTCTGGTTATTTGCCCCAATCCGTTCTACCAAATATACGAAGGGGCGACCTTACTGGCTGGCTCCACCCCCTTCTACCTGAATGCCGACCCTTCCAAAAACTTTGGCAGCAATTGGTCAAGCATTACGGCTGACGTCTGGGAAAAAACCGAACTGGTATTTGTATGCTCTCCGGGCAATCCTGCGGGCAATGTCATGCCACTTGAAGAATGGAAGACCCTGTTTGAATTGTCTGACCGGCATGGTTTTGTTATTGCCTCTGATGAATGCTCTTCAGAAATTTATTTTTCTGAAGAGAATAAACCGATTGGCGGCATGCAGGCGGCCCAGCTGTTAGGGCGCCCCAGCTACCAGAATCTGGTGTGTTTTTCCAGTTTGTCCAAACGGTCCAATGTGCCGGGCATGCGCTCCGGTTTTGTGGCCGGTGATGCCCGTCTGCTGGAAAAGTTCCTGCTTTACAGGACCTATCACGGATGCGCCTTAAGCCCCGTGTTCAGCGCCGCCAGCATTGCCGCCTGGAATGATGAGCACCATGTAGAACAGAATCGCGCCCTGTATAAAACCAAGTTCGAAGCCGTTCTACCCATTCTGGCTGAAGTACTGGATGTAAAAATGCCCGATGCCTCTTTTTACCTTTGGGCCTGCACCCCTATGGCCGATGAGGAATTTGCGTTGCGCTTATATGAGCAAGAGCACGTAACCGTTTTGCCTGGCAGCTACCTGGCCCGCGATGCCCATGGCATTAATCCGGGCAGAAACCGCATTCGCATTGCCCTGGTTACCCCCCTTGAACAATGTATTGAAGGCGCACAACGGATTGCCAGTTTTATCAATAACAACCGCTAAACCCATGCCTCACGGGCATGAAAAACCATTTATTCAACCCGATTTCCAACATAACCTTCCCGCCGGGAAAAAAATCATGAACTGCGCATTGCAAAACACACTTGAACAAGCATGGGAAAACCGCAACGAACTGTCATCTTCAACCGTTAGCGCTGAAGTACGGGACGCAATAGAAACCGCCCTGTCCGGCCTTGATAACGGCAGCCTTCGCGTGGCAGAAAAAACGGAAGGCACCTGGATCGTCAACCAGTGGTTAAAAAAAGCCGTTTTATTGTCTTTTCGTATTCAGGACAATGAAATCATGAATCACGCACCCATGCAGTTTTACGACAAAGTTCCGCTTAAGTTTCAAGACCATACCCCAGCAGATTTTGTAAAGGGCGGATTTCGGGTCGTACCGCCAGCTGTTGCCCGACACGGGGCTTTTATTGGCAAAAATGTGGTGCTCATGCCCTCCTATGTCAATATAGGCGCTTACGTCGATGAAGGCACCATGGTAGATACCTGGGCTACCGTTGGTTCCTGCGCCCAGATTGGCAAAAACGTCCACCTTAGTGGCGGTGTTGGCATCGGTGGCGTCCTGGAACCCCTGCAGGCCAACCCCACTATTATTGAAGACAACTGCTTTATTGGCGCACGTTCGGAAGTGGTTGAGGGTGTTATTGTTGAAGAAAATTCGGTCTTGGCCATGGGGGTGTTTCTTTCCCAAAGCACCAAAATCTACAACCGTGAAACGGGCGAAATTACTTATGGCCGCATTCCCTCCGGCTCGGTCGTGGTGCCCGGCTCTCTGCCCTCTGCCGATGGTACCCACAGCCTTGCCTGCGCGGTAATTGTCAAACGGGTTGATGCAAAAACCCGCTCAAAAACCAGCATCAACGACTTGTTAAGGGCCTAAGCAACATGAATACCACTGTGCTGGATCTGGCCAAAACACTTATCAGTCGCGCCTCGGTAACCCCGCAAGACATAGGGTGCCAGGACTTAATCGCCTCCCATCTGAGCCCTTTAGGGTTTTGCGCAGAAACAATGCGTTTTGAAGAAGTGGACAATCTCTGGCTCAGGCGCGGTACGGCTTCACCGGTACTGGTGTTTGCCGGACACACCGACGTTGTCCCCACTGGGCCGCTTGAAAAATGGGACACCGACCCTTTTATACCAACAGAAAAAAACGGGGTTTTATACGGGCGTGGGGCTGCCGACATGAAAAGCTCGATTGCCGCCTTTGTGATTGCCACCAAAGAGTTTGTCACACAACATCCTCACCATAAAGGCTCCATCGCCATGCTGATTACCGCAGACGAGGAAGGCCCCGCTGTGAATGGCACCGTCAGGGTTTGCAATGCATTAAAAGCACGAAACGAAAACCTGGACTATTGCATTGTTGGTGAGCCCACGTCAGATAAACAACTGGGGGATGTGGTTAAAAATGGACGCCGGGGCTCCCTGAACGGAGAGCTGATCATCAAGGGAAAGCAGGGCCATGTTGCCTATCCACACCTGGCCCGCAACCCTATTCACCTTTGTGCCGCTGCCATTGATGAACTGGCCCGAACTGAATGGGACCAGGGAAATGAATATTTTCCTCCTACCACTTTCCAGATTTCCAATTTTCATGCTGGTACCGGTGCCGGCAATGTGGTGCCTGGCCAGGCCAATATTTTATTCAACTTCCGGTTTTCTAACGCCAGTACTATCGAAAGCCTGAAAAACCGTGTTAATACAATCTTAACAAGCCATGGGTTAGAATATAGCCTGACCTGGACGCTTAGCGGAGAACCCTTCCTGACGCCACGGGCAGAGTTAAGCAAGGCCATGGCCAAGGCCATTCTGGATGAAACCGGTATTAGCACCGAATTATCCACCACTGGCGGCACCTCAGATGGCCGATTCATTGCTAAAATCTGTCCGCAAGTGATTGAGTTTGGTCCCATTAATGCCAGTATTCACCAAATCAATGAAAACATTGAAATCAGTACGCTTGAACCCCTGAAAAACATTTACCGTCGTACACTAGAACACCTCCTGCTTTAATCACTTATTTTGTATTTACCAGCCTTTCATGACAAAAATTCATAACGAACTTAAAACAGTCCGGGACATGATCCGCTTTGCGGTTTCCCGGTTCAACCAAGCCAAGCTATCTTTTGGCCATGGCTCCGACAGCGCATGGGATGAGGCGGTTTACCTGGTTTTGCATACCCTGAACCTGCCCCTGGACACACTGGAGCCTTTTCTGGATGCCCGCCTGCTTGAAGAAGAAAAAAAACGTTGCCTCAAACTCATAGACCAGCGCGTCAAGAAACGCATCCCCCTGGCTTATTTAATTGGCGAAGCATGGCTGCAAGGACACAAGTTCATTGCCGATAAACGGGTTATCGTCCCCCGTTCGCCCATTTCCGAACTGCTCTCAGAGCAATTGAACCCCTGGGTGGTTGATCCTGAAAATACGGCCAATATCCTGGATATGTGTACCGGCTCAGGCTGCCTGGCTATTCTGGCTGCATTGGCCTTTCCGCAAGCAACCATTGATGCCGTCGATATTTCAGATTACGCTATCCGTCTGGCCAACGTCAACGTGGCCATGTATGGACTTGAGCATCAGGTTAATGTGATCCATAGCGACCTGTTCGAAGCACTGGGCAACAAGCAATATGATTTTATTATTTGCAACCCCCCCTATGTAAACAGTACTTCCATGAAGGCCTTGCCCGTTGAATATCAGAACGAGCCTGAACTGGCCCTTGATGGTGGGGAAGACGGCATGGAACTTATCCGCCGTATCCTGAAATTATCCCCCTGCCATCTTCAGGATGATGGTTTTATCGTGCTGGAAATTGGCCATGAATATGAAAACTTCATGAATGCCTTCCCCACACTGGATCCGGTTTTTCTTGAAACAGAAACCACCTCTCACTGCATCTTGTTGTTGAACCGAACCCAGCTGCTTACCCTGGAATAAACAGCTTCTTTTTATCTGGATTTATTTTGATTCGTTCTACCGGCCTCACGCTAAGACGAGGCACAAAAGTATTATTGGATAGCGCCGAATTTGTCATACACCCCGGCGAACGGGTGGGCATCGTCGGTAAAAACGGCGCCGGGAAATCCACCCTGTTTGCCCTTTTACAGGGTGAACTGGATCAGGACGCCGGCTCATTAACCATGCCAGAGACCTGGCGCATAGCCAGTGTCCGGCAGGAAGTGGTTTCAAGCCAGCAGCCTGCCCGTGAGTTTGTGATAGACGGTGACACGCATCTGCGTGCCCTTCAGGCTGAGCGCGCTCAACTGGATGAGCATGACGGCACTAAAATTGCAGAACTGGAGTCGGCCCTGATAGAGGCCGATGCCTGGAGCGCACCATCACGGGCCGAACAGTTGCTGGCAGGGCTTGGTTTTAAACCAGACCAATGGATGAACCCGGTGAACAGTTTTTCAGGGGGATGGCAGATGCGACTGGCACTGGCCCGCGCATTAATGGCCCCTTCCGAATTGCTGCTACTTGATGAACCCACCAACCACCTTGACCTTGATGCCATGCTGTGGCTTGAGAAATGGTTGACGGCTTATCAGGGCACGGTCATTCTCATTTCCCACGATACCGAATTTCTTGACGCCGTGGCAAAAGTGATTTTACATTTTGACCAATGCAAGCTGGTTCGGTACAAAGGCGGCTATGAAGACTTCCTGACGCAACGTGCCGAACGCCTGAAACAAGCCCAAATCGCGATTGACCGCCAGTCACGTGAAAGCGCCCGCCTGCAAGGCTTTATCGACCGCTTCAAAGCCAAGGCAAGCAAGGCCAAACAGGCACAAAGCCGGGTCAAAGCACTGGCGCGCATGGAAAAGCTGGCACCGCTGCAAATGGAATCTGGCATCAGTATCCATATTCCATCTCCGCCCAATATGCCAGACCCTCTTCTGGTACTGGAGAAAGTCTCTACCGGTTATACCAATGAAAAAGGCGAATCCAAAACCATTCTTTCCGATGTCACGCTTATGGTTCGTGGTGGTGCCCGCATTGGTGTTTTGGGGGTTAACGGCGCGGGCAAAAGTACGCTGATCAAAACCATTGCCCAAGAATTATCCCCACTGGCCGGGCAATATAAGCCCGCCAAAGGCATGGAGGTTGGTTATTTTGCCCAGCAGCAGCTAGATATGCTGGATCACGATGCTACTCCCTTGCAGCATCTTGCCCGGATTGCACCAGACACCCGTGAACAGGAAATGCGCAACTATTTGGGGGGCTTTGGTTTTGGCGGAGATACCGTCAATTCAAAGGTAGCCCCGTTTTCGGGTGGTGAAAAAGCCCGTTTGGCCCTGTCGTTAATTGTTTGGCAAAAACCCAATCTGCTGCTGCTTGACGAGCCCAGCAACCACCTGGATGTTGATACCCGTGAAGCCCTGGCCACGGCATTGGCCGAATTTAACGGCAGCATGTTAATGGTTTCCCACGACCGGCACCTGTTGCGTACCACTGTGGACAGCTTCTGGATTGTTGCCGATGGCAAGGTACAGGAATTTGATGGTGACCTGGAAGATTATCGTGAATGGCTGAACCAGCGTAACCAGGCCGAGCGTAGCGAAGCCCGCCAGGAAGCGGCTGAAAACAATGGCAAGGAAAACATCGACCGCAAAGCACAAAAACGCCTTGAAGCCGAAGAACGCCAGCGCCTGTCGGCCCTGCGCAAACCGTTGGAAAGCAAGCTCAAAAAAGCGGAAAGCGAAATGGCAAAAAGCCAGAAACGACTGGAAGAGATTGATTTGCTGATAGCCGATGAGTCTTTTTATGCAGATGAGCGGCGCGATGAGCGCGTTAAAGTGCTTAATGAGCACGGTGAGCTCAGCAAGCGCCACAATGACCTGGAAGAAGAATGGCTCATGCTGCAAGAAGAAATAGAAGCACTTGCCATGTAATTATGCGTTCCCACGCGGGAGTGAACTGTCCCCAAAAAGTTGGACCCCCATTCAACTTTTTGGGGTCAGTTCAGAGCGTGGGAATGGAAATCCTTGCACATGCCAGGGTTTGCTTTCAGCGACTCAGGCGTTTACCACCTGCTCCATGAAGACACGGGTTTTTTCTGCTGATTTCACCCCAGGCGCAGACTCTACCCCACTGCTCAAATCAATGGCGTAGGGTTTTACATCCCTGATGAGTTGCTGCACATTACCGGCATTCAGGCCACCGGCAATGATGATTTTTCTGGCTGGCAGAATTTCACGCACTTTTTCCAGCAAAGACAAGTCAAAGGTCAAGCCCGAACCACCATATCCTGCACTGTAAGCATCAAACAAAAAACCGCTGGCATTGGGATATTTTTGTACCTCTTGGGCAACCGCGTCTGGCGAAAGCAATGCGCCACCGCCAACCCTTAATGCCCGGATATAGGGAAACCTGAACTGTTCACAAAATTCCGCTGATTCATCACCATGAAACTGCAAGAACGAGGGATTGACGTCATTGATGATGTGTTCTATGTCTGCCTGGCTGGTATTAACCACCAGCACCACGGCAGAAACAAAGGCGGGAATCTCGCGACGCAATAAAGCAGCCTCTTGCACGCTGACTGCCCGTTTGCTGCCGGCATAAACAACCAGACCAATGGCATCAGCACCTGCATCTGCCACCATATGAATATCTTCTTTACTACGCAAGCCGCAGATTTTTACCCGTGTTCTCATATTTAATAGCCTCTACTGGAAAGCATCGGCCGGATTGGAAAAACCGTCTCCGCCATACGGATTAGGTGAACCGTAAGGGTCAGAACCATAAGAGTCGGCACCACTATCAATAATGATAGTGCTTGGATCAACCCCAGAGTCCTGCCCTTTGTAGTGCATGACTACATCAGGCCAGTACATGACCAAGGTTACCATCATTAACTGGATAACAATAAAGGCGATTGAGCCCTTGTAGATATCCCCGGTTGTTACCTTGGGAATCAGCTTGCCGGTTACTTTGTCTATATAGTCATCCTTGGCTGCCACTGAACGCAGGTAAAAGAGGGCGAATCCAAACGGCGGATGAATAAACGAAGTTTGCATATTCACGGCCAACAAGACACCAAACCAGATCAAATCAATGCCCATGCTTTCGGCCACCGGCCCCAGCAACGGCACCACAATGAAGGCCAACTCAAAGAAATCCAGGAAAAATGCCAGGAAGAAAACAGCAATACTGACCACGACCAGGAAGCCGAACTGCCCGCCAGGCAATGATTCAAAGAGATCATGAACCCATACCTGACCACCAAACCCGGTGAAAGTAAGGGTAAAAATGGTTGAGCCCACCAGAATGAATACCACAAAACTGGTAATTTTGGTCGTGGTGTCCATCGCCTGTTTCAAGAGATCCAGACTTAGTCTACGACGAGACATCGCTAGCAGGATTGAACCTACCGCACCCATTGCTCCCCCCTCTGTTGGTGTAGCCACACCAATAAAGATAGTGCCAAGCACCAGGAAAATCAGAAACATGGGGGGAACCATGACAAAGATTACCCGCTCGGCGATACGTGACAGCAAGCCCAAACGAAGGTATTTATTGACCAAGGCAATTACAAAGGCAATCACACCCCATAACAACAGGGAAACCACCACTTTTTCATCTACTGGCGCACCCTCACTTACCAGGATGCTATCCAGATAATAAGCGGCTGCTGAGGCAATCAACGTTATTACCAGTAAGGATTTAAGCCCACGACTACCATTGGGCTCATTATAAACACGTGCCTCTTCTGGCAAGGCCGGTGCCGATGATGGTTTGATAATAGAAGAAATAATGACATATGTAATGTATGCGCCCGTCAGCAAGAAGCCAGGCACAATGGCACCACGATACATATCGCCAATAGAGCGACCCAGCTGGTCGGCCAGAACGATAAGTACCAGCGATGGCGGGATAATCTGTGACAGGGTTCCCGAAGCGGCAATAACACCCGTTGCCAGCTTGCGGTCATAGCCATAGCGCAACATGATGGGCAGGGAAATTAAACCCATTGAAATAACCGATGCTGAAACCACCCCGGTTGTAGCGGCCAGCATAGCACCTACAATCACAACCGCAATGGCAAGGCCACCACGTATAGGGCCAAACAATTGGCCAATTGTTTCAAGCAGGTCTTCAGCCATCCCCGATCGTTCTAGTACAAGCCCCATTAAGGTAAAGAACGGTACCGCCAGCAGGGAGTCATTTTGCACAATACCAAAAATACGTTCTGGCAAGGCCTGAAGGAATGCAAAAGTAAACTCCCCCATGAAAATACCTAACAAACAGTACAAAATACCGTTAGCAGCCAAAGAAAATGCGACTGGAAAGCCTAACAGCAAAAAGCCAATCAAGGTCAGGAACATGATCGGCGGCATGTTATTGATGATGAATTCCATGCTTATTTCGCTCCTGCCTGCTGATCACGTTGTGCTGCTTCACGGGCAATTTCTTCGGCCAGTAATTCTTCTGCCGATTTTGTATTTTGTCGGGCCAATGGATTGGGCCCCTTGCCGGCAAGAAAAGCAGCGCATTTGATTAAATGTGAAACCCCGGACAATGCCAGCAACAGGAAACCAAGCGGAATTAACAGTTTTACCGGCCAGCGGAGAAGGCCACCGGTGTTGGAAGACTGCTCCATAGTTTCAAAAGACAGGACAAAAAACGGCCATGAGAGGTAAATAATCAGGCCGCAGACAGGAAGCAGGAACAAAAACACACAAATCAGGTCAATAGTGACCTGCGTGCGTTCGGACAAGCGTTGTGAAAGAATATCAACCCGCACGTGCTCATTTTTCAGGAAGGTATAGCCGGCGGCAAGCAGAAAGATGGCACCAAACAAATACCACTGGATTTCCAGCCAGGCATTGGAGCTAAGATGAAACACTTTGCGGAAAATAGCATTTCCAGCGCTGATCACGACCACCACCAGCGTTAACCAGGTGACAAACTTACCGGTATAAGTATTCAGCGAGTCTATCAACCGTGAAATGGAAAGTAAAAAACCCATGAAATTCTCAATCGTAAAAATAAACCAATTGTTATTCAGGCATGGGCATCTTGCAAATAGGGATGTCCACTGAATAGATAGTTTTTATCTGAATGATTCCGGATATATTCCGGGATGCAAAATGATAACTGATTAACCACATTTTGTAAGCTGATATTAACCCCTGAAGCAATTTTAGTTTGACAAACCTGAATGACAAGGGATTTATTGATTTATGCAAACCGGCATCAATTTATTGTTTGCTTCAGGCCTGCAACAATGAATGTAAAGGGTGATTAATGTCGAACTGATTAAATGAGTCCAGCCCATATTCTTCGGGGTAATCAACCTGGGCCAGGTACAGGCCATCAGACATGAAAGTGGGGGCTGCAAATTTACGGTTTTTTTCCTGCAATAATGATTGCACCCACTTGCTTGGAAAACGGCCTTTGCCCACATACACCAGGGAGCCAATAATATTGCGTACCATGTGATGCAAAAAAGCATTGGCTTTTAATGTAAAAACAATAAAAGTGCCCTGCTTTTCTATCTTCAATAATTCCATCGTTCTGACCGGACTGGCCGCCTGGCACTGTGATGAACGGAAACTGCTGAAGTCATGGGTACCCACCAGGTGTTCTGCAGCCTTGCACATGGCGTCAAGGTTTAACGGACGGAAGTCCCAGCCGGCCCGGCCTACCCAGTGGGGTGACATAATTCGCTCATTCCTGAGCACGTACACATAAGTTCTGGAGCGGGCAGAAAATCGCGCATTAAAATCCAGGGCCACTTCTTTAGCCCAACGCACCGTAATACTATCGGGTAACAGGGCATTAAGCCCCCTGACCCAGGACTCAGTGCGTCGTTCCACCTGTGTGTCCAGGTGCACGACTTGAGAAAGTGCGTGCACCCCGGTATCGGTTCGTCCGGCACAAATAGTGGGGGTTACCTGTGTTGTGAATTGCCGCAAAGCCGCTTCAAGTTTATCCTGAACCGTTTTACCATTAGGCTGGGTTTGCCAGCCGTAATAGGGGGTACCGTTATAGGCAATACCCAAGACTATTCTTTTTAATGGCAATTCAGGAAGCAGGTTCATAGGCGTGCTTATTTGCTTTCTGGAGAATCAAGATCAAGATTGATTTTCCCCAGTTTTTCTTTTAACTCATCATCGGACATCATCCGCGGTTGCTGTGCTGCCTTTTTTTTAAGAACCGCAATCGCTACCGCAGGTACGATGAGCATGACAAGACAAACGACAAGAATCAACACCGCTGTTTCATTGGCAAGCCAGGCTGGTAAATTCATGTTTACAGTTCACCAATGGCAATACGCAGCATGCGACGCAATGGCTCGGCCGCACCCCACAACAACTGGTCACCCACGGTAAAGGCGCTGAGGTATTCGGGGCCCATGGACATTTTACGCAAACGGCCAACCGGGATATCAAGTGTACCGGTAGTGGCGACCGGTGTCAGGCCTGCCATGGTGGCTTCCTTGTTGTTGGGAATGACCTTGGCCCAATCGGTACCCTGTTTTAAAATATCGGAGATTTCATCAAGCGGCACATCACGTTTGAGCTTGATGGTTAATGCCTGGCTATGGCAGCGCATGGCACCAATTCGCACACACAGGCCATCAATAGGCACCGGAGCGGTACCAAATGCCTCGCCACGACCCAGGATTTTATTGGTTTCGGCTTCGGCTTTCCATTCTTCACGGGACTGGCCGTTTTCAAGGTCTTTATCGATCCAGGGGATTAAGTTGCCGGCCAGGGTAATGCCAAAGTTTTCCTGTGGCAGCTTTTCGTCTTTTTGTGCAACTAACAACTGACGGTCAATTTCCAGAATGGCGGAAGCGGGATCGTCCAGCAAGGGCTTGACGGAATCGTTAAGCAAACCAAACTGGGTAATGAGTTCACGCATGTGCTTGGCACCACCACCGGAAGCGGCCTGGTAAGTCATGCTGGTCATCCAGTCGATAAGGTCATGCTTGAACAGGCCGGCCAACCCCATAAGCATGCAGCTGACGGTACAGTTGCCGCCCACAAAGTTTTTAACGCCTTTGTTTAAAGCGGTATCAATAACAGAACGATTAACCGGATCAAGTACGATAATGGAATCATCTTTCATGCGCAGGGTACTGGCGGCATCAATCCAGATGCCATCCCAGCCAGCGGCACGCAATTTCGGGAAAACTTCTGTCGTGTAGTCGCCACCCTGGGCCGTTACAATAATAGGCAGCTTCTTCAGCGCTTCTATATCGTAGGCGTTTTGCAAGGGACCGGCACCTTCTGCCCATGATGGGGCTGCACCGCCTGCATTACTGGTAGAGAAAAATACGGGATTAATGAATTTGAAATCACCCTCATCACGCATACGTTGCATGAGAACAGAGCCGACCATCCCGCGCCAACCGACTAAACCGACAGATTGCGTCATTTTTTAACTCACAAAAATTACAAAAACCCAGACAACAAAGGGGTAATAGCAAGAAAACCGATTAAACGGATTACCTGCCAAACCCCTTCTTCAATAACTTGTATTGATAAATTAGTACTTATTTAACAATACTATATCAGCTTAATGCCTTTAATACCGCATCCCCCATGGCAGAAGTTGAAACTTTTTCTGTTCCTTCTTCATAAATGTCGGCTGTACGCAACCCTTGAGCCAATACCTGGCGAACGGCCTCTTCAATTTTGTCAGCCGCAGCGGTTTCATTTAATGAATAACGCAACAACATGGCTGCTGACAAAATAGTGGCCAGTGGGTTGGCCATGTTTTT
>Ga0265295_1002387_pt1 | contig 29969 bp, 23 predicted proteins | sample Munlansysbiofilm_FD_192503 | JGI IMG/M metagenome (GOLD analysis project Ga0265295, IMG submission 192503) | Leachate microbial communities from a municipal landfill in Southern Ontario, Canada - Methane capture system biofilm | ecosystem: Engineered > Solid waste > Landfill > Unclassified ... | reverse complement strand
GTATATCTGATTACTATGGACCAGATGGACCAGCATTGGGTGAATGTTGACAAAGGTGCCCAGAAGGCAGCACAGGAATTGGGTGGTATCGAATACAAGTGGCTCGCTCCTGACGTAAAGGATGATGCCAAACAGATTGAGAGTATCAACAATGCAGTTGCTGGTGGTGCGGATGCAATTTTGCTTGCAGCTAATGGACCGAATGCAGTGACCGCTGCTTTGAAGGAAGCCACTGAAGCCGGTGTCACCATTGTCTACGTTGACTCAGCAGCCAATTTCCCTGCCGTCCAGACACTTGCAACAGACAATACTGCTGCAGGAACGACTGCCGGCAAAGAAATGCTCAAGGCTCTTACGGACAAGGGCATCAAGAATGGCAAAATCGGCGTCATTTCAGTAAATAGTGCCACAGCATCCACTGTCGCTCGTGAAACCGGTTTCCGCAAAGCGTTTGAAGGGACTGCATTTACGATTCTTGAGACACAATACTGTGATGGAGATGCTGCTCGTTCAAAGGATATGAGCGCAAACTTCATTACCCAGGGAGTCGTTGGACTGTTTGGTGCGAACGAAGGATCAACAGTTGGAGTTGGCAATGCAATTGCTGAAGCTGGGAAGAATATTATTGGTGTTGGTTTTGACAAGAGCGATATGATTCTTTCACTGATCAAGAGTGGTCACCTTCTTGCAACCATGGCACAGAATCCAGATGTCATGGGATATGAAGGTGTAAAGACCGCCTACAAGGCTCTGAAGGGTGAAACTGTTAGCCCCGATTACTTTGATACCGGAGTTTCGGTATTGACAAAGGCTACGCTTTAGTCACATACAAATATCAGCTAAGGGAGAGGTCTACACCTCTCCCTTGCTTTATTTATCCAATCTTAGTATAGTTTAGGTACCTCAATGGAGAAATCCAAAGGGGGTGTTTCGGTTTCGACTGGCGTTAGATCAGGCCAGAGGCTGCAGGCGGAGCGCCAACTCCTTAAACTAGCAAAACAATTAACTGCCAAAAAAGAAGACGAAGTCTCCTTCGAAGCAGAATACGCCCTCGCTGCCTAATAGCACGATGACGTACAGGTCCGCTTTCTGCCGCTCTTAAGAATCGGATACCTGTAAAAACAAGGGCTAACCCAACCCAGAGCCTATGGGGGAAGGGGAAACCAAAGTAGGCTACGAAGGATGGACGTTTTGTTGGTGAACCCAACGTCCTTCGGAAATTTTGATCACCAGCTAAGCTTGTAGACGTCCCTGGGTGGCACGTTAGGACGGGGGTTCGAATCCCCCCACCTCCAAAACACCGAAACCGGATTGCTCATAAAAGGGTAGTCCGGTTTTTTTGGGCGACATCCTCATAAGGGGAAAAGGAATCATATGCTACTACCAATTTTAGCCGTGATTATCGGCCTAGTCGTATTAGTGATCAGCTCCGATCGCTTCATTGATGGAGCTGCTTCAACTGCACGTTATTTTGGGATGCCCTCACTGCTCATCGGCATGGTTATTGTTGGCTTCGGGACCAGTGCCCCGGAAATAGTTGTCTCTACACTATCAGCAATACAAGGAAATCCGGGGCTGGCACTCGGTAATGCATATGGTTCAAATATCGCAAACATTGCCCTTATTCTAGGAGTAACTGCTCTTATCAATCCTGTTCAAGTGAGTTCCAATATACTTCGGAAGGAACTCCCCATCCTTACCCTCATCACATTGGTCTCGGTAGCATTGCTTTGGGATCTTGACCTTTCCCTGTTTGATGCAGGTGTACTGCTGGTGTTTCTGGGTACCCTCATGGTTTGGACCATATTCCAAGGATTGCGCGCAAAAGACGATGCCCTTTCTTCGGAAGTGGATGACGCGGTCCCGCAACCGCTCTCCCTCAAGCGTGGAATCCTCTATCTTGTTTTTGGTTTAGCGTTTCTTATCCTCAGCTCACGCATCCTTGTCTGGGGCGCTGTTGAAATCGCCAAGTATTTTGGCGTCAGCGATTTGATCATCGGACTCACTATCGTTGCGGTAGGAACCTCGTTGCCTGAGCTCGCTTCATCCATTCTCGCTGCTAAGAAAGGAGAACATGACATTGCAATGGGAAATGTCATTGGCTCCAACCTCTTCAACACCACTGCAGTAGTTGGCATAGCTTCTGCCATCCATCCCTTCAGCGTGGACCCATTGGTTTTGAGAAGGGATATGTTTGTTATGACCATCCTCACCATATCGCTGTTCGTCATCGGCTACGGATTCAGAAAAGGACGAAAGGGAAGGGTGAACCGATTTGAGGGCGCTGGACTGCTTATCGCATATATCGCCTACACGATCATTCTCTTGACAGGTGCTGGAGCATAGCGTTATTTGCGAAGCGGCTTTCCATTCTGCAATGCATACAGAAGACGCTCAAAGAGAACAAAGCCTTCCATGGCATGCTCCACTTCCATGGCGTAGCGTTTGACGTCATATTCCAGTCTGCGGTGCTGACATCGTATGGTATCATCCTCGAAGGTGACCAAGGCATAACTTGCTCGGAGATCTCCATCGAATGAGTACCCGACAGCCCCTGGATTGATGAAACGTACCCCGTCTCGTACAAAATCAGCAGGAATATGAGTATGAGCCGAGAAAATGATATCCAGCTTTTCTTCTGATATCATCTTAGCCATGGAAGGAGACAACGGCTCATTCGCCAAAATGCCTTCATTATCAGAGAAAGGAGTCCCATGGCAACAGAGGATTGAGTGATGCTCTAGCTCCAAGCGTTTGGAAGAGACAAATTCTGTAAGCTTCTTTTTCGCAGCTTCATGCATTCTGATACTGGTATATTTCATCAGCTTGAGCATGTCCTTATCGAATTGGCTATTCGTCACAAACGTAGATATCTTCTCCAGATTTGCATCTGTGTTGCCTTTGATCAGGACTGTCGGTTTCTGCTCCATCAACAGGTCAAAACAAAGCTGAGGATCAAGGCCCATGAAAACCAGATCGCCCAAAAAGAGAATCTGATCGACACCGCAAGCCTTAACATCAGTGAGCACTGCTTCCAATGCCCTCACATTGCCATGAATATCACCAAGAACTGCTAGTTTCATGGAGGACCTCCTGCAGGATGTTTATCTAACTGTATCATACCCATCAAGGCTAAGTAACCTTTGCAGTGGCTCCCATCAGCATTTTGTTGCAATAGGTTTCTTCTCGTGATTGCACTTTTATGAAAAGCGCGATATCGTACCGCCGTAAAGGTACAGATGTGATGAAACATAATCAGGTGAAGGCCTTTCTTGTACGGGAACCAGTGTTGACCATAGCCCTGTTTTTGGCAGGAATCTCGTTATTCCTCGTTCCTCCCAATCCCAACTATATGCACTACATAGACGGAAAAACCCTTGGCTGTCTCTTTTCCCTCATGCTTGTTGTTGCAGGGTTTCGCAAACTCTACCTCTTTACGTTTCTATCGCAGTATTTGCTTCATTTTGCAAAGTCGAGCAGACAAGTGAGTGCTCTCTTGGTCAGCATTACCTTTATTCTCTCGATGCTGGTAACCAACGATGTTGCGCTCATTACCTTCGTTCCACTGACAATAGTCGTGTTTTCGCTTTGCAAAGATACAAAACCAATCATGCTGACCATTATCTTCCAAACCATTGCAGCGAATGTAGGAAGCGGCCTGACGCCGGTAGGGAATCCCCAGAATCTTTTCATCTATTCCTTTTATGAATGGTCATTACTCCAATTCTTTGGAACCATGGCGCCCTATGTCCTTGGAGGCCTTCTCTTGTTGTTTGTGTGTCTGTTGTTCATTCCCAATACCAAAGAAACATTTGAACTCCAGACACAAGAAGTTCCTCCCCTGAACAAAAAAAGACTTGCACGATATCTCTTGCTTTTCTTCTTGTCACTTGCTGCGGTGTTTGACCTTGTCCCCTACCTATTGGTAGTACTCATTGTAATCATTTTCAGCGAGAAGATTCTTCTCAAGGATGTAGATTACTCCTTATTGCTTACCTTCATAGGCTTTTTCATTTTTGTAGGAAATCTCGGACAAATACCATTTGTTGTCCACACCCTGCAAACGTTGCTCAATGGACGTGAGTTCATCGTTTCCCTGGCTGCCAGTCAGATTATCAGCAATGTTCCTGCAACACTCTTGCTTGCCCAGTTCACCTCCAACGCCGAAGAGTTGCTCAGGGGCGTGAATGCAGGTGGATGCGGTACCTTGATTGCTTCCATGGCTTCAGTCATCTCATTCAAGATCTATGCACACTATGACAGCACAAGAACAGTACGCTACCTTGCGGTATTTACCATTTTCAATCTGCTTTTTGTATTGCTGTTTCTTCTCATTCATTTTGTTTTGAAATGACAGGCGTTTCTCCGATAAGCGGGAGGATATTGTTCTGCTGTGCAAGCTCAACACTCTTCAATCCTCTCTGACTGAGATGGGTATAGAGATCGCTGAGCTGTTCGCTGCTATGTCCGATAGTCATTCTCAACACATGCTCATCAACGGATCCTCGCAACAATGTATTTGCCATATGTCTCAAAGAGTGGAAACTGATATTCCTCTCCTTCACTGATTGAAGAGACAATACTTTGGAGCGGACCAATTCCTGGATGAAGCGTTCACTGAAATAATGGCTTGAGACAAAACCGCCGTTTCGTTTGCTCCAAAAGACCAAAAGCAGAGGATTGTCATATGGATTTTCCATTGCCAATTGTCGCAATTCATTTCCAAGAAAAGCAGGGCAGGGGACCAAACGTGTCTTTTTGCCTTTGGGTGCTTTCAATCCTTCCTTGTCTCCGTACGCACTGTCAATGGTAATGAGGTATTCCCCAATTGCGTTGCATCGCAATGCGCGCAGTTCTCCTGCCCGCATCCCGGTAAGCAAAGACAAGAGACAAGCAAAGTAGATTCGTTTCTCCGTATGTTCTTTTGCATAGCGCATGAACATTGCAAGCTCCTCTTCGCTCAGGATGCCTCGTATTTCATGAGAACTCTTTAGGTGCTTCAGGCTCAAGACTACGGTGGAAGGCAGTTGGCCTCTTCGTTGAGCCTCACGAAGGGCAACCAGAACAGCACTCATACATAAATTCACTGTGCTATGACTAATTGTTTGCTTCTCAACCAGCAAAAACTGGATTTGTTCCAATGTTTCCAATGTTACTTTTGATAGATACAGATTCGGTTTGATGAGGGGAATCACATGGTTCATCACCAGGTTTTTTCTGGTAGCCATATAGTCTTTTGAGAGAGACCCAGGTTCAAGAAGGTTTCTTCTACGCACATAGGGGCTTATTTCGTAGGTATAAAACTCAGCAAGGTATTCGGAAAACAACTGCTCTTGCTGCTTTTTGAATACGACTCCTTCCTCCAAAGCTTTCTGACAAATGCGAATAGCATCATCCCTACGGCGTATGGGACTGCTTTCAAATATACCAAGTTGCTTGCGAAGCATCTCAACACTTTTCTTGTTGGTCCTCTTTCCTGTCTCTGGATCCCTGAAAAGTGCATAGAAATAGGTGCGTTCATCCCGTTGTATTCTGCAGAGAGTGAAAGGTGCTGGACTGGCCATAGTGCTTCCTTGTGTAATGATTTTGTGCAATATTTTGTTCAAATCATTATTATTGCAACTATAAAAGTATCTGTAAAATTTTACTATATACAGCCATTATAGTAATATATAACTTCTTTATTGTCTAGCTTTTCCTTAATGCTACTTACTTGATATAAGTAAGTAGGTATTTATAACGATAAATTTTTATATTTTACATATTAAATGTATATACACTTAATTTGCTCTCTTTATACGTTTGAATTTTTTTACAATATTTAGATATTATTTAGTTAGTATAACTGTATGTAATTATTTTAGTAATTTTTTTTACCTTTTATATGTTTTATTTGATTTTTTATGATACTTTTAATTGTTCTAGTATTTTTTATTTATCTCTTTACATGCTTTAATATGTTTATAAAATTGTTTTTATTATGCAAATTTTCTATCTTTTTGTAAACTTATACATATTTTTTGCATTTTATTTCAATTCTTTGACAAATTTTCTATATCTGTCAACTTAATGTAGGCACAAAAGTGTTTGCATCTTTTCCAAAAAATTTGACCCTATCGGAATGATAGGGCCTTTTTAAAAGATTGATTCTCTTACGTAATCAGTATTGGAGCTGCTTCAATTCTCGCCGCATGTCGCGGTTCATATCGCGTTCCTTCACCGCAGCACGCTTATCATGCAATTGCTTCCCTCTACACAGAGATACTTGAACCTTAACCAAGTTACCTCGTAGATAAATCGAGGTAGGAACCAAGGTATAACCTTTCTCATCCACCTTGCGCTTGAGTCGCTTAATCTCGCTCTTATGTGCAAGGAGTCTTCTATTCCTTGTTGGCTCATGATTATTGATGTTTCCATGCGTATACGGTTGGATGGTAAGGCCTACCAGGGTAAGCGCATGATCGGTTACCGTGACATAGCTGTCAGCAAAACTGAATTTCCCATCTCTCAGTGACTTAACCTCGGTACCAACCAGTGCTATACCACATTCAAGATCCTCGATCACCTCGTAATTGAAATATGCCTTTCTATTCTTCTGCAAAGGCTTGAAATAATTCTTATCTTGTTTCATCTATTCATACCAAGCAATGCGAAACCCTATTTGGTCTGCACATGCATCAGATTCGACTACACCAACAGTGTGCAGGGAGACAGACGCGCTCTCATTCAAATAGCTTCCACTTTTGACGATGGGTTGTACGGACAAACCATAACGCTGATGCAAAGCCTCTGATTCCTGAATGGAAAGCAACCGAGCGAGTGGAATGTAGGGAGAACTTGTCAGTTCCCAGACTCCGCCAAGCAATGCAACAGGACCTGCCTCCATAGCGGGTGAGGGACTGAGGGAAGAAGCATACTTCAGGTTAGGATGAGAGAGCGCTGCAAGGGTGTACATAGCTTCAGTGGGAAGAAACACATGCTTTCCACTCTTCTTGCCCAGCCAATCACAAAAAGCCAGTGCAGCATGGTAGCTTACCTGATAGATCGGCTTCGAAGTCACAAATACCGGAGAGACCGAAATACCTTGCATATAGTACTCATCAACAAGCTGCTCATCCATCAGCGCCTGACGATTGCTTGCAGCCCACTCGGGATGCTCTTCCAGAAACAAAGCCCATTGGTATTGCGTTGTTTCCAAAGTGGCAAGCGAGAACTCCTCGGTGGTGACTTCTGTTCCAAGCATCGTGGATTCAGGATAGATTGAGAGCACGTTCTTACCCATAACGAAGGTAGTGGAAGGATAGCGGTATCCTTCAATTTCCAAATCACCTGCCTGAAGCGTGGTCTGTTCTGCTCTGAAAGGAAGAGAAGCACCGTCCAGCCCAATGGTTTTTGGTTGTGAGGAGGATGCAAACAACAAGTTAGCAGTATCGAGCAAGGTAGGCACATCCTCATCAAGAGGAGTCTTGGAATCGATGATTGCCCGCTTGGCTTCCTCAAGCATGGTTTCATTGCTGATGTACAGCACTGCAAGCTTGAGTGTTTCCTTCCTGGTTTGTTCGTCCAACTCAAGGGCCATCATGTCGTTGATCAGATTTGAGAATAGGGGAGGATACCGATTTCGATCATCATAGCTGAGGATGGCACTTGCCTGAACTATTTGCTCAAGATTGAACCTATTGATCGATGCTCGTTGCTCATCACGTAAGGAAATGGGAACCTCTGGTGTCTGAAGCGTCCGGTGGAAAAGCCAGGTAAGGAACACCGGATGATCCACCTCAAGAGAGTAGGTGGCATACACCTCACCGGCTTTGGTGAGGGAAACCTCATAGGTTCCACTCTTCACAAAGTACTGGTAATCGGTAGAACCCAGGTACGTTCCATCAAGCGAAACACCGCTTTCTGACAGCGAACCAGTGAACGTGACGTATCGACCACCGTTGCGGATACCTGGATAAAAAGCAATCAGAAAGACTGCCAGCAACAGGGCAAGAACCAGTACAATCAGAATGTATACGCCAGGCCGCATATGCAGGAATTCCGGCAATTTTACCTCATCAACTTGAGGCAGATCGATTCGTCGTTTCATATAGCTTACAAGGTATCGACCTGATGTTGACTTGTCAACTCAGACCTATTGTGATAGCGTGCATGCTATGGAACGATTCTTGAGTTTTCTTGAACATACAACCGTACGTTTGCTCACCCATCGCAAGGCATTGAAAGCCTATGCTTTGGCGCATCCGGTGAAGAGAACCTTCATGGGTGAAGTAAAAGGTTGGGTTGATGCACTTGTGTTTGCAGTCTTTGCTGTACTGCTGATCAACCAATATATTTTTCAGTTTTTCGTCATCCCAACCCCCTCCATGGAAGGGACGCTGAATGTTGGAGATCGTGTCTTTGTCTCAAAAACCATCTATGGGGTGGAAGTCTATCCCGGTGGACCGAAAATTGCGAGCAGCAACCGGCAGGTTCAGCGAGATGATATCATCACTTTCTATAATCCCGAATATGTAAGCAAAGGTCCCTTCTTTGATATCCTCTCCCAGATCATTTACATGGGTACGTTCAGTCTGGTGAACATCGACAAGAACGAGGATGGCTCCATTGCTGAAAGACTGTATGTAAAGCGCGCAATTGGCTTCCCCTCTGAGGTGATCAGGTTCCGCGAAGGAAATGTAGAGGTTCGCCAAGCAGGATCGGCAGTCTTTACCAAGGAATCTGACCAGCGTTCTGACCTTTCCTTGGCAGAAGGACCACACCGAAGTATCGATTCGACAACCTATGAAGGCATCAAGGCATGGGGAGCCTTGTTTGGCTATCAGGAGAGCAACCTGAACATGCAAGCAGTCCCTACCTACCTGAAGAATCAGTATCTCTCTGTGCAGGGAGATTCGTATCCTGATGATTACTTTCAGTTTGAAACCTCAAAATCCCGTACGAAACATCTGTTCAACCCCTCTGACAGCTCTGCACGCAGCGAATATGCATTCTATAAGAACGGCATCTATGTCCCTCAAGGCCATATTCTCCCGTTGGGTGACAACCGCGACAACAGTCGAGACGGCCGCTATTTCGGACCTGTCAAGCAGACCAAGATCAATGGAAGCGTTCGGTTCCTCTTCTGGCCGCTTACACGAGTGAGACCCTTGGGGAACGCATAGTGCTCTCCCTTCCCCAAGAAACCCCGCTTTCCTTGTATCTGCACATCCCCTTCTGTACCACCTGCTGTTCCTATTGCGCCTTTTACTCCGAACCTTATGCTGCCTGGAGAAGGTACAAGGAAGCGTACACGCAACGCCTCCTTCAGGAGATCATCCAATGCACCGGAACAGAGCGCGTGTATGAGAGCATTTTCATCGGAGGGGGCAACCCCGGTTCCCTCTCTCCCGATCAGCTTGCACAACTGCTTCAGGCAGCCCAACGAAACGGGAGAAGCAGAGAAGTCACCATTGAGATGAATCCTGAGACATTTGGAGAGCACTTCTTTGAGCTCTTTGCGCAAGGGTTGGTCAACCGAATGTCCATGGGTATCCAGAGCATGGATGACCAGTTGCTCACAAGGCTGGGAAGAAATGCCAGCAGATCAGATAACCTCAAGGCGCTGAAGCTTGCCGAACAAGCAAGAAAAACATATGGGATTGAGCTGAACTTCGACCTCATGGTCTGTCTTCCCGGACAAACCCTCCAAATGGCAATTGACGATATCCATGAGGTGCTCAGCATAGCTGAGGCCAAGCACATCAGCCTCTATTGCCTGACAGTGGAGGAGGGGACAGAGCTTGCCAAGCAAGTCGGCATGCACACCATGCAGGTGCTAGATGAGGATGGTCAGGCAGCAATGCTCAAGGGAATATGGAAAGAGCTTGCCGATCTGGGGTTTTCTCACTATGAAATCTCAAACTTCTGCAAAGAAGACCACTATTGCGAACATAATCTCAGGTATTGGAACCTCAGTCCGTATGTTGGCCTTGGCAGCAGTGCGGCATCGACGTTGGTGCAGGACCATGCTTGGTACCATTACTCCCAAACCCAGGACCTTCGCCAATTTTCCACTGCACCTGTATGGACCGGCTATGAAAAAGAATCCCTTTCCCAGGTGCAATGCATTGAGGAGTACCTGATGATGGCTCTTCGTACCAAATGGGGAGTGGATAAGAAATTGTTGCTGCATCGGTATTCGGTTTCGTTTGATGCAACCTTCGCACAAGTACTGGAAAAGCTTGATTCCCACTGGTATTCTGATACACAGTATACCTTTTCACTGTCAGAAATTGGATTTCTCTTGCTGGATGAGATACTGCTTCGTTTCATTCTGCAACTTCCAGAACCCCTTGACCGCCCTAGTCCGTTATGATAGCTTAAATGGGTTGAGATCATTCACGTATTCTAAAAGTTAAGAGGTTCAATTATGTCCGGCCATAGTAAATGGGCTACTATCAAACACAAGAAGGGTATTGCCGACGCAAAGCGCGGCCAGAAGTTCACGAAGTTGATCAAGGAAATTTCCGTTGCAGCTAAGATGGGTGGATCAGATCCCGAAACCAATGCACGGCTTCGAACTGCTGTACTCAAGGCAAGAGCTGAGAATATGCCCAAGGACAATATTGACAGGGCTATCAAGAAAGGTGCAGGGGAGCTTGCAAACTCCACGTACTATGAACTTACCTATGAAGGGTACGCACCCGGTGGTGTTGCCCTGATCATTGATACTTTGACTGACAACAAGAACAGGACTGCAAGTGATGTACGTTCCACATTGACCAAGAATGGTGGTACGCTTGGCGCCAGTGGTTGTGTTTCCTATATGTTCCAGACCAAAGGTATCATCACCTATGATGCCACCAAATACTCCGAAGAGCAGATTTTTGAAGTAGCACTTGAAAATGGAGCTGATGATGTCACCACTTCTGACGATGTCATTGAAGTCACCACCACTCCTTCTGACTTTGCGAATGTCCTGGAAGCCATGCAGAATGCAGGGTTTGAACAGGATAGTGCTGAAGTCGAAAAGGTAGCAGACCAAACGGTTACCCTTGACAGCGAAAAAGCTCGCAAGGTGCTCAAGATCATCGACAAGTTGGAAGAGTTGGACGATGTCCAGCAAGTTTCCTCCAACCTTGAGCTTCCCGATGATTTTGAGGACGGCGACGAAGAATAAGGCATGCGAATCCTAGGTATTGATCCAGGATACGCACAAACAGGCTGGGGTGTTGTCGAATCCAATGGACAACAGAACCGGCCTGTTTCTTTTGGTGTCATCAAGACAAGTACTGACCAAAGTGACAGTGATAGGATACACTTTATTGCAACCTCGGTCGGGAAGTTAGCCGAGCAGTATCAGGTACAGATGTGCGGTCTGGAAGATATCTTCTTTACCAAGAATGTAAGCTCAGCCATACCGGTGGCCAAGGTAATTGGAGCCTGCATCCACCAATTGGGTATCCAGGAGATACCGGTACGGCTCTACAGCCCGCCGACCATCAAGACAGTGGTAACCGGGTATGGAGGGGCTGACAAACATCAGGTGCAGGAAATGGTACGCATTCTTTTGGGGTTTGAGACCATTCCGAAACCAGATCATGCGTCGGATGCGTTGGCAGCGGCTCTTTGCCTTGCAGTATATGACTTTACCCACATGAGGATGAAATTGGTATGATCAATGCAATCATCGGCGACTTGGTCAGTATTCATGAAGGTGAGGTGGTCTTGCGCGCAGGACACTTGGAGTATTCACTGAGTGTCTCCAATCAGACTGCAAGCAAGCTCAGCAACCTTGTAGGGGAAGAGAAGCAGTCCGTTCGCCTGCTTACTGTCCTGGTACACCGAGAGGACAGCATGTCCCTGTTCGGGTTTTTTCAAGCAGAAGAGCGTGAAGCCTTTCTTCAGTTGCAGACAGTGTCTGGGGTAGGGGCAAAGCAAGCCATGAAGATTCTCGGTGGAATCAGTGTACGGCATCTTGCAGAAGCCTTGGACAAAGGGAATCTGAAACTGCTCTCGTCAATTCCCGGAATTGGCCCGAAGACTGCCCAAAAGATGGTGCTTGCACTCCGAAATGTCTTGGTTCTTGATGATGATGCGCCCAAGGATTCGAGAGAGCGTGGCGGACAGAAGAACAGTCTGTGGGCTGATATCGTCAATGCTTTGGTCGATATGGGCTACGATAGGAGAAGGGTGGAAGAGACGATACAGGGTCTGAGCCAGGAGCAGGCTGAGACCTTGGGGAAGCTCAGTCACCATGATGCTGAGGAGCTGTTGTTCCGCAGTGCCATCAAGATGCTTGGCTAAGAGGTAAGGACAATGGATACTCACCAACAGGAATTGGATGCATTGATGCAAAGTTCAGTCGTCTCAACCTCCTTCCAGGAGGATGCAGACAGACAAGAAAACATCCTCAGGCCGAAGCTTCTCAAGGATTTCCAGGGACAACAACGCCTGAAAGACAACTTGGCGGTTTTTGTGCAAGCAGCAAGGGAACGCAAGGAAAGCTTGGACCATACATTTCTCATCGGTCCTCCCGGACTGGGGAAGACCACCTTGGCAAGCATCATTGCCAATGAGATGGGTGCAGAAATTCGCATGACCAGTGCACCTGCTCTGGATAAGCCAAAGGATCTTGCAGGCATCCTGACCAACGTGACCGAAGGATCGGTATTCTTCATCGATGAGATCCATCGTCTCAAGCCAGCCCTGGAAGAGATGCTCTACATCGCCATGGAAGATTTTGAGATTGATTGGGTCATCGGCCAAGGACCTGCTGCAAGAACCATGCGCATACCTTTGCCCAGATTCACGCTGGTGGGAGCTACTACGAAAGCAGGATCCGTATCCAGTCCCCTCTCATCGCGTTTCGGCATCACCTGTCACATAGAGTTTTATGATGAGGATGAACTCTCCTCCATCATAGCCCGTTCTGCACAAATCATGAATATCGGCATCGAAGCCGAAGCTATCCGCCATCTTGCCCGATGCAGCCGAGGAACCCCACGTATTGCCAACCGTTTGCTCCGCAGGCTCAGGGACTTCGCATCTGTGATGGGCAACGGCCAGATCACCATTGCTGTGGTGGACCATGGCATGGAAAGGCTGGGGATCGACTCCAATGGACTCGAGACACAGGACAGGAATATCCTGAGGACCATCATTGAGTTCTACGATGGGGGTCCCGTTGGCGCTGAGACGCTGAGTATCAGCGTAGGAGAAGCCATTGAGTCTCTGGAAGACTTCTATGAGCCGTACCTGATCCAGAAGGGGTACCTGAAGCGTACTCCCCGTGGACGAATGACAACAAAGAAAGCGTATGATTTGCTGGGGATTCCCTGCAAGAGGAACATGGATGACAATCAAGGAATTCTCTTTTGACCTACCTGAGCACCTGATAGCCCAAACTCCCGCGGATAGACGTGGTGAAGACCGGCTGCTGGTGCTCAATAAATGTGATGGTTCGCTGCAAGACCAAATGATGACAGACTTCGCTTCCCATCTGGAGGCGGGCAGCATAGTCGTCGTGAACAACAGCAAGGTCCGCAAGGCAAGGGTGTTCGCCCAAAGCGAAACCGGAGGGAGGGTTGAGTTCCTCTTTCTGGAAGAGAACCTTGACCACAGCTGGAATGCAATGGTTACCAAGACCAAAAAGCAACATGTCGGCAAACGATACACGTTTTCCAACGCAGATGGCTCATATCAACGCACAGGCTGGATAACCGAAGAACATGAGGACGGAACCCGCTCCATCGCATTCGATGAACTGCTTGACGAGAGCTTCTTCCAGACGTTGGGGCATGTTCCGCTTCCCCCCTACATCAAGCGCGAAGACAGCTTCAGTGATGAGAAGCGTTATCAGACCATCTATGCACAGAAAGAGGGCTCTGTAGCCGCTCCCACCGCTGGTCTTCATTTCACCGAGGAGATTCTTGCTTCCATTGAGAAGAAAGGGTGCACCATTGTCCCTGTAACCCTGCATGTGGGAGCCGGTACCTTTTTGCCGGTCAGAACCGAACATTTGGAAGACCATCATATGCATTTTGAGAAGTATGAGATCAGCGAAGAGAGTGCAAACCTGATCAATCAAGCCCGAAAAGAAGGGAGGAAGATTGTTGCCACCGGAACGACGAGCGTTCGCACGCTTGAGAGTGCGTATGACGCATCCTCCGATCGGGTGCTCAGCGGAGAAGGGCGGACGAATCTCTTCATCCGCCCGGGGTTCCAGTGGAATGTGGTAGACCAGCTGCTGACTAACTTTCATACACCAGAGTCAACCCTGTTGGTTCTCGTTTCCACGTTCGCGGGCAAGCAACATATTGAACAGGCTTACAAGCATGCCATCGAGCATGCCTACCGATTCTTCAGCTACGGGGATGCAATGTTCATTTGCTGAACAAGGCAGTCTGGATTTGCTCTGCAATCTCTTCCTTTCCCAGAAGACCATCGATGCGAACCAGATGGACTTCAGGGGGAAGGGAACTGAAAATCCTCTCGTAGTTTTCTTTCACCCGTTCCAGGAACTCATGCTTCTCAAACAGTTCGGTCTCATTGCCACGACCGCTGATTCGTCTCAAGCACTCATCAACAGGGGTGTCGATAAAAAAGACATATTCGGGGGCAGGAAACTCATTGATGCTCGCAATTTTGTCGTATTCACACTCCACGCCCTGATACGCCAACGATGAGTACAGGTACCGATCGCTGATGACCAACTTGCCATTCTCAAGATCATGTACCAAACCATACACCGGATTATACAGGTGATCCTCCCTGTCGGCGGCATAAAGCATCGCCAAAGCCAAGGGAGTCGTAACCAACTGCTTTTGCAAGACCGAACGGACCAAGCGTCCAATAGGTTTGTCTGTAGGTTCAAAGGTAGGACGACATGGGCGGTCGGATTTGTCACAATACTCAGCCAAGAGTTGCATCTGGGTGGTAGTCCCAGCTCCATCCAATCCCTCGAACACCACAAAATTCGTCAATACTGAAGGCATATCCTATCTCCTATCGTACCTCTATGGTACGGGAAAAGTGGCATAAGGTAAATCAGTATCATGCGCACAAAGCACTGAGGTTGTCCGATAAAAGAGGTGCCCAAGACAAGCACAATGGGCTATACTGCATAAAAGGGTTGTTTTAGGTTGAGATTTCATACAACACTCAAAGACATTGCTGTTTCTGTCATTGTCCTGCTTTCCTGCGCTGTCCTCTGTTTTTATGGGATGGTGCATCTTGGTATGGGCAACCCAAGCCAGTATTTGGCAACCTATCTCCTAGCAGCACTGGACAGAGGCGGCACATACACCCTTGCAACCGATACGGTGCAGCGCACCTACCTCAAGGACTTGGTACTGGTCAATCCACAGATCAGCAATTCTGAGGACACGCTCATCAGTGCTGAGGAAATGCGCATCTCCGGTGGCATTCCCTCCTTGTTGGGATCGGTATTGTTCGGACAGAAAGACCTTGAGATTTCCTTCACCGATCCATCTGTTCATCTTGACACACAGAAGCTTGGTGCAAGCCAAACGAACGGCAATGATTCATCACTTCGTACGTTTGCACAGCAGTGGCTGAACAAGAACACATTGACGATAACCGGAGAGGGGATGGATGCTGATCTGAAGGTGCAGGGTATTTCGCTGGGCCTTATGGGAACCTCGTTCTCCCTTACATTGGCTCCCGATCGCAGCATTCCTACCATAGATGCCTCGCTGGATTCACTCACCATTGGCTATCAGAATGGGGAGACTACGTTGCAGGATTCCATTGCGACGCTCTCTGAAAGCGGCGAAATTCTTCTGTCCAGTGCAAAGACCACAGTCGAATACGCCGACCTGTCTCTAGGCTTTGATTCCATGGTTGGGCGTACCCGCATTGAAGGTTTTGACCTTGCCACACAAAATCTGGACATTTCCGTTTCGCTTGAGCAATTTGATGCCAACTTGGCTCCCTATTCAGTGCGCATTCCTACGATGAGCGGATCACTCTCGCTTCCCTATGGAAGACTTGGGGAAGGGCGTGTCTCATTCGACCAGCTTGAAGCTGAGCAAGGACGCTATGCCCTCACTGTTCCTACGACCACCATCAGTGCTATCTGGCAAGAGGGAAGGCCCTCATTTGCCCTGGTCACCAAGCAAGGACAGCCGCTCATTTTCTCCTTTGGAGGCAGTGCACAGACACAGATACTTGATCTCGCAGCAAGCGGTTGGTACCAGACTCCGGAGCACATGCGTGCCACCATCACCCTGGGCTCCATCACCTTTGTTCAGGATACGCTGGAAAGCAGGGTTGATGATGTGTTCTTCGAAGGAGATGCTTTCCTAGAGAACGAAAAGATTACATCGGTGGACGCTACGCTGAGTTCTATTGCACAAGTACGGCTGAATGATGAGCAAATAGAAGCTGCTTCCGACCTTCAGGCTCAGGTATCATACCAGGTGGATACCGCATCGCTATCACTGTCGGCCATACTCCCTGAGCTTGCTTCTTCGTTTACTACAGAGCCGATTTCCTCACGCTTCAGCTATCAGCAGAACAACGAAGGGAGCCAGTTGCAGGCAGAGTTGGCTTACCTTTCCCAGCTCTCTTTCCGGGCAATCTATGACATTCCCAAAAATGGAGAGGGTAGTCTCTATGTCTCATCCCGTTTTGATGGATTCGCCCTGTCCTTGCTTGCTCCACTGTTCAGTCGTTACACACCCTTTCTCCAGCCATACTATCAAAAGAGCACGAACCTGATCGGAAACCTCTCCTTCCAGTCCACCAGTGGGGGAGGCTCTGTCCTTCCTTTTGATGGAAAAGCTACCATAGACCTCGCGTTGCTTTCAGCAAAGGTCGGCAAGTTGGAAGTCGATGCGGGCTTCACCTTCCTTTCGAACATCAAGGCTGATGCCGTACTGGTAGATGCCATGACGCTCGCCGTCAATGACTATCGGTTGGTATTCTCCGGCCAAACTGAATTGAACCACTGGCTTCCCAGAGGAAGGCTGGACCTCTATCGGGTTGAGGATGGGCAACTTCTGGGTTCCACCACCTTTTTCGACCAACCACCGGCAAGCTATCGGTTTGAAGCCAGTACACCTTTCGAGTCCAGTTTCCATATCGAAGGGCTTATCAGCAGAACCAGCAGAGAATTGCTCAATGCAGAAGGAAGCCTTTCCCTGTTCTCTTCGAACTATCCATTCTCGCTTTCGTTCAATACTTCCAATCTTCAGTTCATCATCAACCAGGAAGATCGTCTCAGATTGGCGGGAAATCTCGCTCCTCCGATTTCTGGTTCGCTATCTGCACATGAGTTTACGCTCCCCAATCGAGGTTTTTTTGCCAATGCAACCCTTTCGGGTGACCTGGACCTGGACTTCTTTACCCTTCGTGAGTTCTCAGTCAAGAGCGATGCGCTGCAGGTGTCTGACGTCTTGTTCCAAGGCCGCACCTATACGTTGAGAACACCTTTGAAGATAACCAACAATTCACTTCTCATGGAGGATATGCTGCTTCTGGATGGGAACAATACCTTTGTCAGCAACCTCTCGTACACAGGCAGTGACTTTGTTTCACTCTATACCGCTTCACTTTTTTCACCGTTCGATGCTTCGTTCATCCTGAAAGCGGGTGATGAGGAAAAGATTGCGCTTGCTCTTATGGGATCGCCCGATCGTCTCTCTGCTACAGCCTCCATCTCCTCTCTCCCCCTTGATCGTTTTGTTTCCACGAACCGTGAAGTACTTCTTGACCTCACCGCCTTGGGGTACACGGATCGGAAAACACAATTGGGCTTGGACGGAACACTCTCACTCACAGAAGGTGATGCCTCCTTTGTTTCCAAATTCAGTGCAGATCCACAACAGCTGAGGTTTTTCTCATCAAGCTTAAGCCAGCCTGACTTCACCTATTCTGGCGATGTGCTGCAAATACGGGAAGGCACAGCAGTGTCTTCAGGAACCTTTGAACACGTACGACATCTCTCATATAAGGACCAGCTCTCAACACTCAGCTATGAGTTGGCGATTGACTTGGGTACGATGCAAAGTATTTTCGAGCTGCCCAAAGCTCTTGCTCCCATACTTGCAGGAGAGTTGCAGGCAGAGCTTTCCTTGCATGATATCCAGATATATGGAGAAAAAGGATTCAGTGATGGATCGTATAGCGTGAACCTTGCAGACTCCCGCATCAAGGTGGAAGGGGAGCACTTGCTTCTGGATTACGATCTCGCTTCACAATCAATTGATGCCCTTCTCAGGCCCTCTTTCGGCATCGGGTTTGCAGCAAAAGGATCTTTTGCCCCCGATGACTTCGGTTTTGCAGTATCCTCCATCCATTTCCCTCTGGCCTTGATCAATCGCACCTTCCTCAAGCCCATTTTTGCCTTCCTGGATGGTACCATCCAAGGAGAACTCACCGTTGGTGGCAGTGCTGATGCTATCCGGCTCTACGGGCAACTCTCCGTCGATTCTTCCAGAATGGAGTTGTTCTGGCTTCCGCAGGACATCATCACCATGAAGAATATGACCGTTACCTTCGATGGAAGCCGGGCAGTCAGTCCTCGTGTGCCCTTCTTCTCCACCAACAAAGTCACCGGAAAAACGGTGCAGGGATTTGGCAAAGTGGGTGCCTCCTTCGATGGTCTGCGCTTGGAGAATTATGAGATCCATGCGGAGAGCGGGGATGAGATGCTCTATGTTTGGATTCCCATGCAAGGCTTTGATGCCGATATACGGACCTATGCCGGCGGTACGTTCAACCTGTTTGGCGTCGGGTTCGAGACGTGGCTGGATGGCAAGGTAACCATTCAGGATACGACCATGAGCCTGGGAATCAAGGATCTGCCGTACTGGTATGTCGCCAACAATCTCACAACCACCGATTTTGATCTGGTGACCGGAAAGAACGTAACCTTCTTCTATCCGAATACGCCTAATCCTTTCATCAAGGCAACCATCACTGAGAACCAGAGCATCTCATTTGCCTATGACCACATCACTGATGCATTCCAGATAGACGGGAATTTCAGTTTCCGCAGTGGGGAGATCTACTATTTCCAGAAGAACTTCTTCATTACCGAAGGGTCTCTTTCGCTGCACACGGATGCGCTCAGTGGCCAAAGCCAAATTCAGCCCATCATCAACCTTCGGGCAAAACTGACCGACTTTGATGCTGAAGGAAATCGTGTGGACATCTTCCTGGTGTTGCGCGAGTCCAGCCTGACCAATCTGAATCCTCAGTTCGAGGCTATTCCGTCCAAGGATGTGAATGAGATTCTTGAAATCCTTGGTCAATCAATTCTCCCCACTGGTGCCTACGGTCAGGTGAACCTCTACAGCGTGGCAAGCCTGGCAGCAGCTGCTACCGATGTGGCTGAGCGCCTTGGGTACATTGATGCATCCCAGACGACACAGCTTACCGAATCCATCCGCATCTCCCTTGGGCTGGACATGTTCAGCCTCCGAAGCAATATCCTGCAAAACATCCTCTTTGATGCATTGCCGGGCAATACTTTTGGAGGAGTGCTCAGTCCTTTGGCAAGGTATCTGAACAATACCTCCATTTTCATGGGCAAATACGTCGGAAGGCAATTCTTCCTGCAAGCCCTGTTGCATCTCAGTGCCATGGATCGTTCCAAGGTCAAGCGTTCATTCCTCTCTCCAGACCTTTCCCTTGATCTGGAGCTGTCCCTGGATTGGATGAATCCACTGGGAACAATCTCATTCTTTACCCAACCCAATGAGTTGTCGTTCACCAATATTTTGGATACCATTGGTTTCAGTGTAACCAAACGAATAGTTTTGCGTTAAACAGGTTTATAGGAGACATCATGGATAAGCGTCTAGTCCGAGCATTTGCATGCATCACCCTTATACTTATTTTTTCACTTTCATTTCTTTCTGCCGCTGAGTCCGATCCTTGGTACCTGGGAAAACGCATCGCATCCTTCACCAATACGGGACTGCAAAACGTCCCTGAGAACACCGTCCTTGATATACAGTTCAAGTATGCAGGCAAGAATTTCACCGACGAACTCTTCAATGAGTTGCAGGGTGAATTGTATGGCCTTGAATATTTTTCCTACTTTCTGGCAGAAGCACAGCGCACCGGAGAAGGTGGAAATGAGTTGCAAATTGCGATGAGCTTCTATGAACTGCCTTATATCAAGAGTGTTGTGGTAACCGGAAACGATGGCATCAAGCTCAAGGACATCACTGAGAAGCTGATCGCCAAAGAGGGTACTTTCCTGGATGACCAGAACATTGAGCTCTCCAAGATGGCTGTTCTTGAACTCTACAAGGAGAAAGGGTATGCCGATGCTGCCATTGAGAGTGCATATGAAGTTGATGAGGCTCAGAATACTACCGTCATCACGTATACCATCACCGAAGGGCAGCAAAAGAGAATAGGTGAGATCCTGTTTGAGGGAAATCAGAACTTGGGGTCCGATCTGTTGGTGAAACAGCTGGATTCCAAGCCGGTCAGCTATTTCAATTCCGGCTACTACAATCCACTTACCATTGAAAGCGACAAGCAGAAATTGCTTACGTTCTACCAGAGCCGAGGCTATGTCGATGCAGCGATTACCGGTGTCAGAACCGAGGATATCAGCACCGAAGACGACAAGTATGCCAGACAACGTGTGGTTTTCACCCTTGAGGAAGGCGAGCAGTGGTTCTTTGGTGGCATTGAGGTGGAAGGCAATACAGTATTTACCGATGAGCAGTTCCAGAACCTTGTTTCCATGCGTGTTGGAACGGTTTTGGATGTCTCACGGGTACAGAAGGAAATAACTGCCGTTACCGACCTCTACTGGAACAACGGCTACATCTTCAACCTGATTTCCAGTGATATGATCCGTGATGAGGAAACGAAAAGCATCACCTATGTACTGAAGGTCCAGGAGAATCAGCAGGCTGTCATTGAAGATATCCGCATCGAAGGACTCACCAAAACCAAGAGCTATGTCTTCGAACGGGAACTCACGTTTGCCAAGGGAGACATTTTCTCCAAGGAAAAGCTGATTCGCAGTGCGCAAAACATCTACAATACGCTCATCGTCACTGATGTGCAGTTTGATATCCTCAACGGAACGGAAGAGGGGAAGGTCATTCCCGTCTTCACCGTGGTTGAGGGAAATCAGATGGACATTCAGTTTGGTGCTACCTTCGGTGGCAATGTCGACGGATTCCCAGTCTCCGGTTTTTTGCAGTGGTCTGACAAAAACCTCGGAGGAACGGGCAAGGATCTCGCCATTGCAACGAATCTCAGTCCCGATACTCAGACATTCTCCGTCTCTTTCACTGACGGTTGGTTCAAGGATCGCAGGTGGTCCAACGGATTCACATTCACCTTTGAACGCAGTGTGAAGGATTCCACATTGCAGCGAGGCACAGGAAGTGATTACTATACCGGCCACGATGCAGAAAACCTTGCAGATAATCCGTATCCGTATGGGTATGAGAGCTATGCAAGCTATCTTGCCGCCGACCAGGCACTTCCATCCAGCCGCTATCTCATGTCCTATACGTATTATCGCCTCTCGCTCGGCTACAACACAGGCTACACCTTCATGTTCCAGCCCGGTTCCTTGATTGTCGGAGCAGGTGCTACGGTCGGTCTGAACTACGCAGATTATGACAAGGACCTGTATGATCCGTACGAGAAGCTCATCCAGAGGTATGGCAGCGACTGGCAGTTCAGCAACCGCATCAATCTTTCCTTCGCCTGGGATGGAAGGGACAGGATCCAGAATACCAGCAAAGGGTATTACCTCAGCCAAGGCTTCACCTATGCAGGAGGCGTGCTCTTCGGTCTCTCCAACTACATCAAGACCAGCACCAGTGCAAGCGCCTATACGACGCTCTTCACCTTCGATCTTGATGAGAAGCCAGCCAATGTTGTACTTGGTGTCACCTCAAGTGTAAGCGCGATGCTCCCGCAGTACTACTACAATCAGGATGAGGATGCATGGGGTTGGTACGATGCCAAGATGGGTGCCACCCGCTATGAGATGCTCTATATTGATGGCATGAACACCGCTCGTGGCTTCAATGTTGTTTTCGACCAAGCGTTCCTCTGGGACAATCAGGTTGCCATCACGTGGCCTTTGGCACACAACGTTCTCTCCGCTGAGATCTATGGCAGTGCCACAGCAGTCAGTCCTGTCCTGGAAGGGCTTTCCATGGGTGATTTGTCTTGGTACTACTCCATGGGTGCCGGGATAAAGCTGAAGGTTCCAGGCTTCCCCTTGGGACTCTACCTTGTCAAGAATGCCAGCTACATCGACAATACCTTTGCATGGGATGGTGGTACCATCTTCAAGGGCAGCAGTGATGACAGCGGTCTGAAGCTGGTACTTGCCATCACTACAACCTTGTATTGAGTATGGCTGAAGAAGAAAAACTGACCCCGATGATGGTTCAGTATCGTCAGATCAAGGAACAGAACCCGGATAGTGTTCTGTTCTTTCGTCTTGGCGATTTCTATGAAATGTTCGAAGAGGATGCAATCGAGGTCTCCCGTATTCTCAATCTTACCCTTACCAAACGAAACAATCAGAAAATGTGTGGTATTCCCTACCATGCAGCAAAGACCTATATCAAACGATTGCTTGATGCCGGCAAGAAGATAGCCATTTGCGAGCAAACCGAATTGCCGGAAGGAGGCAAGCAACTGGCAAAGCGGGAAGTTGTGCAGGTGGTCACACCAGCGACGGTGGTTGAGGATGATTTTCTCCAATCCGATCGTGACAGCTATGTACTTTCCATCTCCTTCCAGAAACAGGGTATCAGTGTAAGCTATGCTGATATCACCAGCGGTACCTTCCTTTTGCGCTTTGTTGCCAAGGATGACCGCTACATGCACTTGCTCAGCGTGCTGGAGCAGGTGAGTCCGAGAGAGATTCTGGTCAATGAGGATGATTACTTCTTGTATCAGGACTTCCAGATGCTCATCGACTCCTATCCATGCATGGTTACCAAGCTGCCTCCTTGGCGATTTCGCATCAAGGATGCCTATCCTCTGCTGTGTGACCATGTAGGGGCAACAAGTCTGAAAGCCTTTGGGATTGAGGAACAGGATGTGAGGCTCAGTAGTGCAGGAGCATTGCTGTGGTATCTGAAAGAGACTGCGAAAACCAGTCTCAAGCAGATCGAATCCTATCAGCTTGTCAGCGAGGAGCATCTGCTTCGCATCGATGAGGCAAGCAGAAAAAGCCTTGAGCTGTTGGTCAACCTGCATGACGGCAGCGAAAAGTATTCACTGTTCTCTTCCATAGATGCAAACCTGACCAGCATGGGCAAGCGCAAGCTGAAGCATTGGATTGCGAATGCCCTTACTGACGTTGACCAGATTCTCAATCGACAGCGATGGGTCACCCTCCTGTACGAAGATCGTGATGAGTTGGGCAGGGTGCGTTCACACCTGAAGCAGGTGCTTGATATCCAACGGCTTACCTCCCGTATTGCTATGGGACGTCATATGAGCAAGGATCTTGTCGGCATAGCACAGACTATAGCCGCCTTCTTTACGCTTTTCGACGTTCGCTACCAGCAGTTGCTTCCTGCCCAGCTTGATCAGGAAGCACTCCAAGCGTTGGTTTCACTTGCCCAAAAAATCAATGATGCCCTGAACAGTGATTGGCAGGGCGCGTTTGAGGAAGGCAAGGTCATCAGAACCGGATATGACGCTGAACTTGATGAGCTTCGTTCGATCAAGGGCGGGGGAACACAGCTATTGGATGCCTACTTGGACCAAGTACGTCAAGAGACGGGTATCAGTACCCTCAAGCTCTCCCAGAACAAGATTCTTGGTCACTACCTTGAAGTTTCAAAAGCCCAATCCGATAAGGTTCCATCAACTTTTTACCGAAAACAGACTCTGGTGAATGCAGAGCGGTTCACCAGCGATACCTTGTTGGAATACGAGCAGAAAATTCTCAAGAGTGCCTTTGAGGCGGAAAAGCGAGAGCGAGCTGTCTACGAGAGCATCGTAGATGAAACCAAGTCGCTTCAGGCGGAACTGCTCTGCATCAGCACCTTCCTCAGTGATCTTGACTGCCTGCAAGGTCTGGCAAGTGTTGCCATAACCCATCAGTATACAAAACCGGAATTCACCGATGAGGACATCCTGTATATTGAGGATGCGAGACATCCTGTGGTGGAACAGCATATGGAGGTCGGCGAGTTTGTAGCCAATGGCTTGACCATCGGCAGCAATGGAAAGCGCTTCTGTCTGATTACCGGTCCAAATATGGCAGGTAAGTCGACCTATCTCAGGCAAACCGCCCTCATCGTTCTCCTTGCCCAGATAGGGAGTTATGTTCCAGCGCGTTCGGCACGACTGGGTATTGTCGATAGGCTCTATTGCCGGGTAGGCTCCTCGGATAATCTGGCTCGAGGCGAGTCGACCTTCCTTGTCGAGATGCAGGAAGCTGCGCATATCCTGCGAACCGCCAGCAGGCATTCTCTGGTGATCATCGATGAATTGGGAAGGGGAACAAGCACGCAGGACGGTATGTCCATCGCGTATGCAGTGATGCAGCAACTCTTGAAAATAGGAAGCAAGACCCTGTTTGCAACCCACTATCATGAGCTTGCACGAATCGACACATCCGATTTGCAGCTCCTTACCCTTCAGGTCACCGAAATGGGAAGCGAGATACATTTCCTGAGAAAGGTCATGGAAGGAATAGCCAACAGTTCCTATGGTTTGAACGTAGCCAAGATGGCAGGCGTAGGAAGGGATGTGCTGAAACAAGCAAGGATTTTCCAGAAGCAGCATTTTGCCGACTATGACCTGCAGAATCTGCAACCTGATCTTTTCAGTGCCGCCGAAGATGAATCGGGAGCGTATCTGCACGTATCAGAGCAGGAAGAGGAAGTGCTCGATCTTCTGCAATCCTTCAGTCTCGACCAGTCCTCACCTGTGGAAGCCTTGCTGTTCCTGAAGAAACTCCAGGAAAAATTGCAAGCAACCTGAACATACGCACACCTTACTCTGTGTGTGGTGTGCCAATTGCAAAAAACTCTGTGATACTTCTCTTTGCACGGCCTGTTCTGAGGAACTTGCCAGCCTTTCTTTCGCAACGAGCTTCTCCCAACGTTGCAATGTCTGCGGAAATCCCATCCTAGACAGTTGCTATCCTTGTCCCTGGTGTACGGATGACTTGCTTGCCTATGGTCCCTATGAGGGGATATTGGCATCTCTGGTGTTGCGCTATAAGAGTGGAGGAGAGTTGTTGCTCTCTTTCTTGCTTGCAGATCTGTTCCAAACGATGATCGAACTGGATGCCTCTTCAGTGCTGGTACCTATTCCTGCTTCTCAGGAGGGGAAACGAAGACGAGGCTTTGACCAGATGCTGCTGGTTGCAAGGATTCTTTCCAGACGAACCGGATGCCGTGTGGTGAGACTCTTCTCTCACCATACAGGGCACCGTCATGCTCTGCTTTCCAAAACAGCAAGACTGAATATGCAGAATCTACAGAAGAGAGCTTCGGTGGGTAACCGAGACAACAGACGGCTTGAGCAATGCAAACGTGTGTATGTGGTGGATGATATCCATACCACCGGAGCAACGTGTGCCCAGGCTAAGGAGTATATTGAGCATACCTACCATGTATCGGTAAAGATTGTGGTGTTATGCAAAGCCTAGGGCTTGTACAGTTTTGCCGTTTCCTGGACAAGAAGGGAAGGGTAGTCGGAAGTAATGAAATCAACACCCATTTCCAAAAACTTCTTCATGGTCTCTGCATCATTCACAGTCCATGCACCAATTGACAACTTTTCTTCCCGCAAAGCGTTGTACAGCTTTTCCGACAGATAGGTGTATTTGACCGCTGCATAGTCAACTTTCAGATCACCCAATGTCTTTGCAACTGCAGTAGGACCTTTGCTCCCGATGGAGACCATGAATTTTTTGCTGATAAGGGCGCCCAGCTTCAAGGACGGCTCCAATTGCTGAATAGTCTGGAGTGTAGGAAAATCGAACGAAATGACGGTAGTCCTGTCGATCATATCGAATGCTTTGAGCATCGCTACCAGTTTTTCCTCAATTCCCTCATACCGTTCTTCTTTGTCGTTCAGCTTAATCTCAACTTGCAATTGTATGGGTCTCGTTTGTGATTTGATGAGTTGCAGAACATCCTCAAACGTCGGTATCTGTTGTGAACCAAAACGCTCACGCTCCTGATACAATCTTGCTGCATCAAAGGATTTGAGTTCTTCATACGTGTAATCAGCAATCGCCCCCACTTCTTTCGTCGTACGTGCGAGCAATGCATCATGCATCACCATGATGTAGCCATCACGGCTCAGATGGATGTCCAGTTCCAATGCATCTGCACCCGCTTCCATTCCCATTCGGAACGCAGCAAGGGTATTCTCAGGAGCTGTTCCTGCTCCACCTCGATGTGCAACAGTCATAAGAGGATGATTTTCCAAATGTTTGCCCCTTGGATACTGTGCGATTACTAGAAATGCACAGACACAGATGATGGCCACACCTGCGGCCACCATCATGGTTCTTTTCTTCTTGTTACTTGAAATTCTCATTATACTCTTTTTCAAGGTCTGCTTTCGTCTCAGCCATAACTTGGTTGACGTCCATGTTTGCAATCAAGAGCTTCTCCATCATTTGACGAAGGATCTCGGTTCCCTTTGGAAGACTGATTACACTCGCTTGAGGCTGAACGTACTTCAGCTGATCTATGGCAACCTTCCATTGGGGATTGGCAGCATAGTACTTTACAAGATCGGGATGCTTACTCGCTGAGATACTATTGGGCATATACCCGGTCTTCTCTGCAAGATACGCCTGGCTATCAGTTCCTGTGAAATACTTCATGAACTCCCATGCTGCCCACTGGCGCCACTTGTCGGTGCTCGGCATCGCAAGAACAGAACCTCCGACAGGAACCCCATTACGCACTTGGCCTGGAATGAATGCAGGCAATACCTTGAATGTTGAGCGATTCATAACATTGCCCATTGACCCGGTGGATCCAAATACCATCGCAACCTTTTTGTTGAAAAGATCATCATGGGAAGTGGAAGGAACCGCACTCTTATCCTTGAATACCATATCCTGCCACAGTTTTGCTGCAGCAACAGCCGGAGCTTCCATCAGATGTATTTGGAAATTCTCATCACTGACTTTGCCGTCAAACGCATACACAGCGCCTTGGAAGTACCAGTGTGCAGTGGTTGCTCCCATAGTAAACCCAACACCATACTGTGTGGTCTCCCCAGCGGCATTGACTTTTGTCAATTTCTTGCAGTATTCACGGAACTCATTCCAGGTTGCAGGAGCCCGACGGGGAAGGCCGGCTTCCGCAAGCATATCTTCATTGATGTACAACAATGGTGTGCTTCTGAGTGCTGGCAGCGCATACAGGCTCTTGCCGTAGTAGCTGTCAGCCAGAAGGCCAGGCATATAGTCCTCGATGAATCCTTTCGGTTCCTTAGCTACAAAGGAGTCGAGATTCACCAGCACTCCATCCTTAGCAAATATTTGCAAATGCGGAGAATCAAGCAATACCAGATCAGGAACATCTCCAGCGGCTAGGCCTGCCTGCAACTTTTGCAGTATTTCTGCATAGGCCCCCTGGAATTGGGATTCAACGATGATATCACTTCTGGATTCGTTGAAGCGTCTTACAATCTCTTCCTGTGCATCCCCCGCTACACCAGTAAGGCTTCTCCAATAGAGAATCTTGATCGGGCCTTCTGGTTTTGCCTCCTCTTTGACACCAGTTGCCCAGACCATGCTTGCACAGACCATTGACAGTACGAGCAAAAGAACCAACTTCATGTTCTTTTTCATGCTGAAATTCCTCCTTGTTCTTCATGTCGGCGAAGGCCGATCCAGATCACATCTCATTTGCTAGCCTTTCACAGCTCCGGCAGCAATTCCTTCAATCAATTGCTTCTGAGCAAGGAAATAAACCAGCAAAACTGGAACAAGAACAAATATCGAAGCAGCCATAAGATGTTCCGGTCCGATGGCATACTCTGCAGAACGGATCATCGCAAGCCCTACCGGGAGGGTGCGCATATTCTGTTTGGATGTGACAATCAACGGCCAGAGATAGGCATTCCATTTCTGGATGAAAAGATACAACAGCAAGGTTCCCAACACCGGTTTGGAGAGGGGAAGGGCAACGTAAAGCATGATTTTCGCATGTCCCATTCCATCGATTTCTGCAGCATCATACAAAGAATCGGGGATGGTAAGAAAATACTGCCGCAAGAGGAAAGCCCCGAATACATTGGCTATATGCGGTACCACAATACCCTGATAGGTATTGATCCACTTCAGTTTCGCAAGAATAACGTAATTGGGTATCAGAGCTATCTGGCCTGGAATCATCATGGCTGCAAGCATCACCAAGAAGAAGAAATCTCTATATTTGAATCGAATTCTTGCAAAGGCATATGCAGCAAATGCTGCAGCAATCAAGCCTAGGACTACCCCGAATGCTGCAGTAACTATGCTGTTGATATAAAACCTCCCAAATGGGGCCGTATTCCACGCAGTTACGAAATTGTCCCATCGGATTGTTTCCGGCCACCACACTGGAGGAAAAATCGCCACTTCTTGTGGACTCTTCAATGCGGTGGTTAGCATCCAGAAAAAGGGAAGTCCGATCACAACGGTTGCCAAGAGCAGAACTATATGGGGAATAACCTTAGAGACAATCAATTGCGCTATGTTTCGATTTTTAGCTTGTGCGCCCATATCTTGCCTCCTAATAATGTACCCAGTGTTTCGAAAGTCGGTTTTGGACCAAGGTGATGATCATGATGAAAATAAACAAGATCAATGCAAGTGCTGAAGCGAAGCCGGTCCTGAACCATTGAAACGCATTCTGATAGAGATAATGTACAAACACATTTGAGCTGTTCAGGGGACCACCTTCTGTCATGATCCTGACGATATCAAAGGATTTCAGCACATTGATGAAACCCGTGATAGTCAGGAAAAACGTAGTGGGTGAAACCAAGGGGAAGGAGATTCTCCAAAATGTCTGCAAAGGGCTTGCTCCATCCACCAAAGCAGCATCGTAAATCTCCAGAGGAATGTTTTTCAGTGCAGCCAAGAACAACACCATGTCATAGCCGATGCCACTCCAAACCAGAACGATGATGACTGCCGGAAGAGAGTGTGAGGTACTGTGAATCCAATCAATCATGGGGAATCCCAAGGGCCTCAACACCACACGAAGCAACCCAAAGGTTGGTTCGAAAATCCAAGTCCATACCATAGCAATAGCTACGTTGGCTGTGAAGGTAGGAGAGAAAATGATAGCTCGGTACATTGAACTACCTTTGACTCGCTTATTCAATTGGGTGGCGAGATACAATGCAATTCCCATCTTCACGACGACCGTATAGAATGCAACGAGGATAGTATTTTTGGAAACCAACCAAAATACCGGGTCCTTGAACATATCCTGATAATTTTGGAAACCAAGAAATGTTTTTCTGGGGGATATCATATTCCATTTGAAAAGGCTTAGATACGCACTGTAAAAAATGGGCCAGAATATGAATAAAGCCAAAAGTATGAAGGTAGGGGCAGTAAAGCCTATGAAGGCCCACATGTCTCGTTTCTCCCGTACCGACATTCCATGTATGGAGCTCTTTCGATTCAGACGTGCCACAAATCACCCCCGTTCGTCATAGCCATAGCAGTTATGTCATCTACACACAAATAAGTATACTCGACATTATTTGATTTTTGTAATAATTTTTAGCTTAATATTGGTTAACAAAAATACCGGATATACCTTGTTGTTCATGCATCACTCGAGGAATGTTTTGGTGAAATCATAGAGGGGTCAGTGTTTCCACAAAGCCTAGAGAGCCCTGCAGTTGACAAAAGTGTAGCAAGTGCGTAGTATCCTGACTTTGACAGCAAAAATTCACAAAAATGCTTGCAACTCATTGAGAAGCAAGCTTTTAATTTGACAATGCAATAACAGAAATATGTTTATATA
>Ga0265295_1002386_pt1 | contig 29976 bp, 27 predicted proteins | sample Munlansysbiofilm_FD_192503 | JGI IMG/M metagenome (GOLD analysis project Ga0265295, IMG submission 192503) | Leachate microbial communities from a municipal landfill in Southern Ontario, Canada - Methane capture system biofilm | ecosystem: Engineered > Solid waste > Landfill > Unclassified ... | reverse complement strand
GAGTGTCATTGCGATACGGAATGTAATGAGACCGAGCCGCCGAACGGTGGCGAGATAATCAGCACCGTACAAACATAAATACTGGTTTTGCGTTTGGGCAAAATAAGCGTTAAAAGCGTTTTGCTGACCGGAGGTTAAGCAAAAACGTGCTTGCTCCGTTTGGTACTGTAAATGTTTGTATAATTCAAAAAACTCATGCCCTAAGCGATTAAAATAACTGTCGAGTGTTTGGTCGGATGAATTGGCAAATACATCGTTCCAAATCGGGAGAACATTCATAAAATAGAACATAAAGCGACTGAATAAACCATTTTCGGCACTCGGAATAAGTGCTGAGACCTGTTTGGGTGTTCCTGATAAAAGAGCAGATAAACGGGGATTGTTGATTTCAACATATTCCCGGTCTTTTCGTCTGTTGTATGAAATTGTTTCGTGATGGAACGCTTTGCGAAAACCATCGGAATAATTTCCATGCTCACTCTTAAATGTGATTGCAAGCGTGTCACCTTCGGTTTCAAATATTAGTCCTGAACCGTTGTTGTCGTTTAATATCTGAAATAGTCCAGTTGCACTATTATTTGCCGGAATAATCAACATTTTTACAGGTGGTTCTTTTGGGCGTTCTACTTCTGACTTGTTCTTCGTTGAGGCATATTCTGCCAGTTTTCTTTGATACTCTTCAAATTCTAGCTTTGAAATTTCCCGTAAAGATTTGTGTATCGGGTCAACCAATTTACGGCACAAAGTCAAGCGGCCTTTACCAGCCGAAGCTTGTGCAGTAACGAAAAGAAATAAATTCGGATAAACTTCCCTCTCTGCATAAATGCCAAAAATATTTGGCAGACATGACGAAATTGCAACCAATGAACCAAGCAAAAGAAGGTCTCTATCTTCGTTGGAGTTGGATTTTGCAACTACCTTTTGCAGAAGTTCCGGGAGGTCGGAATACACTTCATCGGGAAATGTCGGGAGGGTAGTTTCCTGTAATTCCTCCAAATCTCCTGTTTCTTCTTTTTCAGGTGTTAACTGATTTGTTTCTATTGGTTGTTTACTGGATGGATGAGGTATAGATACACTCACTCCCGCTGACTTAGCAAGGTGGTAAAGTGTTTTGATAGTAACACCGTTGCCGTGCGAAGCAAGGCAGGCGTTGTATTGTTTATCAGTTTCAGACTGGTTGTAACCAGGATAAAAACTGCTTAAACGATGATAATAAGACCGACCGCTTTCGCCCAAAGCGTCAGCGAGGGCAAAGCCAAGGCCTCGCCAATCGGCATAGTTTGGGGCAATATCAATGGATGCAGCTTCAATTCGTTGTGTTATTGTTTCAATCTCGTTTGAAGTGTCAATATTCGATTGAGGTATTATGGGTGTTGAAACTGTGTTTTTTTCTGTGACATTATTTGTTGCCCAATCTGCGGGTTTAAATTTCTTCTTGCTCATACTTCTTCAATAAAGGATTAATAAAAACGTCTGGGTCGTATGGTATGAAACAAGCCCGGGAAATATCTTTTCCTGACTTGTCAACCTCGACCGAATAGGTTTGTAAAATGTAATTGGCCAGCGAAGTGAAGTATTCACCGTGGGGAGATTCTTGCGTATCTATTTCAATAATCCATTTCAAACCATCACCGGAAGGACTTACAAACAACAGCTGTGTATCAAAATACTCATCGGCAAGCAAGGCTTGTCGTAGCTTATCTAAATCTTGAACATGGTCAAAATCGATACATAAAAGCTCGGAATGCTTTACAAGTGATTTATCGCTCCGTGAATTGAAAACACCTGAAAAGGTGCAATAATCGAAGTTTGCAGCCTTGTATTTACGAGCTTTAGCACTATCCAATATGCTTCTAAGTTCTTCTGTTTGATGCCTGTAATAGTCTCCTTTTATTGCATTATAGACCTGAGTCAACGAAACGGTTTTGTGTGGAAAAACATTTCGTATCGGGGCCTTATAAAATGAAAAGGCAAAGGCTTTTTCATTTTTTAGGCCAACAGATTCTTTATTCGGCTTCTTATTAGATGTTTTCGATTGTTTGTAGAAACTCCAATTCTCACCGATACGAAGGTTCATTTCTTTGTTCAGGATTTGCAATAAGTCATCACCTGACTGTTTATAATGCAGTTCGGCGAAGTCGAACGCATCACCGGCAGGGATAGTGTTTTCACTATCCGTATGCCGTGCAAACTCTTTATCCATTGCATTCCCCAAGATGTTTTCTTTATAAATGAAAATATTCAATATCGATTTATCGGCATTGAATGGATTCTTGGCAGGGGAACAAGTCCTCCCCGAAAGGGAGAGGACTGTTTCATCTGGATAATGCAATCTCAAAATATGTGCATAGATACCAATGCCATATTGAGTTTTTGACAATATCGCCTCCTTACTTATTGCTTCCATAATACTTGATTTTCATCATTGTGTAATGATTGTTGAGGATTCGGGAAATATCAGAGCGGCGATAGTAGATTTTATTGCCAATGCGTGAAAATGGCAGTGTGCCATTTGAGCGTAAGGTTTGCAATGTTCGGGGGCTGATATGCAGAATTTGCATAACATCCTGATTGTCGAGCCAATCCTCTAACCTGTCAGCTAAAGGACTATTTGCATTTGCAGGGCAAACAGAACAGGAATTTTCATCCTGGTTAGTTTGCTGTTTACTTGTTTTAAAATGATTGCGGAAAGCAACTGCAAAAGGTTCCTGACTGTTTAAAAAGTAATCTGTCAGAATTTCGCCAATGGTTTTAGGTTCGCTCATTTCAAACCTCCTCTCTTATTGGCTACAAATGCGGCTGCATCTGCCTGTATTTCTGCAACTGATTTGTGTTTGTCTCCAATTAACCAGGCATCAATTTCGCTTTTTAAAAATTGAAGCTTTTTTCCTTTTTTATGGTAAGGAATAAGTTTTTGACCTATCCAACCGTAGACAGTCTGACGGGCTGGCTTGTCAGGCAAATAACTACACAACTCCTGTAAATTAAACCACTTGTCAGATTCGGGCAATTCTGACCTTGTTGCACTAAGCAAGGTTTCTAATTTCTCCACCTTACCGATTAAGTACGCCAATGCTTGCGGCATATCATTAAATGAAATCTCCGTTTGAAAATGATTTACTTGCATTTTTCAAATTTTTAGTCGTAAAAAATTTGAGGCTCCATCAATGCCCAAGAGCCTCTTCTTTGAGCATTGACTTACACGAATTTACATTCAATAGGTGCAGTAAATCAGGTATTTACACTCCGTACGGAGTGGGTGCGGAGTGCGGAGTGGCATCAATAAAAAGAAAAAGACCAACGCTTTATCGTCAGTCTTATATCTATTTTCTTATTATTTTTTATCGAGAAACGGAGTGCGGAGTTCTATTTCATAAGATTTGCAGCTCTTTCTATTTCAGATAATTTCAATTTTGGCTTTTTCTGGTCTCGCAAATTAGATTCATTAAATTGGCTGCCATCATCATCAACAAAGCATGTACAAACAATTTTCCACAAACTGTTCCCAGGATAGGTAATGACTTTAAGTTCATTGTGTAGCAACTTAATGAAATATGACAAAGTACTTTTACCTCCATTCCATCTAATTGGATTCGCAACATATTCACCTGAAAATACATGCCTAAAATCGGTTATGCTGGTTTCCTGTGCTATGAAATTATTCTTTTTTAACGAGTCCATCAGGTCAGCAATATTGCTGCTATTTTTCTGAATATGTTTGTAAGTGAATGAAAGAATGTCAGACTTTGGTTTATTTTCTTTTTGTTCTGCAGGAACAACATTGATTATCTGGACTTCTTTTAAATAAGTATTTTCCGGTGCAGGTTTGTTTAGAATCCTACTATATATATCAGCGATATTCATTTTGTTGTCCGCATGAATAAACTCTGCAAAATGACTTTGAACTTCTAAAAAACATTTAACCAATGAAATGAGTGTGTAATTGGTAATAAATGTAGATTCTTTATGTTCGTGGTCGGTATTAAAATCAGAATGTTTTGAAGTGATTAAGCTCAAATCATAACCCCTGCGAATAATTAAGTCATTCGTACTGACAAGTATAGAATTTAGTTCGCTGTTTGCCTTTTTTAGCTTGAAAAGAATAATATTCTCACTTTCATTAGATGCACCTTCAATTAATTGATTTAGATATGTGGTAATATCATTACTGACCAATCTTTGATAATACCGGATTTTGTTGGAAAATGCAGGTATGGAAAAATCAAGGATGTAGTTTGCTAAAAATTGTTCCTGAACTATTGGATTGCTTCTTAATGCAGGGGCGTAAAAATCATCTGCTTTGATGTTTTTATCAAGCCAGGGGCGTAGGTCATTTAATATTATTGATTCAATTGTTTTCATGCAGGTATCATTCTGGTTTAATATTTAACTTGATTGCATTGGTAGCTTTTTGTTTCTTCTCATCTACCACTTTTGCATAAATCTGTGTAGTTCTTACATTGGTATGACCAAGCATTTTTGAGACTGTATAAATATCAGTTCCACCAGCCAATTGAAGGGTGGCGTATGTGTGGCGAAAGCAATGGAAAGTTATGTTTCGGGTAATTCCTGCAGATTTTATCCAGCGTTTTAATGGCCCCGAAATCCATGAGGGGTCAGGTAAATCTTCAAAAATTAATTGCTCGGGTTTGCCGGGTTCGCCGCATAGTTGATAGGCTTGTTCTGATATTGGCATATATTCAACACCCTTTGTTTTTTGTTGGGTAAAGTTGAGGCGAATTTGTTCGCCGACAACTTGTATTTCCTTCCATTTCAATTTTTGAATATCACAATGGCGAATGCCTGTTAAGGCAGAGAATAAAGCGGCACGCTTTAATATTGGGCGGTCGCATGGTGTTTCTGCCAATATATTTAATTCATCAACTGATAGGTGTTCTCTTCGGCTCTCTTTATCCTGTATGCCTTTTATTTTTGCTGAAATATCTACGGTTAAATAACCATCGACAAAGGCTTGCTTTAAACCGGCTTTAAAAATGCTGAAATAAGTTGCTGCGGTATTGTGTGAAACAGTTCCTGTTTTATTGCCTCCCTGGGGAGCTGAAAGTATAAAGCGACGAATTTCTTCTGTTTTTCCCATGCTGATTTGAGAGAACGGAAGCGGTTGATTATTGGTAAAGAGTTTCAGTAATTCTCCAACACGATTCCAATTTACAATAATAGATTGTGAACTATTCCTATGACGGTCTTTTGAAACCTTAAAAAAGTAGTCTATAAAATCTATTTGCTGGCGTTGGTTCTGAACCGCAAGTTCAGCCTCTTTCTCTGTGTATAAATCTGCATTATCATATTCTTTTTGTCGAATATTGCGAACACCATCTGCAAAAATACAAGCTTCCTGGTCAATGGTGCCTTTGCATTGAATTATTCCATTAACATCTCTTTTAGGCTTGTATGTTTTCTTTCCATCGGCATCAGTTCGGGCGGTTCTTGATTTATCCCAAATAGGTGTTGTTATGGTTCTGTTAAGTGCCTCTATTATTCGTTTAGGTTTGTCTGTTCCATTAAATACCGGATAGCTTTCAAGTATTAAATACCATTCGTTGTGATATTCGGATTTGCGGAGCTTAACAGTACATTTGGTTTTTGCGAGTTTCTTTTTCATAGTTCTGCGATTTATCTGTGAGCGAATATCCGGTCTATTTCTACTTTTGGAACATAAACGAATTTTCCAATCTGCTTTCTCGGTATGCCATTTTTGCGAATGGTTTTATTTACGGTGGAAGCAGATATGCCAAATTTTTCGGTTATCTCTCCAATGGTGTAGCATTCATTCTGATTATAGTCGAGCTTTTTGTTTATTGCTTCGGGTTGGATATTAGAAACGGTTTCAACCTTTGGGAACATTGCTTCAATATGAATCCTGCTAATGCGGGTTAAACGCTCTCCTAAATTTAATGCGGGAATATTTCCTTTTTTGATTTGGCGGTAAATGGTATCTCTTGAAATGCCAAATAAGGCTACAGCTTCAGCAATTGAAATATAAGGGCGGTCGGCAGGGATTTGCTCAACAAGACTTTTGCGCTTTTCTTCTTTTTTGATTTGTGCTTTCTTTTTGCGGTAAGCAGCCTGAGAACATTTTTCAGAGCAATATTTGGAGGTCACTGTTTTAGCGTTAAACTGTGTACCACAGATTTCGCAAGTCTTCGGAAGTATAAATTTGCTACCTGGCATATCAATCACTTTTATAATTAATAAGCAGTGATAAGTATATATTAGTCGCACCTTATAGTTAATTAAGTCGCGTAACAAATATGTAGCAAATATAAGAAAAATAACGATATGAATCAATAAATATCGAGAGAAAAGAAAATAAAAAACCGCTGTAAACTAAGTATTTACAGCGATTTGTATATGGATTTAAATCCTTGTTTTTGGCTTTTACTTTACTTCTTCAAAGTCAACGTCAGTTACTTCATCATTCTCCTTGCCTTTTTCTTCGCTTTCACCGGGAGCTTGCTGTTCGCCGCCAGGTTGCCCTTGCGATTTGTACATCTCTTCAGAGGCAGCTTGCCAAACGCTGTTTAACTCCGTGGTAGCCGTATCAATTGCTTCAATATCTTGCTTTTGATGAGCATCCTTAAGTTTAGCAAGTGCTTCCTCAATCGGGCCTTTCTTATCGGCCGGTAGCTTATCGCCAAACTCTTTAAGCTGCTTTTCAGTTTGAAATATCTGGCTATCGGCTGCATTAAGTTTATCAACCTTTTCGCGAGCTATTTTGTCAGTTTCCTCATTCGCTTTGGCCTCTTCCTTCATCTGTTTAATTTCTGCGTCGGTAAGACCCGATGAGGCTTCAATACGAATGCGTTGCTCTTTGCCCGTTCCCTTATCTTTTGCCGAAACGTTTAAAATACCGTTTGCGTCAATATCAAAGGTTACTTCAACCTGTGGAATTCCGCGTGGTGCTGGTGGTATACCATCGAGGTGAAAACGACCAATGGTTTTATTGGCGCTGGCCATGGGGCGTTCCCCCTGAAGCACGTGGATTTCAACCGAAGGTTGATTGTCCGAAGCGGTGGTAAAGGTTTCGCTCTTACGAGTTGGTATGGTGGTGTTCGATTCAATTAGCTTGGTAAATACGCTACCCATGGTTTCAATACCTAGTGAAAGTGGAGTAACATCAAGTAAAAGTACATCCTTAACCTCGCCGGTTAGCACGCCACCTTGAATTGCAGCACCAATGGCAACAACCTCATCGGCGTTAACACCTTTGCTAGGAACTTTTCCGAAAAACTTCTCAACCACTTGCTGTATTGCGGGGATACGTGTTGATCCACCTACCAGAATTACCTCATCAATGTCCGAAGCACTTAAACCAGCATCCTTAAGCGATTTGCGGCAGGGCTCAATTGTTGCTTGTACTAAGTCGTCAACTAATTTTTCAAATTGTGCACGGGTTAGCGAGCGAACCAAGTGTTTTGGTATCCCATCAACCGGCATAATGTAGGGCAGGTTAATTTCGGTTTGTGTTGAGCTTGAAAGTTCAACTTTGGCCTTTTCTGCTGCCTCTTTTAGGCGCTGAAGTGCCATTGGATCTCTTCTAAGATCTATACCCTCATCCTTAAGGAATTCTTCTGCTAGCCAGTCAATAATTTTCTGGTCAAAGTCATCACCTCCTAGGTGAGTATCGCCATTGGTCGATTTTACCTCAAAAACGCCCTCGCCAAGTTCAAGTATCGATATGTCAAAAGTTCCTCCTCCAAGGTCGTAAACAGCAATCTTTTGGTCAATGCTCTTCTTGTCAAGCCCATAGGCTAGTGCGGCTGCGGTAGGCTCGTTAATAATACGTCGCACCTTTAGTCCGGCAATCTCACCAGCTTCTTTTGTTGCCTGGCGTTGCGAATCGCTAAAGTAGGCTGGCACTGTAATTACTGCTTCATTCACTGTTGTACCTAGGTAATCTTCAGCGGTTTTCTTCATCTTTTGAAGAACCATAGCCGAAATCTCTTGTGGAGTGTACTTACGATCATCAATGACTATGCGGGGAGTGTTGTTGTCGCCTTTTTCTACCTTAAAAGAAACACGACTAATTTCAGTTGAAAGTTTGTCGTATGTTTCTCCCATCATTCGTTTAATTGAAAATATGGTTTTTTCCGGATTGGTAATTGCCTGACGTTTCGCAGGGTCACCAACTTTACGCTCACCCTTTTCAACAAAAGCTACAACAGAGGGTGTTGTCCTTTTTCCTTCGCTATTGGGAATAACAACTGGTTCGTTTCCCTCCATAACCGATACGCATGAGTTGGTAGTCCCAAGGTCTATTCCAATAATTTTGCTCATTGTTTATGTTTTTTTTAGATTTAGAATATCAAAGTGTTTTTTCTGCTATCAATTACTCAATGATTATGCCAACTCGCTAATAGGACTTTCTGCGGTGTTATATTGGCATTATATTAATTGCGTAATCCTAAATTTAAAGTGATTTATTGAGTTAATATGCTGTAATATAGTGTTTTATTGGTTAATTGAACACATACTGTTGTGTATGTCAGCATGCCAATGTTTATTTCTAAGTGCTGCCAAAAAGGCAGTGGCTAGTATTTCTTAATAATATTGAAGCTGGGTGTACCTTATTGTAGTGTATATTTTATGGTTAACTTATTTGAATGAATAATTGGGCATTCTCTATTATAAACCTTTATCTTTGTGGTTTTAACTGTAACTTACAACAATAATATATTATGTCATCCGAAGGAAAAGCAAAAGTAGTTACTACCCACGTACTTCATGAGATGAAGCTTAGGGGAGAGAAAATAGCGATGCTAACCGCTTACGATTTTTCAATGGCTCGAATTATTGACGCTGCGGGTATCGATATTATTTTAGTTGGCGATTCGGCCTCGAACGTGATGGCTGGGTTCGAATCAACTCTACCCATTACCCTTACTCAAATGATTTACCATGGGCAAAGTGTTGTTAGGGCAACAAAAAGGGCTTTGGTTGTAGTCGATTTGCCATTTGGGTCCTACCAGGGAAACTCAAAACTTGCACTCACTTCTGCTATTAGAATAATGAAAGAAACGGGTGCCGATGCTGTGAAACTTGAAGGCGGACGAGAAATTATAGAGTCGGTTAACCGAATTCTTTCCGCCGGAATACCCGTAATGGGCCACTTAGGCTTAACGCCCCAATCAATTAATAAGTTTGGTACTTACGTTGTGCGCGCCCGCGATGAGGAGGAAGCTGATAAGCTGGTTGAGGATGCTCATATTTTACAAGATGCAGGTTGTTTCTCAATAGTTCTCGAAAAAATTCCAGCTAAACTCGGAGCGCAGGTTGCTCGTGAGCTAACTATACCAATAATTGGTATTGGAGCTGGTTCTGGAGTTGATGGTCAGGTATTGGTTATTCATGATATGCTTGGTATTACTCAGGAGTTTTCTCCTCGCTTTCTTCGTCGTTACCTTAATTTAGATGTTGAAATGACGGGGGCAGTGCAATCTTATATTAAAGATGTGAAGAATGTTAGCTTCCCTAACGAAAAGGAACAGTACTAAACCCGATTAAGTAAATTATGTCTGATATAGGTAGCCGAATTATTTTTGAGGATAATCATCTAATTGCGATTAATAAGCTATGCGGCGAAATTGTACAAGGCGATAAGACTGGTGATGTCTGTATGATTGAAACAATTCGCAACTTCATAAAAAATCGTGATAATAAGCCCGGGAACGTCTTTTTAGAGGCTGTCCATCGTATTGATAGACCTGTGAGTGGTATTGTACTGTTTGCTAAAACCAGCAAGGGCCTTAGCCGAATGAGTAAACTTTTTCACGACGGGGAGATAGAAAAGGTATACTGGGCTGTTGTGGGTAACGTTCCACCCAAAAATGTTGACACGCTTACGCATTTTATGTCTCGAAACCCCGAGAAAAATAAGTCGATTGCATACTCCCAATCCAAGTCTGGTAGGAAGGAAGCCCGACTTACCTATAAACTAATTGGTAGTACAGGTAGGTACTATTTGCTCGAGGTTGAGTTGCACACCGGTCGGCATCATCAAATACGTGCGCAGCTTGCAAAGGTTGGGCTTACAATTCGGGGCGATTTAAAGTACGGCGCACCACGCTCAAACCCAAATGGGGGCATTAGCCTTCATGCCTATTCGCTAAAGTTTACCCATCCTGTTTCAAACGAACAGCTGCAAATTTTGGCCCCTCCGCCAAACGATGCACTTTGGAATGCATGTGTTGAGTTAGCCGTTTAGTTACCCCGCTCTCAGGTGCTGGGAAACTTTACCCTTTGTTTTTTTATATATTAATTATGCTGGGTCGTTAGACTTTCATTTATGATACGTTTAAATTAGCTTAAACCTATAAATACCTACACTACACACCTAAAATAACCACTTTCGTCAAAGTTTTTGCTTGTTTTGTCAACAACTAATATAATAGTTAACAAAAAGAATAAACTTTTCTAACTTTAGCCATTGTTAAATATTACCTGAAAAATGAGCTATAACGTTTTATGTTTTTGTAGTACCTCTGATTTCATACAAAGCATTAACTCATGCCAGAAAGAATTTGATGCTGATTTTGTTTTTCAAAATGTGGAATGTAATGGGCAAACAGATTTAGATGAAAGCATAGGTAAAGTAGCTCCTAGTTTGGTAGTGGTTGATTTTTCTGTTGGTAAGGAAATAATAGTTAAAATACTTCACGTAATTAATTCAAGCCCCATTATCAGTCGTGTACCTCTAGTTCTGGCCGTCTCTGATGTTAAACTACTGTACTCCGATATTGAATTCTTGTCTTGTTTCGAAGATTATATAGAGTACCATAATGATTTTGCATGGCTAATATTGCCTAGGCTAAGGTTGGCTATTGAAAGGCAGAAGAGAACGAATCTCCTTCTCGAAAAATCGGAACAGTTTAACGATATATCTCTGGCTTCTAGCAAAACGGGAAACTCACTAATTATTATTGATAACAAGGGCGAGATTGTTTGGGTAAACGAAGGGTTTGAGCAGCTATATGAGTGTGCCCTCGATGAGTTTCGTGAAAGGTTTGGACAAAACGTGTTTGATCCCATTGATAGCAGTGTTACAGCCGATGCCATGAAGAGATGTGTTGAGCTGGGCGAGCACGTAGCCTACGAATCGGTTTGGGTTACAAAAAGCAGTAAACGTAAAGATATACAAACAGCTATCACCCCAATATATGATGTTGAGGGTAACTTTAGCAAGATTATTGCTATTGAGAGCGATATTACTGACCTACGTGAGGCCGAGAGGGCATTGAGTGAGAAGCACGAGAATCTGCTTTCAATAATGGAGCATTTAAAAGAAGCAAACCGCTTACTCGATGAACAAAGGCAAGAGATTGAAAATCAAAAATCGTCACTAGAGGAAGAAAAGAATAAATCCGACGCATTACTACTAAATATTTTGCCCGAAGTGGCAGCCCACCAGCTAAAAAAGAAGGGATTTGTTAAGCCGAAGAAATATAATGAGGTATCGGTACTTTTTGCCGATTTTGTAAACTTTTCAAGTTTGTCTGTATCGTATAACTCCATCGAAGAATTTTTAGCAGCACTAACGTTCTACTTTGAATCATACGACGAGATTACCACAAAACGTTTTATTGAAAAAATAAAAACCATTGGCGATTGCTATATGTGTGTGGGTGGGGTGCCTCAAGCAAACAAGAGTCACGCTTTTGATTCGGTACTGGCTGCTCTCGAAATCCAGAAACTTGTTGAAGAGAAAGCGAAGGCTGATCAAGCACAAGGTAATCCGGTATGGAGGGTTCGAATTGGTATTCATACTGGCAGCATAGTGGCCGGTGTAATTGGTAAAAAGAAATTGGCTTACGATGTTTGGGGCGATACCGTAAATGTAGCCAGCCGGATGGAGACTAAGGGCGAGGCAGGAAAGGTTAACGTTTCCGAAACAACCTATTTGGCTATTAAAAACTTTTTTAAATGCACCTACAGGGGTAAGGTTTTGGCAAAAAATATTGGCGAAATTAATATGTATTTTGTTGAGCGTATTTTACCCGAATACGCCGAAGATGATGAGGGTTTTATTCCCAATGCAATTTTCCGAAAGGAATTGGCTAAGTATTAGGCAAAGCTTAATTTTTCTTTTTACGTCACTACTCAAGTTTTTGATTTTTGTTGGCATATTTATGTAAAGCTGGGTATATTTACATTTTTAATGTAAATAACCTCATATATGTTTAGTTATAGTTTAGGTAAAATAGCTCAAGAATTAAATGCCCGACTAGTTGGTGATGAAAGTAAAATTATTAACCTAGTGTTAACCGATAGCCGCACGGCATCACAGAATGCAAACGCTCTATTTTTTGCTATCGTAGGGTATCAGCATGATGGGCATGAGTATGTTGTTGATTCATACGCCAGAGGAATAGGCTCTTTTGTGGTCTCTAAACTATCCGATTTAGAAAGTAGCTGTCCAGACGCTAATTTTTTGGTGGTCGACGATACGCTAAAAGCGTTGCAACAGTTGGCAGCATTCCATCGTAAGCACTTTACATACCCAGTAATAGGAATAACGGGAAGTAACGGAAAAACCATTGTAAAGGAGTGGCTCTCGCAGTTGTTGGCGCCCAACTATAGCGTAATACGAAGCCCCAAGAGTTACAACTCGCAGGTGGGTGTGCCAATCTCGGCACTTTATTTGGCATCAGATCATAATCTGGCCATTCTCGAGGCCGGAATATCACAGGTTGATGAAATGCAAAACCTCCAAGCCATTGTTGATCCTACCATCGGTATTTTTACTAATATCGGCTTTGCACATCAGGAAAATTTTTCGGATTTAAAACATAAGGTTCGCGAAAAGATGAAACTTTTCACTAACGCCGAAACCCTTGTTTATTGTACCGATTATGAGCGCATTCATCAGGTTGCGGTTGAGTATGCTTCCTCTAGCGTAACCTTAAAACTATTTGGGTGGAGTAGAAGCAGTGCTTCAAACGTAAAGCTAAACCAGGCATATGTTTCTTCAGGAAAATCAATGCTTTCCGTATCATATAAAGGAAAAAATGTTGATGTTGAAATTCCCTTTACCGATGAGGGCTCCGTTGAGAATGCAATGCATTGTATTTGTGCAATGCTCGTGCTTGGTTTTAACCTCCCTACTATTACTTTGCGTATGGCAAATTTACAGCCTGTTGCCATGCGATTAGAGTTGAAGGAAGGGACAAATGGCTGTACCATAATTAACGATAGCTATAACTCCGACCTAGGCTCACTTTCTATTGCGCTCGACCATTTGGCCCAGCAATTACAGCACTCCGAAAGGGTTCTAATCTTATCAGATATACTACAAAATGGACAGTCGCCAGAAGCATTATATAGCGAGGTGGCAAATTTATTAACCGTTAAAGGGGTAAATCATTTTGTTGGCGTTGGTCCCGAAATCTCTCGTTTTGCCAACCTTTTTCCTAAAGCCAGCCTGTTTTTTGCCACAACCGAAGAGTTTATTCAATGGTACACCCGAAGTACATATAAGAATGCAGCCATCCTCTTAAAGGGTAGTAGGCCGTTTCGTTTCGAACGAATTTCTGCTTTACTAGAGCAAAAAACTCATCACACAATTCTTGAAATAAACTTAAACGCTTTAGTGAATAACCTTAACTATTTTCGCAGCCTAGTAAAGCCCAATGTTAAGGTTATGGCAATGGTTAAGGCCTATTCATACGGAAGTGGATCACACGAAATAGCAAACTTGCTCCAATTTCATCGGGTCGATTATCTGGGTGTTGCCTTTACCGACGAGGGAATTGCACTTAGAGAAAATGGTATTGCCATGCCAATAATTGTGCTAAACCCAGCCATTGACGACTACGAGTTGATGATTGAGTATAACCTTGAGCCCGAAATATTTAGTTTCACAAGTATTAAGAATATTATTCTTGCAGCAAATAGGCAAGGGGTTAGTGGGTATCCTGTTCATATAAAGTTTGATACAGGTATGCACCGGTTGGGCTTTTTAGAGAGCGAGGTTGATGAACTCGTCACTATCCTAAAAACGAACCCTTCGGTTAGGGTGCAAAGCGTTTTTTCGCATCTGGCCGCAAGTGATGACAGCAAGCTAGATGATTTTACGAACGAGCAAATTCAAATTTTTTCGCGCATTGCCGATATTGTGGCCAAAGGTGTTGGATATAATCCAGTAAAACATATCTTAAATTCGGCAGGTATAGAACGATTTCCCGATGCGCAGTTTGATATGGTTCGATTGGGAATAGGTTTGTATGGAATTAGCACATTGCCAAAAAAGGAGTTGCAGGTTGTTAACACGTTAAAAACTTACGTTGCCCAAATTAAATCCCTAGCTGCCGACCAAACTGTTGGGTATAATCGTGCCGGAAAACTTTTACGACCCTCAATAGTTGCCACTATTCCCATTGGATATGCCGATGGCTTAAACAGGCGACTAAGTAACGGAAGGGGACAGGTTATGATTAACGGGAAGTATGCTCCAATTATAGGTAACATCAGTATGGATACTTGTACCGTAGATATTACCGATATAGATGGTGTTAAAGAGGGTAATAGCGTTACTATTTTTGGAGATGAACCTAGCATTGTTCAAATTGCAAAACAGCTTGAAACAATACCATACGAAGTGCTGACCTCTGTATCAAGAAGGGTGAAAAGAATTTATGTGCAGGAATAATTCTGCACATTTTCGTTACACAGTGGTTTAAACTAAATGTAAACTTAAAGTTTATAACCTATTTATCCTAGGTCGCTAATCCGCTCGAGTTTGAAGTGATCCAAAATCCTAATTTTTCTACCATCGAGCTCGATTATGCCCTCGACCGAAAATGCCGATAGGGTTCTGATTGCGTTTGAGGTAGTCATATTCGATAGGTTTGCCAAGTCTTCTCGCGAGAGGTAAACTTTTATTGTTTTTTCATCATCCTCAAATCCATAGGTATTGTGTAGGAATACAAGTGATTCGGCTAAACGGCCCCTAATGTGCTTCTGTGTTAGTGTTACCGTACGACTATTGGAAAGCCCTAATTCGGTAGCTACCGATTTTAAAATATGGTAGGTTAGCTGAGCGTTAGATTGTAAAATTTTTATGAAGGTGTTTTTGTCAATTGTCGATATAATACAATCCTCTAATGCTTCTGCCGAGGCAATGTGGTTCTCATCGGCTAGTAATGCTCTATACCCAATAAAGCCAATGGGTTTGGCCATTCTCACAATTTGATCTCGACCACCAACGCCTTCCTTGAAAATTTTCGCCTTCCCTTTTGTTAAACAAACCAAACCCTTGGGCACATCGCCATCCCTGTAAATAATTTCTCCTTTTCGATAGTACGAGCATGAAAAGCCCTTAAAAAGTTGTTCTTTTTCTCTGACCTTCAGGTTGTGAAACAGAGAGCAAACACCCTCAAATGCATTCTGAATATCAATATTGGGATGAGCCATTTTTTAGATTTTTTTGCAAAATATGTTATCAAAACACTTAATAACTTGAATTTTAAACAAGCAGAAAATTAAAAGGTTTAAAATAATTTTGCGAAGATAGTAAAAATGTTTTACAGCAGAAAATTAACGCAACTTATTAAGTTCAAATTTTGGCTACAAGAGGAATTCTGCGACCATTGCCAAATGATTTTGACGATACCCTAAGTATGGGAGGAGATTGGAATCTTTTATGTTCACTTATTTTAACTAATCGAATTGTTTTACTTACCTGCTGGGCATCATACCCCATTTGTACAATTTCCTCTTCCGACTTATTTTCTTCAATATGCTCATACAGAATCCTATCCAATATATCATAGTCGGGTAGTGAGTCAGAGTCCTTTTGATCGGGTCTGAGTTCTGCCGATGGGGGCTTGGTAATGGTGTTAGTTGGTATAATTTCTTCGTCCCTATTAATATAGCGTGCCAGGTTGTAAACTTCGGTTTTATATACATCGCCTAAAACCATTAGCGCACCGCACATATCTCCGTAAAGGGTTCCGTAACCTACCGCTGCTTCACTTTTATTGGATGTGTTTAAAAGCAAATGCCCAAATTTATTTGATAAAGCCATTAGCATAACGCCTCTAGTGCGCGCCTGCATATTCTCTTCGGTTAGGTTTTCTGGCTGCCCTTCAAAAATAGGCGCCAAACTACTTCGAAATGAGTTAAATACGCTGCTTATGTTTATTACATCATACTGAATATTTAGATGCTCAGCTAATTCTACAGCTTCGCTAACGCTATGCTCGGTTGAGTATTGTGAGGGTAAAAGCAGAACCCTAATATTCTCACTGCCTAACGCTTTTTGTGCTAGTGCGAGGGTAACAGCGGAGTCAATTCCACCCGAGAGGCCAAGTGTGGCTTTGGTAAAGCCCATTTTAGTAAAAAAATCCCTTACACCCAGCACAAGGGCATCATGAATAAGTGCGGTGGTATTTGCGGCCTCAATGGATATCGAGGTAGCGTTAGCCTCTAAATCGTTGCTGTTAACGTAACTAATATCTTCTTCGAAAACAGCTAGCATTTTTGCAACCGTACCGTTTGAGTTTATTGCCAACGAACGACCATCAAAAATTAGATTGGTATTTCCACCAATTTGGTTTACCGAGATAAGAGGAATGCCAAACCGTTTCGCACTTCCTTTATAAACCGAAAGTCTTTGGTTTATATTACCGCAAGCAAAGGGCAGTGCTGCAAGGTTAACTACTAAATCGGGTTTATGTGTAATGAGTTTTTGCATTGGCGAATTTGAGTATAACTTTCTTTCTCCCGTTTCTGACGATGCAGGTTGGTCGTCCCATACATCTTCACCAATTGTAATGACTATGGTTTTCCCTCTGAGGGTTGCCGTTTGTAAGTTGTGACTTGGCTCAAAGTATCGGTGCTCATCAAACACATCGTATGTTGAGAGTAAGGACTTGTTATGGATGCTCTCAATTTTTCCATCTTTTAAGAAAAATGCAGCGTTGTACAGAGGCTTGCCTGTTAGGTTTGCATTTTTGCTTGTACCACCAACAATGGCGGCTATTCCATTACAATGTGTAGCTATCTCTTCTATGCTTGCTAGGCACTTATTTGCAAAGTTTGAGCGTGTAAGCAGATCTTCGGGCACACCACCACAAACTGCAAGTTCCGAAAAAATAACAAGCTCGGCATTATTCTGCTTAGCCTGTTCTACTGCCTCAATAATTTTATGGGTGTTTAGCTCAAAATCATTAACTGTGTAGTTTAGCTGAGCCAGTGCAATTTTCATTTTTTAAGTTTTAAAAAATTAATCCAACCCTAATACCTGTTGTTCCTATATTTAGAACGCTGTAACTTCCTCTTAGCGGATTGGTTAGGTTGTTTGTGAAGGTTAATCCTGCTTGAATTGACGAAGGCCCCCCCAGAGAGTACTGAATACCCGCATTTATAAAGTATGATATAAACGCAAAGTTATAATGCTTCCTATCTAAAACTTCTCTATCCACATTATGCTCATTTATCCACGTGTGACCTTTTATTGCCACGTTAGCCTTTAATCCTAGGTCGGCATAAAAAGTTGTATAGCCAATTTCGCTGGTTTTAAATTTCAAACCTAGCGGAACAGAAATATATTGACCCTTAATTTTGGCTGATGCTCCTTGACTCAATGTGTAACTGCCGTCGAGGGTGCTAATTGTATCGCCACTATTATTAAATAGTATATTTCCACCCATACTTGCTATTGATGCTCCTGTTGTAATGGCGTACCTTTCGGCAAAATATTTTTCAAGTGTAAAACCAGCATTAAAACCAATGGTAACCCCATCACTTTTGTATGCTTTGGTGTCCGAGGTGAGCCATGATACTTGCGATTCGCCAAATACACCAAAGGCGAGTCTTTGCGCATTTACGTTAGTTAACCCCATAAATGAGATTATAACAAAAGCTAGGGTAATATTTTTTCTCATCTTTTTATGTTGATAAATGTTTACAAAGTTATTCCAAATATTAGGCTTTTAAAAATCTTTTTGTTGCAAACATTGCACCAAAGTATGCATCCTTTCTGTTGTTTAAAAAAAAATGGCAAGTAAAAAACTTGCCATTTTAATTTGTGTGAGTTTAAGCTTAAAAAAGCCCGCTGATATGTCCATCGTTATCAACATCAATTTTTTCTGATGATGGCTCGGCTGGTAAGCCAGGCATACGCATAATTTGACCAGTTATGGGAACAATAAAGCCTGCACCTGCAGCTATCTCAATTTGCCTAACGGTAACCACAAAGTCTTTGGGCCTACCGAGTAGTTCGGGGTTATCCGACAATGATTTTTGCGTTTTAGCTATACAAACAGCAATCTTATCAAGTCCAAGGCTATATACCTTTTTCAAGTCTTCTTTGGCTTGTTGTGTATAGTCAACAGCTTGGGCACCATACATCTTTTTTGCAATGGTTTCAATTTTACGCTCAGGAGTCCAATTCCAGTCGTAAAGTGTTTTTTTAGTTTTGCAAGGTTTTGATGTAATTTCCACAACCTTTTCGGCTAAATCAATGGCACCTGCGCCCCCTTTACCCCAAATGTCAATAACCGATATAGGTACACCCATATCTTCGGCTGTTTTCCTTACTACTTCAATTTCCTCTTCCGTATCTGAAGTAAAACGGTTAATGGCAACAACGGGGCAAATACCAAACAGGTTCATATTCTCAATGTGCTTTTGCATATTGGCTACACCTTTTTTAAGTGCCTCTACGTTTGGTATGGTTAAATCTTTTACGGCAACACCACCATGGTATTTTAAGGCTCTTATGGTAGCAACAAGAACCACAGCATGAGGCCACAAACCAGACGATTCACATTTGATATCCATAAATTTCTCGGCACCTAAATCAAATCCAAAGCCTGCCTCAGTAACAACATAATCGCTTAGCGAAAGACCCATTTTTGTTGCAACAACGGTATTTGTTCCCTGTGCAATATTGGCAAATGGTCCGCCATGAATAATTGCTGGGGTGTTCTCAATGGTTTGGACAAGGTTTGGATACATGGCATCTTTTAAAAGTGCGGCCATAGCACCTTCGGCCTTAAGGTCGCGAGCATAAATGGGCTTTTTGTCTAATGTAAAACCCACAAAAATATTGCCTAACCTGTTTTTAAGGTCATCCATATTTTCGGCTAAACATAAAATTGCCATAACCTCAGAGGCAGCAGTAATATCAAAACCTGTTTCGCGTGGTATGCCCGACGCTGTGCCTCCCAAACCTACAATAACATTACGTAACGAGCGGTCGTTCATATCCATTACCCTTCTCCAGTGCACTGTTCTAGGGTCAATGTTAAGCGATCTGCTTTTACTCTGTATATTATTGTCAATTAAAGCGGCTAGTAGGTTGTTGGCTTTTTCAACTGCGGCAAAATCTCCTGTAAAATGAAGGTTAATGTCCTCCATAGGTAGCACTTGCGAAAATCCTCCTCCTGTTGCTCCTCCTTTAATACCAAATACAGGGCCTAGCGATGGTTCACGTAGTACAACGGTCGTTTTCTTTTCAATGCGGTTAAGTGCTTGAGCCAAACCAATTGATACGGTGGTTTTTCCTTCACCTGCTGGGCTTGGCGATATGGCTGAAACCAATATAAGTTTACTTTTAGCTATTTTTTTGGGGTCTATAAGTTTAAGTGGGAGTTTAGCCTTGTACTTTCCGTAGGGTATTAAATCGTCTTGATCAATACCAATACTAGAGGCAATTTCACTAATAGGCTTCATTTTAGCAGCTTGTGCAATTTCAATGTCTGATTTCATATTCGAAGTATGTTTAATAAATTAATTTGAAAACTCATGTTTGACCATTTTACCCCAAACTTAACACCTAAAAGTACGAAAGGTTTTATTCTTTCCAAATAGCTAAATTAGCGTAATAATCTTGTGGTCGTATTATGTGGCTGTTAAACTGATTGTTATGTATTGTTGATTACTCAGAATTTAATGTTTTTTATGATTTTTATTCTAACACATTTTTTGAATTAATCCCATAGGTCTAAACTTTTCCTTTCCCTTTTATATTGATACGTATTTTTGTTTACTTACTCTTATGCGTTTTGTTTGATTACAACCTTGTTGCTCAAATGGTAAGCAATTTTTACACTATTTTAGTATTTGATACATTTTTTTTGCTTAAGTTTGCAACGTTTGCGGTTTAAGGGAATCCCGTGCCCTAAGTAATAATTTATATGTAGGAATTCGGGGGCAGTACCCGCTGCTGTAATCTCCATTAATCTGCTAGACATCCTTGCCACTGTCTTGAAAATAATATCAAGATGGGAAGGCGGTTCTAGCAGAGGAGTAAGCCAGAAGACCTACCGTAAAACAAACCTCAACTGTAAGCTTTCGGGTTATGAAGCTGAAGATTCGGTACCAATCTTCGTTTACGTACTTTCGATTTGCTCGTTTTACAGTTTGAAGGTTTTAATGTTTAACCATTTTAATCTTTAAACAAATGCAAAAAAAATCAAAAATTATTTTTGTTGCCTTGGCACTTGCTTGGGCTTTTTCGTTTACTTCGTGCAAGGAGGACAATCCTTTCATCGAAGAAGTTATTGATTTCCAAAATGTTACTATGCCGCAGGCAGGGTTTTGGAATGGTAGCGATGGCTCTGGTGCAATGAGTTTGGGTATGGCCTCTTTCAACAATGACTATAACTCCGATTGGGGTGCGTGGTCGGGTTTTGCGTTTAGTAATACCACTGATATTGAAACTCCAGGTTTTACAAATCAGTATAGCGCATACATTTCAGCTGGTGCCGATGCAAAAAACATTTATGCAGTGTCATTTGTTTCTGAAGATGTAGCATCAGTTATCTTTTTATCTGAGGTTAATGTGCTAAGTGCCGATTTTACCAACTCAACTTACGCTTACCTTTCAATGCTCAATGGCGACGCTTATACTGAGCCGTTTAAGGATGATGATTGGTTTGAACTTACAGTTGTTGGTTTTGATACAGCTGGCATCCAAAAAGCAGAGGTTAGTTACCGTTTGGCCGATTATACAAATGGTCGTAAGCTTATAACTGATAATTGGACCAAGGTGGATTTAAGCAAATTAAAAGGCGTTACCAAGCTTGTTTTCAAACTTGAATCTACCGATGTTGGCGATTGGGGTATGAATACCCCTTCATATTTTTGTATGGACAATCTCAGATTCGAATATTTAAAGTAGTTTTTTTAGAAGTGAAAGGAGTTGTCTAAAAGGTTTTAAAATGTCATTGCGATCGAAGAGAAGCAATCTTTGTTTTTTATGACTATTAAATTTCTTCGTTGGGACTTTTCGGAATGTTGAAAAAATATAAATTTTTTTAGACAACTCCTTTTATTTATAGCATCACATTAAACCCAATGCTATGCGGTTCTTACTTTCATTAGTCTTTAGTTCTTGTAGTCTGTTTTTGTTTGCCAATAACTTATCAGTTACTAATGCTAGTATTGAAGATAAAATGGTTCGCTTTGATATTAGTTGGGAAAATAGTTGGAATCTAACCGACCAGGGAGGAAACAAGGATGCCGTGTGGGTTTTTTTGAAAGGAAGAACCTCATCGGGAATTTGGGAGCACATTAATTTAGCTACCGAGACTGCGGTGCATTTTGCAGGTGAGGGGTTAAGTGTTGAGTCTGTATCAGACGGAATGGGTGTGTTTGTAGCGATAGAAGCTGGCCGTTATGGTAATGTAAAACCTACACAGGTATCATTATTTGCTATACCCGATTTAGCAGGATACAATCAGATTAAAATTTTTGCCATTGAAATGGTTTACATCCCCGAGGGGCCTTTTTATTTAGGTGACGGTGTGTCAGTTTCGTCACTAGTAAATAAAGGGAAGAAACCCGTTCTAATTTCATCTGAGAGTGCTTTAAGTCCGCTTGATATTTTTATACATAATCCTAATCAGGAGTTTAAACCTACCGAATTGGCCACCACTTTACCACGTGAGTTTCCAAAAGGATATGCTTCTTTTTATGTGATGAAGTACGAAATTTCGCAACTACAGTATGCCGATTTTTTGAATACCTTAACATATAAGCAGCAAAAAAACAGAACGGCCTCGTTACCTAGCGTGCCCAGAGGAACATTCGCCATGGTAAATCCTTACGCACCCGATAGCCTTTATCGAAACGGAATTGCCATTGCCGAATCGGGTAAAGAAAATTCATACCCTGCAGTATATGGCGTAAATTTTAATGCAAATTCAACTTTTAATGATGAGCTCGATGGAGGGCACAGAGCTGCAAATTTTTTGAGTTGGGGTGATTTAAGCGCCTATCTCGATTGGGCTGCGCTTCGCCCTATAACCGAAATGGAGTACGAAAAAGTTTGTAGAGGTGCTAGTACTTTACCTGTTGAGGGCGAATTTGCCTGGGGTACAAGTTTTGCTGTTAACGCCAACTCGGTTGAGAATGACGGAGCAGATTTTGAAACAGTTACCGAGAAAGCTACCCAAAATAGTGGTTTAGCTAACTATGGTACCGTTATTGCTATTGATGGGTGGGGTTTGCGAGGCGTTTTGCGTACTGGCTTTGCTGCGTTTGAAAACTCTTCGCGCATCGATGCAGGGGCAGCATACTATGGTGTAATGGAGATGAGCGGCAATGTTTGGGAGCAAACTATTATGATTGGTGGCGGTGGAGAGCTCTTTACTGGCTTATTAGGCGATGGCAGTATTGATGAAAACGGGAATGCAAATCAGCATAGCTGGTGTAACCCTAATACAGCATTGGGCGTAATAACAAAGGGCGGAGCATGGGGGAGTGCCATTTTCGATGTGGGGTCATTTCGTGATTTGGCCGTTTCCGATAGGTTTTACTCTCATTTTAAACCTTCGTCTCGCCGAAACACGTTGGGTGGTCGAGGGGGTAGATGATAGAACTGAAGTAAGTTTATTTACAAATAAATGTTATTTATTAGTAAAAGTTATTTAACTTGCATAGAGCATTTTAAGTAGTTTTGTTTTAAACTAAGGATTGATGTAATGTTTTCAAGCAAAAAAATGCGTATGATAAAGCTATACAACACACGGTACATATTTTATTGGTTTATGCTGTTTATAGGGTTAAGCTATGGCACAAACGCACAAGTATACTATTCTGGGGGTGCTGGTGGCGGTTACGCTTCTACAGCAATTGGTACTGGCACATATATTATGCCTAGTGATAGTTTACCAGTTAACCTCTTCGATGTAACAATTTTCCCAAACCCTTTAGGTAGTAACGATGTTTTTAAAGCAAGGTTTTCGGGAGTTAAACAAGGCGAAACCATTTCTGTTGTTGTCACCAATCTAATAGGCTCTAAACTTCTTGTTGAAGATATAGAGGTTAGTAATGGAGTAGTAATTAATTTGCCTTACGAGAGGTTGTCAAAAGGTATTTACCTAATCACATTCAGCTATAAAACCCACAAAATTTCCCGAAGGTTCAGTTATATTGATTAATTTGTGTAATGTTTAGTATAAATTAAACAGCAATTATTTTGTAAAGAATTGCTGTTTTTTTTGTTTAATGCAATAAACTCCGTTTTTTTTGGATCTATAACAGCATTTTTTTTTAACCTGCAATCAATTGCTGATCGTTGTAAATATTTCTCCAAAGAGATATAATCTTTGAACTCCCTCCAAAATCACTTCTATTTATTTGAACCTTAAACGGTTTCACTCCTGCTTATGGTTTCTCGGGTGAATGTTTTATGGTTCTATGTTTATTTTTTATAATACCCTTAACTTGCTGTTCTATTTGATTTTACCATATTTTGATAAGGTTGAAAACAACTAAAATTTGGTTTCATTAAAATAATGGAAAGAATATTTGCTGAATGAGCATATGTTCACTATCTTTGCAGTGAGCAAATGTTCATAACTTGACTATGGCACCACGAGCACGAGTATTTCGAAAAATCCTTAATCCCCCACCAATGAAGGGGTTTAAGCCGTATGGTCACAATGTTAATGAGACGGTGAACGAACCTATACTCATACATTTTGAAGAGTATGAAGCCTTTAAATTATGTGATTATGATATGTATACTCATCATCAGGCATCTGAAATTATGGGCGTTTCAAGGCCAACATTTACTCGTATATATGCTTCTGTAAGAAAAAAGGTGGCAAAGGCTTTTGCCGAAAATAGACAAATTAGCATTGATGGCGGAAAAGTTTACTTCGATAGCGATTGGTACAGTTGCAAAACTTGCCATTGCTACTTTAATAACCCTCAAAGGAATATCGAGTTAGTTAATTGCCCTCTATGCAAAAGCGAGAAAATATACGGTTACGATGTGGAAACTGGAAGCGCTAAGAATGAGGTGGAGCATATTGCCGATATGTGCGTTTGTGCCAGCTGTGGTTACGAGGAACTTCATAAGCATGGCAGCCCTTGCAAGGGTGAAATGTGTCCGCAGTGTGGTAAACGATTAACAAGAAAAGTTAAAACAAACTTAAATTAAAATAATAGTATGAAAGTAGCAATTACATCAACAGGAGATAGTTTAGACTCACTTCTAGACGAGCGTTTTGGACGCTGTTCGCACTTTGTGATTTACGACACCGAGAGTAAATCAACCGAATTTGTGCCAAACCCCAATAAAGACGCCGAGAATGGTGCTGGACCAGCATCTGTTCAGGTTGTAGCATCACGAAATGTAAATAAAATTGTTTCGGGCGAGTTTGGAATGAAAATTAAGTCGTTGGTTGATAGTTTGAAAATACAGATGATAGTTGTAAAAGAGAAGAAGACGGTGCGAGAGATAATTGAAATGTTTAATAATTAAATATAACTAGTTATGCCTAAGCTTGATGGAACAGGGCCCGAGGGCAAAGGTGCTCATTCGGGTAGGAAATTAGGAGAATGTGGAAAAACTTCGGAAGAGGAAAAATTGAAGAAGTTAGGGAAAGGAATGGGCAAGAAGCGCAAGGGCGATTGTGGCGAAGGGAAGGGAAAACGATTACGAAGCGGAGAGTAGTTGCAACATTTTACTAGCCTACCTTATCGTTCGCTCTTACTTCAACGCTAAATATTGCTTAAAGTCAATTTGCCATCGAGTGTTGTCATTGGTTATGGTTGATTATAGCTAAATGCGCTAGGTATGCTTGTTTATATTGTTTTATTATATTTTTAATCTTTTAAATAGGAGGTAGTTATGCCAAGATTTAATCAAGAAGGTCCAGCTGGGCAAGGCCCAATGACTGGTCGTAGAATGGGACGCTGTACTAATTATGGTGTCGGAAAAGCAAATCAGGCAGTAATTGAGCCAAATATTGCTCCTGAAAATATGCCTGAGAATTTTGCACGTGGTTTCGGAAATGGTCGTGGCCAAGGTGGTCAGGGTGCCCAAGGTGGGCGCGGCCGTGGTTTTCGTGGCCGTGGTTTAGGAATGCAAAATAGGTTTAGGTCGGGGTTTTAAAGTTACACGACGTGTTTGTTTCAGAATATTGTAATTTAGTGCCTTATAATTAATATTGTGTTCATACGGAGGCTTTTAAATAGCCTCCGTTAAAAAAAATCCATAATTCAATAAAAATTCATTTTTTATGAACAAAAAAATTGCCTTGCCGCTAGAGAGTGGCGTACTTTGCGCTCATTTTGGCCATTGCCAACAATTTGCTATTGTTGATGTGAAGAATGGCGTAATTGCAAATATTGAAACACACACGCCCCCCGAACATGTGCCTGGTGTATACCCTCGATGGGTTGCTCAGTTTGGAGTTACCGATGTTATTGCAGGCGGTATGGGGCAAAAGGCCATCGATCTTTTTCATGAGCAAAAAATTAATGTATTTATTGGCGCTCCATTGATTGACGCTAAAGAGATTGTTACACAGTTTATAGACGATAAGTTGCAACTCAGCGCAAATTACTGTAACCACGACGAGAATCATAGTCACGGTTGTAGCCATTAATTAGCATGGGTACTATTGATGAACGGTGCATTGCTTGTATCCACAGGACCTATAACAGGCTTTTTGAGAAGTATGATGTAACCGAAAGTCAGCAACGGCTCTTTCTTGCATTTTTTGAACACATTATCGGTGGTGAATTTACAACGTCGACCCCGGATATTCAGCGTAACTTAAGCAAAATGCTTTGTCGAATTATTAATATCGACGACCCGTTTAAGGAGGAGAAGGAGGAGAGCAACAGGGTTGCCCTTGAACTTTATGATGAATGGAAGCCGCGGGTGCTAAATGCGGAGGATCCATTTAAATTGGCACTTAGGCTCGCCCTTGCTGGCAATATAATGGATTATGGCGCAAGCACTAGTTTTGATGTTCATAAAACCATTGATAGGGTGCTGCAATCTAACTTCGCCATTGATCAGTCTGAGCAGCTTAAGCAGAAATTGCGTAATGCAAAAAACGTGTTATACCTAGGTGATAATGCTGGCGAAATAGTTTTCGATAGGCTATTTATTGAAATCATGATGCATGGGAATGTTACCTATGCTGTGAAGGGCGGCCCTGCACTTAACGACGCTACGGCTGATGATGCTGTTCAGGTTGGTATGTACTACGCAGCCGATGTTATTTCGAACGGTTACGATGCGCCCTCAACAGTTTTAGAGAGGTGTAGCGATGAGTTTTTAAGAGTTTACAACTCGGCAGACCTTATTATATCTAAAGGGCAGGGAAATTTAGAGGGCTTGCTTAATGAGAATGACCCACGCATATTTTTTCTGCTGATGGTTAAGTGCGATTTAATTGCCGAAATGCTGGGGGTAGTAAAAAACGATTTTGTAGTACATCGTTTTGCTTAGTAAAATCTAAAACTATTGAAATGGAAAAGGTTAAAGTTGGAATAATTATTTGCGACAGGTATCATACTTGCGCTGGCGGAAAGTGTTTACGCTCTTTACGTAATAGGGAGGGGGCTTTTGCTCGCTACAAGAATATAGATGTTGAACTTGTTGGATACACCACCTGCGGAGGTTGCCCTGGAGGCAATATTGAGTACGCACCCGAAGAGATGAAAAAAAATGGTGCAACCCACATTCACTTGGCAACTGGGTTAATTGTAGGTTACCCGCCATGCCCTCGATTGAAACATTTCTCGGAGTTTATTCCTGAGAAATTTGGAATGGAGGTCGTTTTTGGTACGCATCCAATACCACAAAAATATTACACAACACATTCTAATTTAAATACATGGGGTTCGGCATTCTACAAAAATGTGATTAAGGATACCCTTGTTGAAGAAGAATTAAGGCTTAAATATGATTAATAGTAAAAAATTACGAATTGCCATAGCAAGCGGAAAGGGAGGCACCGGTAAAACGCTGGTATCTACCAGTTTGTTTTATTCATTACAAAATCAGGGTGTTCCTGTAACACTTATTGATTGTGATGCTGAAGAACCCAACGATATGATTTTTTTTGATGGGCAACTTAATAAAACTATCGATGTAACGCAGCGTGTGCCAGTTATCGACGAGAGTAAATGCACCTATTGTGGCAAATGCCACGATTATTGTGCCTATAAGGCAATTTTTATAGTTCCTCAACAAAAGGTAATAAAGGTAATAGAAGATTTGTGCCATGGCTGTGGCGCATGTACCGAGGCGTGTAAATTTGGTGCAATTACCGAGAAGGATGTATCGCTTGGCGAGGTTAATTTTTATGGCATTACTCCCACATCAACTGTTGTTGAGGCGCGAATTCATGTTGGCGTTTATTCAACTGTGCCCGTAGTAAAAAGGGCAATAAACGCAGCTGGTTTTGACCACATAGTTCTAATGGATTCGCCACCAGGCACATCATGCCCATTTATACAAACCGTGTCGCTAGCCGATTTTGTTATTCTTATAACCGAACCAACACCTTTTGGTGTAAGCGACCTTAAGCAATCGGTTGAAACCTTGCGTACTATGAACAAAAAGTGCGGTGTAATTATAAATAGGGCGGGTTTAGGCGATGATAAAGTTTACGAGTATTTAGAGCAAGAAAATATTCCGTTGCTAATGGAAATCCCCTTTGATAGGGAGATTGCGACGATTTACTCGAAGGGTAAAATTATTGCCAAAGAAAAGGTTGCTATGCAGGAACAGCTACTTGCCGTTTTAGATACTGTGAGTGAAATGTGTGTTTAAGCGCTAGGCAAAAAGTTGTAATACGTAAGAATTAACCAAACGTAAGTAGCACAAGCGGGCAAAAGCCCAGTATATTAAGTTTACAATCCGTTGGCAAAAGCCCTCGGTGTTAAAATAGTTTCAAAAGAAAAGAATATGGAAATAGCCATTATAAGCGGTAAAGGGGGCACGGGTAAAAGTAGTATTACGGCAGCTTTTGCAACAATGTCGCAGGAAATTTTACTGTCCGATTGTGATGTTGATGCAGCAAATCTACATATTATATTTAACCCAACTCACGACGAGGAAGAGGTTTACATAGCAGGGCAAACTGCTGTTATCGATTACGAAAAGTGCACCAACTGTGGTTTGTGTATGGAGTATTGTAGGTTCGATGCCATTACTAAAGTTGATGGAAGGGTAGAGGTGCTGGAAACTTCGTGCGATGGTTGCCAGCTGTGCTGGAGGATATGCCCCGAAAACGCCATTTCGATGCTCGATAATGATAAAAGCCGAATGTACTCGGGCGATTTTCGGAATGGCAAAATGGTTTACGGAAGGTTAGCTCCGGGCGAGGAAAATTCGGGTAAGCTAGTGAATATGGTCCGTGAAAAGGCCAAAAAAGTTGCCAAGGAAAATAACTTGGAGCATATTGTAATTGATGGACCTCCAGGCATAGGTTGTGCCGTAATATCATCAATAACAGGTGTTGATCATGTGCTTATTGTAACGGAGCCTACCATATCGGGTCTGCACGACATGAAGCGTACTCTTGAACTTGTTTCTAAATTCAACTTAAAGCCTTGGGTGCTAATTAATAAGTTCGATTTAAATGAAGATATGACTCACGAAATTGAGCGTTACTGTAAAAGCGAAAACATACTTTTTGCAGGCAAGTTACCATTTAGTAGCATTGTGGTTGACGCAATGGTTAATTGCAAAAGTATTACAGAATGGGCTCCCGATTCGGAGATAACCGATAGCCTTAAGTTAATTTGGAACAAGATAATTGCTAGCTAGTTATGATTTGCTTTGGACCAATACCGTCGCGCCGTTTGGGCAAAAGTTTAGGAATAAATAATATTCGTAACAGTAAAATATGCTCTTACTCCTGTATTTATTGTCAGGTAGGGGCAAAACAACGGTATAGCATAGAGCGTGAACCGTTTTACGAGCCAAAGCAAATTTATTGGGAGGTTGAAAGTCATTTAAATAAGCTGAATGCTGATGATATGCCCGATTTTTTAACCTTTGTGGCTAATGGCGAACCCACGCTCGACCAAAATTTGGGTAAATCCATACAACGGCTTAAACAATTTAATATTCCCATTGCAGTTATCACCAATGGTTCAATGCTCTACAAACCTGAGGTAAGAGAAGAGTTAGCGCTGGCCGATTGGGTATCAATTAAGGTTGATACTGCCGATCAAATTATTTGGACGAAGTTAAACAGGCCGCAGCCCAAACTTAACTTCGATATAATGAGTAGTGGAATTCAGTCGTTTGCAAATCAGTATAATGGCACCCTTGTTACCGAAACGATGCTTGTTGATGGGGTAAACGACCACGGAGTAGCGCTCGATAGAACCGCTCGTCAGATTCTTAGTATTAATCCGTCAATTGCCTATCTGTCAATTCCCACAAGACCCCCTGCTCTTTCAACTGTAAAGCCTTCAAGTGACAAGGTAATTAATGAAGCGTACCAAATTTTTATTAGGCGAGGACTTAATGCTGAGCTAATATTGGGCTTTGAGGGTACAGACACAGAATTCACAGGTAATGCCTCCGATGATATCCTTAATATTTGCGCTGTTCACCCAATTAGGGAGGATACTATGCGCGAACTGTTATCGAAAAACAATTCAGATCTCTCTGTATTAGACCAACTTATTAAAGATAATAAGGTTGTTGAACTTGAGTTCGACTCAATGAAGTTTTATCTTCGT
>Ga0265295_1002385_pt1 | contig 29991 bp, 25 predicted proteins | sample Munlansysbiofilm_FD_192503 | JGI IMG/M metagenome (GOLD analysis project Ga0265295, IMG submission 192503) | Leachate microbial communities from a municipal landfill in Southern Ontario, Canada - Methane capture system biofilm | ecosystem: Engineered > Solid waste > Landfill > Unclassified ... | reverse complement strand
AAGGGTGGTCCCGGGATGAGGGAGATGCTCACACCGACCTCCGCCATAATGGGTCAGGGCAAGGGAGGCACAGTCGCGCTCATAACAGACGGCCGTTTTTCCGGAGCCACTAGAGGCGCTTCGATCGGGCATGTCTCGCCTGAAGCAGCAGTAGGCGGTCCTATTGGCCTCGTTGAAGAGGGAGATATCATATCGATCGACATTCCCGCAAAAAGACTTGATCTCAAGGTTAGCGAGGAAGTGCTTGCAAAGAGAAGGGAAAAATTCGTTCCCCGGGTACAGCCTACAGACAGTCCTTTCCTCACAAGATACAGGGCATTTGCAAGTTCCGGTGTCGAGGGAGCGGTGCTGAGGGATAAGCCTCAATAAACAGCACGGCAAAATAAGCCGGCCTGTTGTCCCGATAAAAGACAATATTTGATATTTAAAAGGAGTGTCTGATGCACGGCACTCCTTTCTTTTTGCCTGAAAACAATTTTTATGTGCCAGATAGGAACCGATATAATCTTTATCGCCCAATAATCGCAACAGTGTTGCAAAAACAAATCAGGGCTTCTATAATCTCCTTGTTGATACTTAGTTGCAATAGGGAGGCCGTTAATATGATCGCTTCAAAAACTTTTAAGTTTTCTATACTCTTACCACTCTTATTGATCCTTTCTTTCTTACCTATACCGAAGCCTGCAAACGCAGAGACCGAACTTATCGTCTTCGCAGCGGCATCCATGACAGAGTCTATGAATATGATCGCTGAAGTGTACAAAAGATCAGCACCGGATGTAAAGATCCTTTTCAACTTTGACTCCAGCGGTACGCTGAAAACACAGATCGAACAGGGTGCTGACTGCGATATTTTTATATCGGCAGGACAGAAACAGATGGACCAGATTGATATCAGCGCAGACCCGTCGGTCAATACAAAAAAGCTTGATCTTATAATGCCCGGAACGCGTTTTAACATCGTGTCCAATAAAGTGGTCCTGATAACCGCCAAAAATGGCAGCTCAAAAGGCATAAAGAATTTTCAGGATCTGGTCACAGAAAAAGTCTCTCTCGTATCTATAGGAAATTCTGATGTCCCGGCAGGACAATACGCCACAGAGGTGTTTAAAGCTCTCGATGTCTGGGAAAAATTGACAGCAATGAACAAGATCAGTTACGCAAGCAACGTAAAAGAGGTCCTTTCACAGGTAAGCACAGGCGCTGTAGATTGCGGGATCGTTTACAGCACCGATGCGGCGACTTCCGAAGCAGTTAAGGTCATAGCTGAGGCACCCAAGGGGAGCCATCGTCCCATAACCTATCCTGCCGCACTAATCAAAGGGACAAAAAATCAAAAAGCTGCCAGTGAATTTGTAAAATTTTTGAAAGGCCCGGAGAGCGCCGGGATATTTAAAAAGGTCGGGTTCAGCATACCCAGACAGGATAAGTAATGGATCTCTTTCCACTTTATAATTCTCTGCGGGTAGCTGCTATATCTACTTTCTTCACCTTTTTCCTCGGGATTTTTGCTGCCTACTATATTGCAAAAACCCCTCGCGTAATCAAAGGCGTACTTGACTGTCTGCTGACTCTTCCTATGGTCCTCCCTCCCACAGTTGTGGGTTTTTTTCTTTTAAAAACGGTAGGCCCAATGGGTCCGGTTGGATCAAGAGTCCTTGACCTCTTTGGGTTCAAGATGACCATGACGTGGTACTCCGCAATATTTGCGACAGCCATAGTCTCCTTTCCGCTCATGTACAGGACTGCCAGGGGTGCATTTGAAGCCTTTGACCAGACACTTATCTACTCAGGACAGACACTGGGCCTCTCAAACACATTCCTCTTCTGGCGGGTACTCATGCCCAACTGTAAACAAGGCATACTTGCGGGGACCGTTCTTGCATTTGCACGGGCACTGGGAGAGTTCGGCGCAACTGCCATGGTGACAGGATATATTCCCGGAAAAACGGCGACCATAGCAACGACGGTCTACCAGCTCTGGCGCGAGGGCAACGACACCCTCGCTTATCAATGGGTCTTCATAAATCTTGCTATTTCATTCGTTGTGCTTGTATCTGTCAATATGCTTGAAACAAGATACAAAGAACCCAGAGGATCCTCTGCCGGAACCCCTCTGTCTGAAAGCAGAGAGATATAAAGATGGCTGTTTATGCGAAGATAAAAAAAAGACTGGGCAATTTTAAGCTCGATGTGGAGTTTGGGTCTGATAACGGGACTCTTGGACTGCTTGGCGCTTCAGGCTGCGGCAAGAGCATGACCCTGAAGTGCATAGCCGGAATAATAAGGCCTGATGAAGGTCTTATTAAAGTAAACGATCAGGTCCTTTTTGATTCAAAAAGGGGGATCGACCTAAAGCCTCAGGAGAGGCGTGTAGGCCTGATGTTCCAAAACTACGCACTCTTCCCCAATATGACCCTTAAGGAAAATATCTGTTCTGTGCTGAGACATTCTTCAAGATCATCAGAAACAGGCAGGAAATTTGAGGAACTCACTGAAATTCTTTATCTGAAAGGACTTGAGGAACACTATCCTTGCCAGCTTTCGGGTGGGCAGCAGCAGAGGGCTGCTCTTGCGAGGATCCTTGCAAGCGGACCCCAGCTGATAATGCTTGATGAACCTCTCTCAGCCCTTGACAGCTACCTCAGGTGGCAGGTGGAGCAGGAACTTTCGATTGCGCTTGCCTCCTTCTGCGGCACAACACTTTATGTCTCCCATAACAGGGATGAGGTCTTCAGGATGTGCAGAAAAATATGCGTGATCAACGAAGGACGCTCTGAAAAGGTCTGCACAGCCGAAGAGCTTTTCAATGCTCCTTCCTCTTTCTCCGCAGCCATGTTGTCGGGGTGCAGGAACTATTCCAGGATAGTCAGGATAAACGAAAAGAGAGTGCATGCCATTGACTGGAAGGCCGAGCTGACCTGCAAAGAGACAAATGAAGATATCCGCTATGTAGGTGTCAGGTCTCATCACATTGTTCCAGGCTGTAAAAACGGCAATAACACACTGCAGTGCCGTATTACGAAAATCAGTCGGGATGTCTTTTTTACTTCCGTGATCCTGCTTCCCGTAAATTGCGATAAAAAGGAGGATCTTTCATACATAAGGATGGATCTTCCAAATTCCGACACCCGCCCCATCTCGGAAGGTCAGCTCATAACTGTGAGTATCGGAGAGGAAGATATAATTCCCCTCACGGCATAAAAAACGGACCGAGGCCTCACCCCCGGCCCGCTGCTTTTAATATAGCTCCCTGCCTATTTTCTGCAATATACGGTATCTATAAGGGTCCCGTCCCGATATTCAACTACTGCCGCAACTTTATCGTAATTAAATTCAGCCGGATGCGGGATGCCTGTGAGTTTTTCGACTTCTTTCTTCAATGCTGTGATATCGGCAACAGGGAGGCTTGATTTTAAAGCAGACTCCAGAAGATCTTCCCTGCGGGGGTTAATGCAGATCCCCCTCTCTGTTACGATGGCGTCTACTGTCTCACCGGGTGTCGTTACCGTTGTTACTTTGTCCTTTATTGAGGGAACGCCTCCCCTGAAAGAAGGAGCGACCACTATAGAAAGTTTTGCCCCCGCAGCAGTATCCTGATGTCCGCCGGATGCGCCTCTGAGGACTCCGTCATGTCCTGTGAGTACGTTTACATTAAAATCCGTATCGACCTCAAGAGCTGCCAGGATGACACAGTCCAGGTTATTTACTATGCACCCTGCATTAAAGGGGCTGGCATACCAAGAGGCATCTATTTCGATGTGTTTTGGATTTTCCTGCATCGAACTCGTAACAGTTGAATCAAAACTCTGGACATCAAAGACTGCGTCAAAGAGCCCCTCCTCAAGCATGCCCGCCATATACCCGCCCACTCCGCCAAGTCCGAAGCTGCCGCGGAGACCTTTTCCCTTCATATATTCCCCGAGATATTTTGCCACAGCCAGGCTTGCTCCGCCCACTCCCATCTGAAAAGAGAAACCGGGCTCTAATATTCCTGAAGCCTTCATCAGCCTGAAAGAATCTTTGGCGATCTTCAGGTCAACAGGATTCCTTGTTATCCTTGCGGCTCCTGTCGCGATCTTTTTTGGATCTCCCAGACTGTCGACACATACTATGCTGTCAACAAGATACTGCGGTATCGATATCCTGGGGTTAAGCGGATATTCTACAAGGTTGTCCGTTATAGCAACGACATGCCGCGCATATCTGGCATCCGTTATTGCATAACCAAGGGAACCGCATGCGGAAGGCCCTGTGCTGCCTGTGATATTGCCAAGTGGATCGCAGGCAGGAGCTGCAAGGAATGCGACATCTATAGATATCGATCCTTCCTCTATAGCCCTGGCCCGTCCACCATGGCTGCGGATCACAACGGGTATTTCCAGCTCACCGCCGGATAGAAGCTTCCCGAGTTCTCCGCGGACTCCAGAAGTATAAAGGCGGTTTATCAGGCCGCTGCGGATATAGTCAGCAATACAGTCGTGGGCATCCGGTATCGAGCTTGGAGCAAGGGTAAGACCTTTAAAACCCATTTTTCGCAGGATATCAAGGACCATGGGTATCACAGCATCACCGTTTCTCAGATGGTGGTGGAACGATATCGTCATACCGTCTTTCAGCCCTGAGAGCTCCACAGCCTTTTCAATATTTTCAATCACCTTGCTCCTTGCAGGCGCCGGACGGCGCAGCTGCATCTGAGTCCCCGCAAATGCACCGGGCTGACCGAGCATGGCAAATGGTGACTTATATGGAGCGAAAGATCCGACTCCGGGAAGCTCCAGAGGAACTTTTCTGCCCAGGGAATTCAGAGTCATATCCATTACGATCCGCTCCTTTCAAAACCATAGAGATCGGCAAGCTCCAAAAGATGACGGGCTCTTGCCACAACAGGGGCATCTACCATTTTGCCGTCAACAGAGATGACGCCTTTGCCCTCTTTTTTCGCATTTTCCGCGGCTTCCATTATACGAATCGCTTTTCTGAATTCTTTTTCGTCCGGCATGAAAGCCTGGTGTATCGTTTCTATCTGATCAGGATGTATGGCCGCCTTGCCGGTAAATCCAAGGCCCACTATCGACCTGCATTCTTTTAGCAATCCTTCTTTATCACTGATGTCTGCCCACACCGTGTCATATACATCAACACAGGCAGCACGTGCTGCGACTACGACTCTGCTTCTCGCATAAAAAAGTTCCCAGCCCTCTTTAGTTTTCTGGACACCCATATCTGCCGTAAGGTCCTGTCCACCGAGGGTAAGGGCCTGGACCCGAGGGCATGCGGATGCTATGAAGAATGCGTTCTCGACACCTACTGCTGTTTCGATCATCGCATGTATCTTCACTTTTCCGACAGGAATGGAATTCGCTTTTTCTATTTCTTCAATTTTTTTGTCCGCTGCCAGAACATCTGCGGGGCCATTGCATTTCGGGATCCTGATGGCAGCCGGCGAACATGGGATGATCTCCTTCAGGTCGTAATCAAAAAATTCCGTATCCGCTCCGTTTACCCTGACAGTTACAATGAGATCCTTAAAATCATAATCCTGTAAATAGCAGGCAACCATTTTCCTTGCTGCATCCTTCTCCGTGAGAGCCACTGCATCTTCAAGGTCAAGCAGTATGCTGTCAGCTCCGAAAACAGGAGCATGCTGTATCATACCGGGGGAGTCACCGGGAATATAAAGCATTGAACGGCAGAGCTTCATTCTTTCGTCACTCCCTTTACTGCACGCATCAGAGCTGTTTCGAGCCGAGCCTTTATCGTTATCTCAAGGGCACCCTGATCCTGGATCGATATTTCAGCTCCGCTGAGGCTGTATCTTTTTGAAACGTTCTCAACAAGAGCCATCGTCCTTTCAGCAAAAACTTCGCTGTTTGCCCCTTTATATTCCAGTTTGAGTTTTTCAGCCGGTGACACCGTCACCAGGCAGTCGGATGATTCCAACGTCCCGGCGCTGGCGGTCTTAAGCAATATCAATATGCCCATCACCTTTCATTCTTAGTTGAAGGAGGAGGGGAATTTACCCCTCCTCCATTGATTATATTACCTTATTGAAGTCTTTCGGCTACCGCTCGGAGGAATTCTTCCGTTGTAACTACCTTTTTGTCGTATACATCAGCTATGGATGCAATATCCTTGGTCATTATTCCTGCTTCTATCGTCTCTGTTGAAGCTCTTTCAAGCTTGTCGGCAAAGGATTGGAGTTCCTTGATCCCGTCAAGCTCTCCGCGCTTCCGGAGAGCGCCCGACCATGCGAAGATCGTCGCCATGGGGTTGGTAGATGTCGCTTCACCCTTTAGATATTTGTAATAATGGCGGGTGACTGTGCCATGGGCCGCTTCATATTCGAATACGCCATCCGGGGAGACAAGTACCGATGTCATCATTGCAAGACTTCCGAATGCAGTCGCTACCATGTCTGACATAACATCTCCATCGTAGTTTTTGCAGGCCCAGATGAATCCCCCCTCAGAACGTATCACTCTTGCTACTGCGTCATCGATAAGGGTGTAAAAATATTCTATCCCGCATTTTTCAAAATCCGCCTTGAATTCTGCATCGAATATTTCCTGGAAAATATCCTTAAAGCGGTGGTCATACTTTTTTGAGATGGTGTCCTTGGTTGAAAACCAAAGAGGCTGTTTCGTCGCCAGGGCATATTTAAAGCATGAACGCGCAAAGCTTCTTATTGACCTGTCAAGGTTATGCATACCCATAACGACACCTCCGCCCGTAAAGTCATGGACCAGCTCTTTTTGGGCTTTCAAGGCATCGCCGTCTGCGGGTTCAAATGTCATATAGACCCGCCCCGGAGTATCGATGACCATCTCAACGTCCTTGTAAATATCGCCGTAAGCATGACGTGCGATCGTGATCGGCTTCTTCCATGTTCTTACAGTGGGGCTGATACAGTCCAGAAATATCGGAGACCTGAAGACAGTCCCGTCAAGTATGGCCCTTATCGTTCCATTTGGGCTTTTCCACATCTGTTTAAGTCCATATTCTTCGACCCTCTGCTGGTTGGGCGTTATCGTGGCGCATTTGACCGCTACGCCGTATATTTTTGTCGCCTCAGCGGCCTCTACGGTTATCATGTCGTCGGTTTCATCACGTTTCTTAAGTCCCAGGTCGTAGTATTCTGTTTTCAGGTCTATATAAGGTTCAAGCAGGATCTCTTTTATTTTTCCCCAGATGACCCTGGTCATCTCATCACCGTCCATCTCTACCAACGGTGTCTTCATTCCAATTTTCATATCATTCCCACCCTTCTCTTGCTATTCCTAAATGTATTTGATAACTGCTTTTTTTCTGTTTATTTCACTCTGAAGATCATTCTGCAGCGAGTAATGATTCATGAGGCATCCTGCAAGGATGATCTCCCTGTCCTCCCTGGTGAGGCCCGGCATTTTAAGCGTGATCTCCGTCATTGAAGCTCCGTGTATCACGACAGCATCGATCTGATCTTGGCCTTCCATGACCGCACTGCGGATCCCGGGTATGAATATCCAGTCTCCTACGGAAAGTTTTTCCCTGTCCTGCCGAGCGATGATAAAGGGTATCATCCCCCAGTTGATGAGATTGCTCCTGTATCTTTTGGTTGCATACTCTTCTGCAATGTTTGCCTGGCCTCCGAGTACTTTCTGAGAAGATGCCGCCTGTTCACGGGCAGAACCGTCCCCCGGTTTTACAGCGAATATCGTGCTGCCTATTCCTGTATTTTTTAGGGGATCGTTTGTTTTAGTCAGTGCAAGCACGGATTTAAGGTCAAACGGTATCTCCCTGGATCCTGCATCAGCCGTCTTCCTGCGCGTGTTTTCAAGTGCCTGGACCGCTTTTGCCCTGCCTACATATCCCGGATCCTTGCGTGAAAGAGCGTATTCAGCCAGTTTCATCGGATTGGAGCGAAGAGATGACGTCTCACCTGACGGAATAAGTTCATCCGTGGTCGTAACAGGATCGGTAATTACCGAGGCTACGCTGAGCATCAGATTTTCTGCCAGGGGATAGACTCTGGGCCACGGACGGATATTAGGACCATATACGAGCTCCCTTTCCGACTGAGGCTTTCCAAATCCGCGATAGACCTTTTTGTCATATATCTCTTTCCGGAATGTATATTCGACTTCATGGAGGAATTCCCCATATTGCTCAGCTGAGGTAAGGATCCCGCCATTCGCAGCAGTAGCCGCTATCGACCTGGCATCCATCAGGGCCACAGAAGCAAGCTGCCCGCCGTCCGGTTTTGAACCCTCCCGATTAGGGAAATTCCTGGTAGTATGCCTGATGCTGAGTCCGTTGTTGGCAGGAGTATCACATGCTCCGAAACATGGACCGCAGAAGGCTGTTCTTACAGTCGCTCCCACAGACATCAGGTCGTAAAGGGTGCCGTTTTCCACAAGCTCCATCTTTATCGGCTGGCTGCCAGGATATACGCTCAGCGAAAACTCGCCTATACCTGATTTGCCTGCCTTAAGTATCTGCGCTGCCGCAACTATGTTGTCCGGTGTTCCCCCGGCACATCCGGCAATTACGCCATGATCGACAAACAGGCGTCCACTGCGGATCTTATCCTTGAGGGATAGAGTAAGATTGGGATTCTCGATCTGCCCTGAGGCTTCTTTCTCTACCTTTTCCAGTATATCCCCGGCATTTTCGTTCAGGGCATCTATCGTATAAACGTTGCTGGGGTGGAAGGGCAGAGCGATCATTGGCTTGACTTTATCAAGATCGATCACTACGGCTCCGTCATACCACGCAGCTTCACCCGGATCAAGCTGCGTGTAATCGGCGGGCCTTCCGTGTATCTCATAATATTTTTTCACATGGCCATCAGTCCTCCATATAGAAGAGAGGCAGGCCGTTTCAGTTGTCATTACATCTATCCCGTTCCGGAACTCCACAGGCAGGCTGCTGACGCCCGGGCCAACGAATTCCAGAACTTTGTTTTTAACAAAACCATCTTTGAAAACCGCCCCAATCAAAGCAAGGGCGACATCCTGCGGACCTACGCCGGGGCGCGGTGAACCTTGTAGATAAACAGCTACGACCTCTGCGCGAGGGAAATCATAAGTATGACTCAAAAGCTGTTTAACAAGCTCCGGTCCTCCCTCACCTATCCCCATCGTTCCGAGCGCACCATACCTTGTATGGCTGTCAGAACCAAGGATCATCCTGCCGCATCCTGTCATCATCTCCCGCACATATGAGTGGATAACAGCCATATGCGGAGGAACAAAATCCCCCCCAAACTTTTTTGCTGCGGAGAGTCCATAGACATGGTCATCCTCGTTTATTGTCCCGCCAACGGCACAAAGGCTGTTATGGCAGTTTGTCAGCACATAGGGTATCGGAAATTTTTTCATGCCGCTGGCTATTGCTGTCTCAATTATTCCCACATAGGTAATGTCATGTGATGCCAGCGCATCAAAATGGATCTTTAATTTTTCACCTGTCTTATCTGCATTGTGCTCCTGCAGGATCCGGCAGGCAATGGTTCCGTTTGAAGCTTTTCTTTTGTCAGGCAGGACACTTCCAATTGGATCAAGGCCTGCGTTTGTCAAGCGGTCGTTTATCTCATCCATGTTGATATTTTCCGCCTCTTCTACCAAGAGGTTTCCGCGGAGCAAATATACTCCTTTTCTGACCAACTTCAGCACTTCCATCCACTCCTTTTTGATTCTTCAACTCTGTTCCTGCCCTTTCACAAAATCTTTGAAATATTATGTTTCCCGGATCGATAAGCCTGTCTCACCTCCCCATTATTCCTTATAAAAACCTTATATAACCCTTAAATGTAAGTGTTTAAATTTGACAAAAATCTTTTTGGGGAAATATTTAACCTATTTCTTTGTGCATTTTTTGAATTCTACCGGCAGAGCAGGGGCTGTAAAAGTATCGGGATTTCGCATTTGTATTATATTATCTGAAAATACAGATTTTTATGTTTATTGCCAGTGATTCTTTTAAACTTTAAATTATTAAGAAAGACTTGATGAATTAACTTCTATTAATCATTTATCCCCTGCTCCAGACAGGTTTTTCTCGTTAAACTTGGATGGCCTGCAGCTTAAGAACCTTTGTTCTTAAGGCTAACGGCGATTCTTCTGTAATATTTTCACGTTGCACCGTTTTCAGCTAGCGGTGCCTGTTACATATATATACACATTTTGATAAAACGTCAATATAATTTTCGTAATTTGGGTCATATTTTGAATAGTACGTTAATTCCAGGCAATTCTAACATGAAGGATGTCGGAAGGATCATTGATGTCTGACCATTTCTTCCGATGAACATCTGACCCGCTATGCCTTGGAACAATAAAAAAGACCGAAGAATTATCCTTCGGTCTTCCATCTCAATTTTAGGGTCGAATCAGATCAATGTCCCTGTCAGTCCTGTCTTCTCTTTAGAAGAAGCTTTAGCGGCTTTGCCGCAGGCACGGCAACAGGGACTTTATCGAAAGAATCATCGGCTATCCTGTCATCGGTTTCCGGCTGGAGTTTCTTGTCCTCTTCCTTCCTGTAGAGCACCTGCATTGACTTTGATCCGTCACGGTATATCGTTATCCCCTTGCATCCCAGTTTCCATGCTGTAACATAAGAATCGAGAACGTCCTTTTTTGTGCTCTCGTGTGGAAGGTTGACCGTTTTTGAGACCGCAAGGTCTGTGTACTTCTGAAATACCCCCTGGGTGCGGACATGGGAAAGCGGGGCGACATCATGGGACGTAACAAAAACAGATTTTATTACATTTTCCGGCAGTTCCTCTTTGAGCGCCTCTGCATAATGGCTGTTCACCTGTTTCATGATCACCTTTGTCCCGTCAATCTGTGTGCGTACTCGGGTGTGCTCCAGCGCAAACAGGGGTTCGATCCCCGAAGAACAGTCTGCAAGAAGGGCTATCGTTCCTGTCGGAGCGATGCATGTAAGGGTAGCATTGCGGCGTCCAAGATGTTCAAGTGCTCCCGGTATGCCCTTTTCCTTGCCGAGTTCAACTGATGTTTCGTGGGCCGTCTCTTTGATCACGGACATTATCTTTTCTGCAAGTTCTACCGCCCGGTCGCTGTCATAAGGGATCCTCATCTGGAAAAGAAGGTCGGCCCAGCCCATTACCCCAAGTCCTATCTTGCGAGTATGCCTGACAGCTTCCGATATCTCCGGAAGAGGGTAGTGGTTTACGTCTATCACGCTGTCAAGGAACCTTGTGGCAACTGCTGCAGTCTTCTTCAAAAGTTCAAAATCGAACTTGCCTTTGGTAACCATTCTGGCCAGGTTTATCGACCCCAGGTTGCAGGCCTCGTTCGGGTAGAGGGGTGACTCGCCGCAGGGGTTGGTGCTGGTAAGAGGACCCAGATCCGGTGTCGTATTTCCTCTGTTAATGGCATCCAGGAATATTATTCCGGGGTCTCCTGTCCTCCAGGCGGTCTCCGCAATTTCGTCAAGAAGCAGGGCTTCAGCTCCTTCAGGGTCAGCCTCAGCCTTCTCCATAAAACTGTCAAAAACACCTACTGAAATGTTGAAATTCGCGATCGTTCCGTCTTTATCCTTGCAGTGTATGAAGTCACGTATATCCGCGTGGTCAACGTTGAGGATGCCCATGTTGGCACCCCTGCGCATCCCGCCCTGCTGGACGGTTTCAGTTGCCTTGTCAAAAAGGCTCATAAAAGAGATCGGCCCCGATGCCCGTCCGTTCGTGCTGTTCACTTTCGCCCCGCTGCTGCGCAGGTTTGAAAAATTGAAGCCTGTCCCTCCGCCGCTCTTGTGGATCAGCATCTGTTTCCTTATAGCCTCGCATATGCTTTCCATAGAATCCTCGATCCCTATGACAAAACAGGCGGCAAGCTGGCCATGTGGGGCCGGACGCCCTGCGTTCATGATGGTGGGACTGTTGGGCAGGAATAGAAGTTTCGCCATCAAATCATAGTATTCATCGGCCCATACGTACTGAAGCGGGGTCGTTTTCTCAGCAGACGCGACGTGCATTGCAACACGCAAAAGCATCTGCTCAGGCGTTTCAGATGGATTTCCGAAATCGTCCTTCCACAGGTAGCGGTCATTGAGTATCTCTCTTGCTGGCTTATTGAATTCCGGTTTCTGCAACATAATGACATAAAACCTCCCTTTAATTTTAAGGGCAAAAAATTCCGTCAAATTATCTGACGACAATAATTATAATAACATAAAAATATATATATGTAAGTGGCAAAACACTATATGCAATAGAATCTTATCCACCAAACACTACATATTGTGTGGTTATCTATGTGGATATCAGTGGACGGAGTGGGGAAGATAAAGGAAGGCCGATAGTTATCTATGCCAGGTGTCCCTTGAAAAGAGTACGAGGATCGTGTACAGCTCAAGCCTTCCGCAAAGCATGCAAAATGAATATATCCACTTCGCGACGTCATGCTGGGAAGCAAAGTTATTAACAGGGCCTACAGCCCCAAATCCCGGACCTACATTGCCGAGTGTCGTCGCGACAGCACTGAAAGATGTTATCAGGTCCTGTCCTGTGGCAGATACCGCAATGGAAGAAAAGACAAAAATTAGCACATATAAAACTACAAATGTCGCAACAGAGGCGACCATCTTGTTTTCTATCTTCTGGTTCCCCACCCTGACAGTAACTGCGGCATGAGGATGGATAAATCTTTTTATTTCAGCAGCGATCTGCCTGAAAATTACCTGAATGCGTATGCATTTGATGGATCCCGCAGTGGAACCCGCGCATCCTCCGATGAACATCAGGGATAAGAGCAGTACCTGGGTGAATGGAGGCCAAAGAGAATAATCCGCTGTTACATATCCGGTAGTGGTCATTATGCTAACCACCTGGAAAGCACCGTAGCGAAGAGCGTGCGTGACCGTGTGGGAAAAACCCTGCATGTAAAGGTATAAGGATATGGCAAAAGTCGCCGCAAAAGCCGTCTTAACGTAAAAAAGAAACTCCGGATCCTTGTATGGGTTTAGGCTCTTCTTTTTTAATGCAAGAAGATGCAGGTTGAAGTTTGCTCCTGATAAAAACATTATTATGGTAAGCACCCAGTCAAAGTATGCTGAATTATAAGCAGCAATACTGGCGTTTCTTGGTGAAAAGCCTCCTGTGGAAACAGTCGTGAATATATGGCAAACAGACTCATAAAAGCTCATGCCGCCGAAGAACAGCACTGTTATGCCAAGAACAGTCAACCCCATGTATACTCTCCACAGCATCGTCGCAGCATCCTGTATCCTTGGACTGATTTTTTCCAGCACTGGACCGGGGACCTCAGCCTTGAAAAGCTGCGTGACACTCATCCCCAGCATCGGCAGAAGAGCCAGAGTAAGTACTACTATACCCATGCCCCCCAGCCACTGTGTCTGCGCTCTCCACATAAGGATGCCCCTGGGGTTCATCTCGATATTGGTCAGTATTGTTGCTCCTGTAGTGGTGAATCCGGACATAGCTTCAAAATAAGCATCTGTGAATGAAGGGATGTAGCCGCCCGCGATGTAGGGCAGACATCCCTGGAGAGATGCGAATATCCATGCAAGTGCCACGGCGGCAAATGCCTCTCTTGTTCCCATATCCTTAGCCCTGGCCTTGTAGCCTATCAAAAACAGGACAAGGGAAAAAATACAGCCTGCCGCTATAGAAACGGCAAAAGCCCTGATATCGCCGCTGCCGTCTTTAACAGCCCACCCAAGCGGCATCAGCATGCAGAGTGATATAAGAAAGACTATAACGGCAAGGAATCTTGCCACTATCCTGAATTTCACCTTACTGATTCTCCAAGGGTTTCCATTACCTGCGGCATGGTATCAGCAGATGCAAATACGACAATTTTGTCTCCTTTTTTAAGTTCCGTTTTTCCCGTTGGGATGAGGAGTTCCTGATTTCTCTCGATAAGGCCTATTATCGAGCCGGAGGGCATATGGAGATCCATTAAAGTCTTACCAATACACTCAGACTCAGCAGAAAGTGTCAGCTCAAGTGCTTCGGAACTGATCTCTTCAAAAACTGTGAGCACTCTGGATGATCCGGGATAGCGTACATAGCGTATTATGACCTGTGCAAGAGTCTGGTTCCTGTTAACTATAGAATCGACAGGGATGTGCTCTGTCATTCCCATGTAGTTAGACCTTTTTACCACTGCAATGCTCTTTGAAACTCCCAGTGTTTTGCCAAGAACTGCAAGCATCAGGTTCGTCTCGTCCTGGTCAGTGGCTGCAACAAAACCATCCGCCTTGTCTACTCCTTCTGAAAGAAGGAGTTCGGAATCTGCGCCGTCTCCGCATATGACAAGCACTTCAGGGAGTTCTGCTGCGATACGCTCGCTCTTTGCTTTGTCCTCTTCTACAATGCAGATGTCGATCCCGGGGGTTCTGGTTACGAGGCGTTTTGCCGTCTGGAAACCAATTTTTCCTGCCCCTATTATGAAGACCCTTCTCAGTTTTTTTGAAAGTGAGGGCTGAAAAAGCGACTCAAGTTCGTGGACCTGGTCCCGGTAGCACATCGAATAGCAGATGTCACCGGGTAGGAGAGCGTCTTTAGCTTTAGGGACAAAACTTTTCCCATCCCTCTGAATCGAGACAATAAGCGTGATAAGGTTTGGGTTTTTTTTCCTTACTTCGCAAAGGGGCATTTCTTTGATCACTGAGTCTTCTGCGATCCTGAAAACGTATATTCCCGCCTTACCACCTGCTATCTCTACGGCATGCAAGGCCCCTCTCACCTGAAGAAGTTCTTCCATTTCTCTGGCTACTGACCTTTCCGGCGAGATAAGCATATCTATTCCGAGATCCTTTGCCCATCCCTCGTTATCAGTGAATTCAAGGCCGACAGCTCTCGCTATGACGTGGGGAACTCCCATTTTTTTGGCGATCCAGCATGCCATTATGTTGACTTCATCCTTATTAGTGCAAGCTATAAGAAGGGAGACAGCATCGTTTTCTGCGCTGATCCCGGCTTTCTCAAGGACACTGGGCCTGGCTCCGTTTCCCCTTACGACCATTACATCAAGGTCATTCTCGACCCGAATGGCTCTCTCTTCGTCATCCTCGACTACAATTATGTCGTGCCCATCGGCAGAAAGATCTTTGGCGACGTTGTAACCTACTTCTCCGGCTCCGACAAGAACGATTTTCAAAGCTATTCCGCCTTTCAAATAAATCAAATCTTTGCTCCAATCAACTTTAGTAGATATCTTATAGCACCAAACATGATAAAAGCAAGCTGACAACATAAATAAGATGGCTATACCAAAACTTCTGCATAAATAAGGGGGCGGCAATATTAAGCCACCCCCTTATTTATTATCTTTTAATGCCTTAGAAAGAGCTTAAAGTCTAGCCTCTCTTTTTCTTTTCAGCATCCATCGTCCTTTTAAGAGCCCATGCAAAAGCTCCGAAACCAACTGCTATACATACTGCCATGTTAAGCTGCCACATATTTATTTCCTCCTTTTTCCATTCAGGCCGGAGCTAATCCAGCTTGTTGGCATGGACAAGGTTCTTCGCCATGGCTCCGTTGAGGATGAAGAGGATCACAGCAAGAATCGTCCATTCCACTACCATGGATCCCGGAGTGTAAGCGTACTTCTGCAGCGGCCAGAATTTGAACCATTCACCCGGGTACCATGTCATGGACTGATAGACCCACCAGCCCCAGACCAGTGCGAATTCGATGGGGAAGAACTTAATAATTGTCCACATCCATTTGACATGCATGTCTGAGCAGGGTTCGATGTCTTCCTTCCAAAGCTTTTCAACACCGAACTTCACAGCGGCGATCGAGTAGAAGAGTCCGACCATCAGGAGGGCAACTCCCCAGACCATGTCCTGGTTTTCGAAAATACCGTTGTCAAGGGCAGACCAGCTTCCGACTATAAGGAAGAATGCAGTTACAAAAACTGTCGCCTTCGGACGGCTGAAGCCCATGTCCATAAGGTTGCGGCATCCAAGCTCGACCATTGCAATGACGGAGCTGAGCGCTGCTGAGAACAGTGCAATGAAGAATAGGACTGCCATCAGGAATCCGCCGGTGGTGTGGGCAAAGAGGTTCGTCAGGTTGACGAAGGTCAGTCCGTTCGCGCCTGATTTCATTACTGCCATAGGATCGGGAGCAAGCGCGAAGACTGCGGGAAGTACGACCATACCTGCGAGCATTGCTGCGACCATATCTCCGAATGTTGCGGTGAAGGCGTTGAGCATGATGTCCTCATCCTTTGCCGCATAAACGAAGTAAACGTGGAACATTCCCCAGCCTGCTCCGGATGACCATGCAGCCTGAGTAAATGCAGCCAGCCATACATTTGGCCTTGCAAAGTCGACCAATTCTACGTGGTACATGTATTCAAGGCCTTTCCATGCGCCGGGGAGCATGAGGACACGGACAAGAAGGATCGCCAGAAGTATGAAGACTGACGGGATCATTATCTTGTTTGCCTTCTCAATTCCACCCTGGACACCGCGAGAGATAATAGCAGCGGCGATAAGAACAGCGGCAACGAACCACATCCATGCTTCTACTGCAGGAGGAGTTGTCGCAAAATTCTTCCAGACTTCGGAAGTAAGCTCTGTCCCGCCTGCCTGCACCTGTGTGAGGAAGCCGGTGAATATAAGGGAAAGATATTTCATGACCCAGCCGAGAACTACGACATAGTAGCAGCCGAGCATGACACAGACCATAGCGCACCATGCGCCTACCCAGGTCCAGTTGTCTCCCAGAAGCACCTTGAAGGCTCCGGCGTTGGCCATACGTGTTTTTTTACCGAAAACGGATTCAGCGCAGATAAGAGGTACTGCCCAGATAAATAATGCAAGGAAACAGATAAGAATGAACGCGCCACCATTGTTGCTTGCTACTTCACGCGGGAAACGCCATATGTTTCCCGTACCGACTGCCATGCCAAGAACTGTTGCGATGAGTCCCCAGCGGCTTGCGAACTGATCGCCGCCCTGTTTGATTTCAGCCATACGTTAGACCTCGCTTTCTTATCGATATTTCTGATTTTGGATTAATTAATAAAAAGCAAAACTGACAGTTGCTCTCATTCGAGCCTGAATATTGACAGAAATACTTTACAAAACCCCCTTTCTCAGTCAGAGCCAATGAATTCTAATATATATACAAAATAGATATTCAGGACCCAAATCTTTTACAGCTTAGCATATATGAACTTTAATATCAATAATATAAATTTAGAGAACCTTTGTCCTTTTTAGAAAAAAATATTTGTGAAATATCTGAATAATTTAAAAGTACCAACTTTATCAACGTAATAATAAGCAGTTTTTTTCAAACTTTTACTAAACTTAGCTTTAAAACTTTCTAAAATGCTTCATCAGAAATCCGGTTCAGAAACATCAAGAAATATCTTTTTTGTTATAAATTTTTATGAAGCATGACATATATGTCAGAATATTTAGAAATAACCGGCACTCTGTTTGTATGTTTATTATATGAATGCCTTAACTCGATCAGAAGATTGAAACTGTCTATCTTCCTAAAAAGCATTGTTTATGAGAAAAGCTGTGCTCGATCGGGGAGAAAAGATTTCCTTGTTGCATGCTTTGGAATAAAAACAATACTTAATGTATGTTTTTTGCGAAAAATTGTCACAAGCATATTAAATTATTCAAGCTATGAATATATATAATTCAATTCTTTGATTTTATCTCCGGTTTTTCCTTTAACTTTTTCTCCAGCCTTAACAGTTCGTTTCTGGTATCGGAATCCATGTTTTTCATGATCTCGTTTCGATAGAGCATGCCTATATCATTCCTGGAAAGGCCGGGATGTGACTCCAGTTCTGTGTATGCACTTATCTTCTTATCCTTGAAGAAAACATCAAAATCGGCAAAACGCTGTCCCATATCGTTGTACTCGAGCCCCATCGCTATTCTTTTTATCTCCTGCACATCCATAGGAGTAAATATCTTTACAAGGTAAATGGGAACGCTCATCATGACCATAGCCTGATCCTTGCCCCACCTTTCCGCAAGGACGACCCCTATCTGAAGGCCCTGGGTGGCCATCCACAGCCTCTGCCTGTGTATATCAAAGTTTCCGTTTGCATCGTATATTTTGATCTCAATATCATTCCAGTCAGGAGTGCCCATAGCATCTCCAAGATATTCGATCCCCCTGGTCCCCAGGTACTGGATAATGGCACCCTTTGACCTGTCATGGACCAAAAGCGCTTTTTCGTACATGTCATGAACGGAGACAGCCCTGTTTATCGCCTTCTGGGTAAAGTATATAACGGACGATGTCCCCGGGATATAATTTCTGAACATGGGATCTCTGTTTATGATCTCACCGCCAAGGTCTTCATGTATCGACTTAATGCCGTTCTCTATGTTGCCCATCAGGCGCATCATTATAAATCCCGGCATCATTTTGACCTCTTCAACGCCACTTATAAGCCTCATGTTGATCAAAGTACAGAGAAGGAGTTCAATAGAGTTTTCTGATACGAATGTTTCCTCTTCCTCTTCTTCTGTTAAAAGATCCGAAGAAGAAATGAAAAAAATCAGCCTCCGGTTGTTGCCGTAGATGCCCAATGCTTTTTCAGGGTCCAGAGATACCAGGGACCCCCATTCATTTAGATATTTTTTTATTTCTGCAACTTTATCTGTAGCATGAATGACAAGACTTTCAGGACCGCTTCTGACAAGAGAGAGCATTAAAAAGGCCTCCTATTATAATGATATGCGTTTCCGTTCGAGCCTGGCATCGTTGGTCCCCGGCGGATATCTAAAAGGGATCACGTCCCCTGTCTCCATATGTATCAAATGCATTTTTTCAAGTCCGTTGAGGAAAAACCTTCCGCAATCATCGATCTCGGTCGGGTGTTCCATGCTGTGGCCGTAAAGGTTGTACTCTCCTGAATCGCTTGCTACGTCCTCATATGTATGGCCTGCCCTGAAACGGAAACTTCCGATATAAAAACGGCCGGGTCTGCTCCAGACCTGCACTGAAGAGTTTTCTGTCATTTCAAGCAACGTAGGGAGATGGTCATGATTACCTGTAAGAAGAATGGCTCCGCATGTTTCGTCAGTGAGCAGGTTTAAAAGCACACGAAGTTTTTTTCTGTAAAGATCTATAAGGCCCGGTCTGGTCTCAAGTTTTATGTCGTCTACAAGGTCTCCTGTGTGTACGATCCATGCAGGACGAAGGCGCTGTATAGCTCTGCGCAGATAGGGGAACATCGTCGAAGGGGTATCAGAAATGTGAAGGATCATGTCCCTTCCATCCACAGGAGGAGGGTTGAGGCCTGCCCGCACTGCAATATTGTCTATCCTGCTCCTGACAGGACAGTTTCTTATCTCTTCAAGCGTCGGCTTGGGCAGGTTGCTTGGCAGATGCAGCGTCGTAATGTTCCTCACCCCTTTTATAAAAACTCAATTTCATAAGGCCTTTTACTCAAAATAATACTTTCTCCGATGATATTATAGCAGGAGCATTCATAAAAACTATTTTAAACTGTATGAGCACTTATGGACAAAATACTTGTTTTTTTCCCGAACACCATGTAGGATAATAAAAGTTATCGATTGTTCTCCGAGCCTGTCCGCCTAAAGATCTCATCTAAGGGGGCCGGGCCGTTAGGGTTTCGCTGGAAACGGCGGAGCCTCCCTTTGGAAAGGAGAACGGCTGTCTGTACTTTATTCGGCCGTCTTCTCCAGTGAGGACGGCCGATTTCTATTTTTAAGGGATATGCACAAAATCCCAACTCTCCCTTGCGAGATCGCCCCCAACGATCTCGCATCTTTATTGTTTATAACTGCAATCAAGTTGCAAATATAAGTAAGATTTCTTTTTTTCTCTTAAATTCACGACAAAAACAATAAAATAGTGTAAAATAACGTCTATGCCATAAAATTCACTTTTATGGTGTCTCCCTGATCAAATCAGAGAGCGACCCTGAATCTGTTTTTCCTGCGGCGCCAGCTATGGAAAACAGACGTTAGGGCGGATCTGGAAACGGATCCGTCTCCCATTGTGGAAAGGGGGCAATATATTTCGCCATGAGCGATATCAATATCGATGCCCTCCTATTCTTCAAAGTTCCAAAAAAGCTTTTGGCACCAATATATCTTTTAAGGAGGGGTTTCCCCATGAAAAGCAACAAGCGTTTCTTACTTTTCATCACAATCATTGCAGTATGCATGCTCACTCTGGGCTCATTTGCATACGCCAAACCGCCCGTTCTCAGAATGGCAACAACGACAAGCACCGACAACACAGGCCTTCTCGATTACATGGCTCCGATCCTGCTGAAGGATACGGGGATAGAGATCCAGTGGGTATCCGTTGGAACAGGAAAGGCACTTGAGTACGGCCGCAACGGGGATGTCGACATCGTCCTTACACACGACCCCGCAGCTGAGGACAAGTTCATGGCAGACGGAGCGGGAGTCAACCGCCGCAAGGTCATGTACAACGATTTTGTGCTCATCGGTCCCGCAAACGACCCTGCCGGCATCAAGGGAAAGCCTATAACCGAGGCAATCGCGGCGATCGCATCAAAGGGACAGCCCCTCGTGAGCCGTGCGGACAAATCCGGCACGCATTCAGCAGAACTCAAGCTTCTCAAAGAGGCCGGGGTCAAAGACTTCGACAAGGCGACCTGGTATGTACAGACAGGGCAGGGAATGCTCAATACGATCAACATCGCCGACGAGCGGAAAGGCTATGCCCTTGCGGACAGAGGCACTTTCATCAAATACGATGCAAATCTCAAAGGCAAACCGGGACTGGTTATAGTTGTAGAGGGAGACAAACAGCTCCTGAACATGTACAGTGTTATGGCTGTCAATCCTATCAAACACCCGCATGCAAAGTACGACCTGGCTATCAAGTACATAGACTGGATCACCTCTTCAAAGGTCCAGAAGGATATCGCAAACTTTAAGCTGGAGGGCAAACAGCTCTTCTTCCCCAACGCCGAGATCAGAGCCGGACACTAAGCAGTCTCAAGGCAAGATTTGACCGGTCCGGGCCTTGCTTTATCGGCCCGGACCGCCCTTAAGGAGGGTACCGGGTGGATTTCATTATTCAAGGTTTTTTCCAGTCCATAAGTCTTATTGCTTCAATGGACGAGGAAACTGTGAATGTTGTGCTTACGACCCTGAGACTTACAGGCCTTTCCATGCTTTTTATCCTTGGGCTGGGCCTGCCTCTGGGATTTGCACTGGGCTATTTCGATTTCCGGGGCAAACACCTTCTCAGGACAATAGCTGACACCCTTCTTTCCCTTCCTACAGTCGTAGTGGGACTTCTTGTTTATGCTTTCATATCGAGAAGAGGTCCGCTAGGCGATTATCAGCTTCTTTTCACCATTCGCGGAATGGCGATAGGCCAGATCATATTAGGGCTGCCGATCGTTATTTCTTATACCGCCACTGCGATCGAAGGCCTTGACAACAGGCTGAAGCTGACGCTGCAGACGCTCGGGGCTTCAGGCGGAAAACTTGCCGTGACAAGCCTCTGGGAGGGTCGTTTTCAGATACTTGTCGCCGCGCTTACCTCATACGGAAGGATAATAGGAGAGGTAGGCTCAGCAATGATGCTTGGCGGAAACATCAAATGGCACACCAGAACGATAACTACTGCGATAACGCTTGAGACAGGCAAGGGAGATTTCGCCCTTGGCATAGCACTGGGCATCGTCCTCCTCTCAATTTCATTCGCATTGAACATTTCCCTTTCTTTTCTAAGGAGACGAGTGGGAAACAGCTAGGAAAAATATTAAGCATAATACGGAGGTTTTTTCTATGAGAAAAATTAGGTCTGCACTTGCATTGATCCTTATACTGCTATTTTCCGTCCCCGGATTTGCCGGAACGATCAAACTCTCGAGCACCATCGGTCCCGTAGACGCAGGGATAATCCCACTTCTCGCGGAAACATACAAGACTGAGACAGGGACTGACTTTGTTATTGAAAAGGCAGGTACTGGCGCAACGCTCAACAAGGCTAAAACAGGAAACTTCGACATGGTCGTTGTGCATGCGAGAGCCCTTGAGGACCAGTTTATCAAAGATGGTTTCGGACAGAACCGTAAAGACGTAATGTACAATGACTTTGTTATCCTCGGACCCAAGGAAGATCCTGCAGGTATCAAAGGGATGAAGTCCGCCGTCGAGGCGTTCAAAACGATAGCTGCGAAGGGAGCTCCCTTTATCAGCCGAGGCGACATGTCCGGGACCCACGTTTCGGAGATGAACGTATGGAAGGCCGCAGGCATCGCCCCCGACGGAGAGAAGGACGAGTGGTACACAGTCTTCTCTCTTGGTAAGCTCGGCAACGGCGCGACAACTGATTTCACCAACAAGCGCAACGCATACACGATAATGGACAGGGCGACATATCTCACAAAGAAGAAGGGCCTTAGGATAGTGCCGCTCGTAGAGGGCGACCCGATACTTCTCAACCTTATAGCCGCGATAGAAGTCAGTCCCAAGAGATTCCCGAACGTCAACAACGCAGATGTTGTCAAATTCGTGAACTGGCTCTGCGAGGACGAAGCTCAGATGATAATTAAGGATTTCAAGGTCAAGCAGTACGGAGAACCGCTCTTCTTCCCCAACTCCGACCAGTGGAACAAAAAGCACCCCAAGTAATATAATCAGATCATCGGCGGGTCCGGCCACATTATATAATATATATATGGCCGGACTTTTTGCCCCGTGCAAACAGTAAGACCGGAGGACAAACAATGGATCCAAGGATCATTTATGAAATCAAAAACCTGACTCACAGCTACGGAAAAGGGCCTCAGACCATCAATATCGACTATCTGAGAATTTGTGAGGGCAGCGTAACAGGAATAGTAGGCCCAAACGGAAGCGGTAAATCAACACTTCTGAGGGTACTGGCTTTCCTTGAACCATACACAGGAGGTTCCCTTTTTTTCGGCGGTCTTGATCCTTCGGGCAAAGAGGTCGACATAAGAAAAGACGTCACATATCTCCTTCAAAATTCCTACCTTCTGAAAAGATCTGTTTTTGAAAACATAGCATATGGAATGAGGCTGAGAAACGAGACTGCGGACCTTGAGGAAAGGGTCCATGATTCTCTTGAAAGGGTTGGGCTCTCCCCATCAAAATTTGCTCAGCGGCCATGGTACAGGCTCTCCGGCGGTGAAGTCCAGCGCGTGGCACTGGCTGCAAGGCTGGCGCTCCATCCCAAAGTACTTATCCTTGACGAACCTACCGCAAACGTTGACGAATCGAGTGCACTGCTTGTGAAGGAAGCTGCTGTCTCTGCATGGAAAGAGTGGGGCACAACGGTGATAGTGGCCACTCACGACCTTGCCTGGCTTACTGAGGTGTCTACTGACATAATAAGCCTTTTCCGCGGGAAGATAGTCGGACACGGGACCGAAAACCTGATACACGGACCATGGATCAGGGAGAACGGAAGCGTAGTCAGAACACTGACCGACGGACAGAAGATCCATGCCCTCGTAAAGGAAGAGGCAGAACTTCACGCTGCAGTGGTAAACCCTTCGGATATCGAACTTATCACGGATCGCGAGATCGACTCTTCACGAGCTAACAGGCTCAGGGGTACGGTCACAAGCATGGCACTTGAGAGAGCGACCGGATCAGCCCTCATTTCAGTTCAGGCGGGAGACATTATCCTTAAATCAAGGATGCCGGTCGAAAAGATAAAAGAGGTACAGATCTCCCCTGCGTCAGAAGTGATTCTCTCCTTTTCGCCGGAAGACGTCCGCTGGATTTAGACCGTCGGTCCCCCTGTTTACCAAACAGATTCCTGTTTAAGTGAAAATAATGTAGAATGATATGGCGTTGCAGCAAACGTCTGTTTTTGTCTGCTGCAAATGATCAGCGTGAGAGGATGATATATATGTGCGGCATCATGGGATATATTGGAGAGAGAGAGACAACTAAGGTTATCCTGGAAGGGCTGGCAAAGCATGAATACAGAGGCTATGACTCTGCTGGAATCGCCGTTATAAAAGATGGTGTCATCCATGAACTCCGTACTACAGGAAGAGTCCACCAGCTGGCTGAAAAAGTCGCAAAAGAACATTTCAACGGAGATTTCGGCATTGGCCACACCAGATGGGCGACACACGGCGGAGTGACAGAAAACAACGCCCATCCTCATATGAGCAGCGACAACAAGGTAGTCCTGGTCCACAACGGCATCATAGAAAATGCCAGAGAGATCAGGGCTGACCTTGAAGCTGAGGGGATAAAATTCCACACTGAAACAGACACTGAATCAGCGGTCCAGTACCTTGCCTCGGTATACAGCGGAGAACCGAAGGAAGCCATAGTCAAACTTACAAAGAGAATAAGAGGCGCTTTCGCCCTTGTTATAATGTTCCATGATAAGCCAAACGAAATATGGGTGGCGAGAAAAGGTTCGCCGCTGGTGGTCGGGCATGCAGGAGAAGAGGGTTTCTGCGCTTCCGACCCGACCGCACTGCTGGAATTCACCAGGGATGTCTGGTTCATGGACGATGATGAGATCGCCATGATATCAAAAGGCGGCTGCATTTTCTACGATTTCGACGGAAACCCGCACGAAAAGGAATCCATGCATCTGGACTGGGAAGCTGCCATGACAAGCAGGGGAAATTACCCACACTTTATGCTGAAGGAGATACATGAGCAGCCTGAAGTGGTTACTCATACTCTTCTTGGAAGGGTCGCATCCAACAGGGTGGACCTGAGCCATGAGCTGGATTGGACACCGGAACAAATATCAGGATGGAAAAAGATCCATTTTGTTGCCTGCGGCACCTCCCATTATGCGACGATGGTCGCAGCGCGCATAATGGAGGAGGTCGGGAACTTCGAGATAAGGACCGAAGTAGCATCGGAATACCGCTACAGGAATATCCCCATCGGACCCGACACTCTCGTTGTATTCGTATCCCAGTCAGGAGAAACGGCGGACACACTGCATGCGGCAAGGCTTGCCAAAGCAAGGGGAGCAAAATGCATCGTGGTCACAAATGTACGGGGATCGACTATCCACCGTGAGGTTGGTGAAGCACTGATAACACCGGCCGGGCCCGAAATAGGAGTGGCTGCGACAAAGACGTTCATGGCACAGATAACGGTACTTACCCTACTGGGTCTCTACCTTTCAAAAATGAAAAATGACCTTGAACAGAAAACTGAACAAAGGATAGTTTCGGCACTGATGGACATTCCTGCAAAACTCGCTTCAATTTTGGAAAAAGAGAAAGAAATAGAGGCTGTTGCCAGAAATTTCGCTGACGCAAGGGGCTTCTTCTTTATTGGAAGGGGTCTGGCCTATCCTCCTGCACTGGAGGGAGCGCTAAAACTGAAGGAGATCTCCTATCTCCACGCCGAGGCTTACCCGGCAGGGGAGATGAAGCACGGACCCATCGCGCTCCTTGACAAAGAACTCCCCGTGGTCGCGCTTGTTCCCAAAAATGACCTTTGGGAAAAGACCATTTCCAACATCGAAGAATCGATGGCAAGGAACTCACCGATAATAGCTCTTGCAACAGAGGGAGACACAGAGATCGGACACTACTCAAAGAATGTAATATTCACTCCCGACACCGAGCCGGAGCTGTTTCCCTTTATTGCAGTCGTGCCGCTCCAGCTTTTTGCGTACTACATCGCAAGGCAGCGCGGCTGTGACATAGACATGCCAAGAAACCTTGCCAAGTCTGTGACGGTGGAATAAAGACCCTAACAAAGAGATATCAGGGGAGGCTCTTTGCAGGCCGGCTTGACGCCGCCGGAGGGAGCCTCTTTGTTTTTTTGCTCATTTCATTGTTTAAGAGGGGATATATTTTGAAAAAGAATAAGATCGTAGCGGTATTTATGCTCACATTGCTTTGCCTGACATGCGTGCTGCCCTCTTTTGCATGCGCATCTGACAGCGAAGATACGAGCTTTGAGACATTTTTGTCCGTGCTCAAAGCGTGGGGGACTTTTCTTGCAAAAATCACCGGGTCCTACGACGCCCTGGACAATATCTCCATTTTCTCAAATTTTGCAAGGATGTGGCACGATTTCATCGGATCAGAAGAATTCAGCGTCGAAAGGCTTTTTGAAGCGATCATGAGATGGCTTGGCATTTCCATCATGATACAGCAGGAGGAAGGGCCTCAGGAAAGTTATTCGATATGAAGGCATGGGTGTACATCCTGCGGTGCTCAGACGGTTCCCTGTACACAGGATGGACCAACGACACGGAGAAACGGCTTGCTTCGCATAACCGGGGTACAGCTTCAAAGTACACAAGGGGCAGGAGGCCTGTCGAGATGATCTTTAAAGAGGAGTTCGGGACAAAGGAAGAGGCTATGTCGCGCGAGGCAGAGATCAAGTCCCTGTCAAGATCAGAAAAGCTCCTGATCGTTGATAAGGACAACAAATAATATAATTATTGATAAACGTATGTTATGTATAGTACAATATATTGTAACTCAAATTTAATGTAAGGATATTTGAATTTTAAATCGTTAAATATCCGCAAAGAGGGGTCAGGCATGAAAGGTCGTACAGATGTTATTGTTGGCGTTCAGTGGGGAGACGAGGGCAAGGGGCGCGTAGTAGACGCTCTTGCAGGCAAGTCAGGCGTAGTAGTCCGTTACCAGGGCGGAGCGAACGCAGGACATACCGTGGTAGTTGAGGACGAAAAGTATGTCTTTCACTTACTCCCTTCCGGCATCCTCTACCCCGGCAAAGTCTGTGTGATCGGAAACGGGGTAGTGATCGACCCTGAAACGCTCTTTGCAGAACTCGATGACCTTAAGGACAGGGGCAAGACTCTGGCAAAGCTCGTCGTCAGCCATGGCGCACATATTGTCATGCCATACCATAAACAGCTGGATAAACTGGCTGAGGGAGCAAGGTCCGAGGGCAGCAAGATCGGAACTACAGGTCGTGGGATCGGCCCATGCTACTCCGATAAGTTCGAGAGGGTCGGAATAAGGGCGGAAGACCTTGTTAACCCTGAGATCCTGAAAGAAAAACTTGTGATCAACATAGAACTGAAAAATAAGATTTTGACCAGGATCTATGGCGCCGAGCCTCTGGATCTCGAGAGCACATACGAAACATCCCTTGAGTGGGGCAAAAGGATGAAGCCGCTTCTCGGAGATGCTTTCCTTGAGATACACAAAGCGCTTGATTCAGGAAAGAACGTCCTCTTCGAAGGTGCACAGGGAACACTCCTTGATGTCGACCACGGGACATATCCTTTTGTAACGAGTTCCAGCCCATGCTCCGGAGGAGCATGCACAGGAGCAGGCATAGGGCCCGGAAGGATAGACCGAGTAATTGGAGTGACCAAGGCTTACTGCACGAGGGTAGGAGAAGGACCCTTCCCAACTGAGGACAAGGGAGCTCTCGGAGAGACGCTCAGAACGAGGGGCGGGGAATTCGGTGCTACGACCGGCCGTCCGAGACGCTGCGGCTGGAACGATCTCGTGGCAGTAGACTATGCAGTAAAGATTAATGGAATAGACGGACTTGCGCTTACCAAGCTTGATGTCCTTTCAGGATTTGAAAAGATCCGGGTTTGCACCGCTTATGATATCGAAGGGTCCGTACATAAGGATTTTCCAAGCAGCTGTGCGAAACTGGCAAAAGCAGTCCCGGTTTTTGAGGAACTGCCCGGCTGGAAAGAGGACGTCAGCAAATGCAGGAGATTTGAGGATCTTCCCCCTGCTGCACAGGATTATGTCCGCTTCATCGAGGAAAGGGTCTCAGCACCGGTCATACTCATTGGAGTAGGTCAGGGAAGAGAAGATACTATCCTGAGAGGTATATGACGATAAAAATTATGGGCCTGACAACTTCTGTCTGCCCTGAAAGCGGATAAAGGATGACAGCCGGTAAAACCAGAAGAACAGTGATTGTCAGAGGCGGGGGAGATCTTGCCACGGGAATAATATACAGGCTCTGGAGATCCTGTTTTGATGTTTTGTGCCTTGAGATCCCCCGCCCCACTGTTGTAAGGCGTTCCGTTGCTGCAGCCCGGGCTGTTTACGACGGAGACTGCCGGATAGAAGATATGCATGTCTGCCTGGCAGGGGGACCTGATCAAATAGACTTCAGTAAAGGGATAAACGTATTGATCGATCCGGATGGAAATTCCATCGCTTTACTCAGACCCTTCGCTGTTATCGATGCGATGATGTCGAAGAGAAAGACATCGACCAACAAAAATATGGCAGATCTTGTGCTTGCGATAGGGCCGGGCTTCAGTGCGCCTGAAGATGTTCATGGGATCATAGAGACAAAGAGGGGACATTCCCTGGGAAGGCTCTTCACAAAAGGAAGTGCTGAAACCAACACCGGGATACCCGGAGAGGTCATGGGATATACATGTGAACGTCTCTTAAGGTCTCCCTCGGATGGCTTCCTCTCCCCGGTCGTATCGATCGGAGAGAGAGTAAAAGCAGGGGGTTTAATAGGATCGGTAAACGGCATCCCGGTAAAGGCTCAGATAAGAGGTGTAGTTCGCGGCCTGATCCACCCCTCGGTATTAGTAAGGGAAGGCTCCAAAATTGGAGATGTCGATCCCCGGAATGAACCGGAGAATTGTTTTATGGTAAGCGACAAGGCCCTTGCTGTCGGGGGCGGAGTCCTTGAAGCTATACTCCGTTTCGAAGCAAGGGGCAGTTTGGATTAATCTTCCTTTCTTAACGCGGTGGCTGGCAGCTCCACTATCTCGCCTTCCTGTTCCTCTTCAGGATCCACAACCTCGCTTCCTGCAAAGCTTGAATGGTCGACCCAATTTTCATCTGTCGTATCAATAACTTCCGAATTGCTCTTTCTATAGCTTCCTCCTCTGAAAGGATCGTAGCTCTTGGAAGATGTGTAGACCCTGACTCCGTTGCCTCTCAGAAGACCTGTAATTATCAATGCAAAGAGGACTATACCCACCAGTCCTGCTATCAGTATTATGGCAGGGAAGGCAAACCCAAATATCAGAGTACCAATGAGTAAAAAGACCAGAATTTTCATTAGGTTCCTCTCCTTCAGGATCTTTTCTGCCTGTTATCCTTTGCGGCAGTCTTCGGTTTCTTTTTCCTGCTTTCTGCTGCAGGTTTTCCTCTTCCGGTACCTCTTGCCGCGATAGGTTTTTTGGCAGATTTATCAATGCTTCTTTTTTTCTTTTCATCCGTCCTCGAAGGGCGGTCTGCACTTTGTCCTTCAGATCCATCCCTGTAGGAAGACCTTTTGGAGGTTCTTGTTGTGCTGCTTTTTTCCTTTTCTTCTGTCCCATAAGTACGGCCTGCACTGCGGCTCTCGGATCCGGCTCTGTATGAAAGTCTTTTGGGGGCTCTTGTTGTGCCGCTTTTTATCTTTTCATCCGTTTCTGAAGCGCGGTCTGTATCGCGGGCTTCAGGCTTTGCCCTGTAAACAGGCCTTTCTTCTTTCATTTTGCCGCTTCTGTATCTCTCTTTCGGCGGGGCATCTGTCTTCCGTCGTTTATCTTCTGATGCGGGTCTCTTTACTCCGCGCTCTTCAACAAAGCCACCGGAAGCCTTTGTTCCCGCTCTTTCTGTTTTATCTCTCTTCTGCCCTGCCGCATCGGATCCGCTTTTGGCTCTTGGTGGTCCTGACGTTCTTCTGGGATCTGAAACCTCCCTTTGTGGGGTGCGAGCCTCTTTCTTTTTTGCCTCATAAGCAGGTTTTACCTTTGGTCCCGGTTCAAGTACACACGGATCACCGGCCATAGTTTTTCTCCTCAGCTGACCGCATGCAGCATCAATATCGGAACCCAGTTCCTCCCTTATCTCTGCTTCGAAACCGGCTGTGACAAGTACTGATCTGAACTTAAGGATGTTTTCGGGAGTGGGTTTCTCATAACGTCCATCGACCTGGTTGAACGGGATCAAGTTTATGAATACATGTATTCCCTTCAAATAGCGCAAAAGCAGTCTTGCATGTTCCACGCTGTCGTTTATTCCTCCGAAGAGCGCGTATTCTATTGTGATCCTGTTGCCTGTTGTCTTCTGATATTCCTGC
>Ga0265295_1002382_pt1 | contig 30036 bp, 27 predicted proteins | sample Munlansysbiofilm_FD_192503 | JGI IMG/M metagenome (GOLD analysis project Ga0265295, IMG submission 192503) | Leachate microbial communities from a municipal landfill in Southern Ontario, Canada - Methane capture system biofilm | ecosystem: Engineered > Solid waste > Landfill > Unclassified ... | reverse complement strand
CTTGATTTGTTCCAGGCATGGTATAATTTTATAAAACCTCATGATTCTCTGAAAGTTAAAAGTGATTCGAAGAATAGAAAATGCTTGCAAAGAACTCCGGCAATGGCGGAAAAAATAACTGATCATATATGGACTTTAAAAGAATTATTGACTTTCAGAATCCCAATTCAATAGTTCACGGACACGACCTAATAAAATGGTATCTGCTTAATTAACAATGCCTGTAATTGATTACATGTTTTCCATGAGCAAAGGAATTGTTCTTCATGCCATGCTGCCTCCTGTGCATCATGTTACACAGGACACAGAGGCAATAAAAGTCTGGAAATACGTGATAAGTGCCACTTTAAAAAGCAGATATCATATTTCCAGGACGATCTTCCTGATGGCAAAACATATAAAAAGCAGTAATATCGAACATATGAGCATAAAAGAACGGATCATTTTTGGATCGGATGATGCGTTAATGAAAACAAAGAAGGAGCTACTAAAATGTTAACACTTGTAGTTGGCGGTTTTCTTGGAAGCGGAAAGACCACCATGATAATCAATATTGGGAAGTATCTCGCAGACAAGGGGCACAAAGTTGCTATCATTGTCAACGAGATCGGAGAGATCGGGATCGACGGTGATATCATCAATAAGTTCGGTTTCGATGCAAAAGAGATAACCAACGGCTGTATATGCTGTTCACTTAAAATGAGCCTGCGCTCAACGGTGATAAACCTTTTTAATTCTTACAATCCGGATATTCTTATAATCGAGCCCACTGGAATTGCATTTCCAAATGTGATCAAAAGAGAGATCGAACTCATGGACCTGGGAGAAGGTGCGCAAATAGCACCTCTTGTGACCCTTATCGATGGCAGCAGGTTCAAACATCTCTTAAAAGAGATGAAACATTTTTCCACACGCCAGATAGAGGACGCAGAGATCCTTGCCATCAATAAGATCGATCTTATGGAAAAAATACAAATACCTATCATAGAAGAATCGGTGCAGCAGCTCAACAGAAAAGCAAAAGTAATACGAATCTCTGCAAATAACAGCGATGAGAAGTTCTATAATTTCATGAACATGATACTCCCTGAAGAAATGCTTAGTGGATCGCTTGATTCAAAAGTTCAGCAAAGAAGGTCAGATGAGATGGGAAAAGTACCCCTTCCTCCTGTAAACGAGATATCTCTTGTCAGCAAGAAAGATATGGAGCTGAGCAGGAATGAGCAGGAAACAGAAAGCTCCATCGATGCATCAGGTGTTGCAACCTATGCTGTAGAATATAAAATCAAAGGTAGGACAGATACCGATAGAGCAAAGCTGATAGCCAGGAAGATAATGGAAAACATAAAAACAGAGGTAATGGAACATAGTCCCGAGTTCATAGGACATATCAAAATGTTCCTTGATTCTGATGAAGATACCGTAAAAATGAATATAACTGCATACTTCGAAGAACCACAATTAGAACTTATAAAAACAGGAAAGAACGAGATCCTTAAGTTAAAGATACTTTCGGCAATCTCAAACATGGAAAAAGATGAACTTATGAAGATCGTAGATGAACTTGTAACGGATGTGTTCAAGCATTACGGAACTGAGATTGAAAAGCTTGATTCACGTCATGAACACGAATCTTCGCATCATCATTGAGACAATTATGTGTCATTTCAGCATCCATATCATATATTTGTAGTATATGGATGCTTTTTATTTATTCTTATCAATTTTTATTCTTATTAGTTATATCTTCGTATGCTAATAATAAATATTTACAAAATATCTAATATATAAATACATTTATACTTGATAATATGCTTTTTGAGTTGGTTCAGTAAATAAAAATTATTAATGTCTTTTGAACTGCTTTTTTGCATGAGAATGTCTGCACAGAAAAATATATATATTGTAAAATAGCGATTTTTTTTTATATTATATTGCCAGCTCAGATTTAGAATAATAGTATAAAAATATATAGTTGATAAAAAAGATACTTTCTGTTGTAATATCCATATTTATAAAATAAACAGAAACTATAGGCCATTTTTTGTATTTTTCAAAATAAATTATATTGTAACATTCGGTGGAATCTTTTATATATAACTATTCAAAAACAACAAGATATATATAATACAAAATCAGATTGAATTTTGGATTAATCTATCCAGCTTGTAATAAAAATATATTTGCTGTATCTGGCCTGACCAGATATCAAACCATAATGAAGTGATATAAATGACCGATTTGAATCCAAAGGAAAGACTATTGAAAGCATTAAATAATGAACCAGTGGACAAAACTCCAGCGGTGTCCGTTACCCAGACAGCTATTGTAGACCTCATGGACCAGACCGGTGCCTCATGGCCGGAAGCCCACACAGATCCTGAAAAAATGGCAACCCTTGCAGTCGCATCACATGAGATCTGCGGCCTGGAAGCTGTCAGGTATCCATATTGCCTTACCGTCCTTGCAGAAGCTATGGGCTGTGAGGTCAACATGGGTACAAAGAACAGGCAGCCATCTGTCACTGACCATCCATATCCAAAGGGTGTTGACGATCTTAAGATGCCTGCAGACCTTTTGGGTACGGGAAGGATCCCTGCTGTACTTGAGGCAACAAAGATCATAAGAGAAAAGGTTGGAGATGATATCCCACTGATAGCAGGTATGGAAGGTCCTGTAACTCTTGCATCCGATCTTGCAAGTGTTAAAAAGTTCATGAAATGGTCAATTAAAAAACCTAATGACTTTGAGACCATCCTTGACTTTGCAACAGAAGCATGTATCAAATACGCAAATGCATTAGCAGATGCTGGTGCAGATGTCATCTGTGTGCCTGACCCTGTTGCATCCCCGGATCTGATGAGTCCTGACACATTTGATAAAATGCTCAAGCCAAGTCTTACAAGATTTGCAGAAGCTGTCAAATGCCCAATGGTGCTACACGTATGTGGTAATGTCACCCCCATCCTTGACATGATGGCAGACTGCAAGTTCGAGGGGATCAGCATTGAAGAGAAAGTAAAGGACCTTAAAGGTGCCATCGCAACAGTAGGTGACAGGGCAGTTATAATAGGTAACGTCTCCAGTCCTTTCACACTTCTTTCAGGCGATGTGGCAAAGGTCAAGGAAGACTCAAAGAGAGCTCTGGGGGACGGTGTTGCGGTATTGGCTCCGGGTTGTGGTATTGCACCAAATACACCTGTAGAGAATGTCAAAGCTCTTGTTGAAGCAAGAGACGAGTTCTTTGCCTGAACATTGTTCCTTAATTAAAAGTCCTTAAGATTGGACTTTTAAATTATTTTTAATTACAAAGATCTCAATTTAATCATCATACGATCGGGCTCGATCGGAGGAGGAGTAAAGATTATGCGAACGGGAATTGCAATAGACTTTGGAACTAGCGGTTTTAGGGCACAGAAAGTGAATCTGGATAGTGGTGAGATAAAGAGGACCGTAATTACTATGAGGAATCCTCTCCCAGGTGCAAATGTCATGGACCACCTTGACTTTGCTATGACATATGGACAGGACAAAGCACATGATCTTGTTATCAGTGCTTTCAGGAACATTATTGATGAACTTGAACCTGAAAATGGCACAGTTGACAGGATAGCTATTTGCGGAAACCCCATACAATTATCACTTTTCCAGGGAATCCCCATCGATGATCTGGCATTTGCAGGTGAAAGAAAAAAACAATTGATGAACATTAAGGAGCAGAAGCGTGATGCTGCAATTGTTGACAGCACGCAGATCAAAGGGCTTGAAGACCTTGATTGTAAGGTCGTCATACCACCTGCTATCAAACACGAGATCGGTGCCGATGCCCTTGCATTGATAGTCAAATCAGGGATGCTGGATTCTGATGACATCTCCATAGCAACAGATTATGGAACGAATGCAGAAATGGCCTTAAAGGTTGGAAATATAATCTATACAGGTTCTGCTGCTGCAGGTCCTGCACTTGAGGGGCAGGAGATAGAAGATGGCAGTATTGCACGCCCGTTTGTGATCTGTGATATTGAGTTCAAAAATGGGAACCTCAGGAATTTCGTCCTTGACGAGGAAATGAACACTGTAGAAAGCTCTCTTGTGAACTATAAGAACGGTGATGTGGTTGAAGAAGGCTCCGTAAAAGCATCCGGTATCACAGGAACAGGAGTCATAGCACTTATGGATCAGGCCATGAACAACGGTATCATCCAATTACCACATATCAACACAAGCGACAAAATGCTTCATCTCCAGGATGGTATAAAATTCACAGAAAAGGACATTATAGAAGCAGGAAGGGCTATTGGCGCCATACGCGCAGGTCATGTGACACTCTGTAATGCTGCCGGCATAGCCATGGAAGATGTACGGATCGCTTATATGTCCGGTGCAGCTGGCACATATATGGATGCATTGAAAGCACACCGTATCGGAATGATCCCCTATAACATCTCAAATGTATGTCAGATAGGGAACACTTCCCTGATAGTTGCAAAGGAGATACTGCTCCAGGAAGACAGGCTATGGGAACTCCAAAAAATAGCCAGGGAGATCGTTGGCACCCACGTAATGTTTGCAACAGATGAAGCTTTTAAAGAAGCATATATTCTCGAACTTTCCTACTGGAACGAAGGCATGCCATTCAAGGCCCTGAAGAAGTTCCTCAAGAAAAAAGGTCTTCCAGTAATTGACCTGGTATCAGGGACCCCGGTGGTCGAAAAGCGTGTCGTCAAAGACATTCCTGACCTTGGAGAAGAAGGCTTACATGTTCTTGAACAGATTGGCACCTACCTTACAATGGAGGTTGAAGGCTGCATTGATTGCCATCAATGCATGGATGTATGTCCAAATGATGCTCTGATAGAGGAAGACCGCAATGTAAGTATAAGGACGGATCTCTGTGATGGAGCACATTGTCAGAAGTGCATTCATGTGTGTCCTGAGGATGTGCTTGACTGGAAGAAACTCAGAGTAATGGGATAAACTCCTGTTAACAGAATCAAGATGCTAGCTCACATCTAAAAGGTACTCTGTACTGATCTAAAAGTAAAGGATTGGATCGAAGGAAGCTACTATAGATCATCAGATGTGAGCAATTTCATTTATTCTTTAATTTAAGATAATCCTTTCGTTTAAAGAGAACATCTTTATAAAATAGGGAAACCATGCTAAATGAAATTAATAGATAAGTTGATCCTGGTTTAAGCACCTAACAAAATTACAAATAAGATATGTATAATGCACACAGTTCCGGAGCAAGCACAGGCTTGAAACCTGCTGAAAGGGAAGCAATTGGACCGATCATTGAAGACATGCCCGAATTTGATAGTGTGAACTCGGTATTTTTTTCATGGGATCTTGAAAATGACTGGAAGATCCTGGATGTTTCTGACAATGTATCACGTTTTGGATATACTGTTGAAGAATGTATAGATAATGATTTCTCATATTCAGATCTTGTACACCCTCATGACCTGAGTAGGATAATCTCTGAGATGGAAAGCCACCGGAAAACGGGAGGAAGTTCATCTTTTGTCCAGCATTACAGAATATTGGCAAAAAATGGATCCGTAGTGAATGTGAAGGTGCTCAATAATCTAAATGTCAATGCAGACAGAACGGTAGGATCGGCCTATGGTTTAATGTTAGAGATGGCCGAACTATCTCGTCCCGGGCATTCAGACAACTCAAATTCTTATTTCAAATCTATTGTCGCTTCACTAAAAGAGGCTATCTGGGTGCTAGATCACAATCTTAATGTGATCTATGCCAACGATTCTTTTTATGACCTATTTAAAGTCGAGCCTGAAGATATAGTTGGTGAGAATGCAGAGAAGTTTGTCCAGTTCAGGCTTAAGTGTCCCGGACTCTTTAGCAAATTGAGAGAAGTTTGTTCAAAAGGCGATGTTCTCAAAGGTCTGGATTTCACGTATACTTTTAGCAACATTGGTACGCGTTCTATATCATTGAATGTAAGTCGTATATCTTCGCTCCCGGAAGATGCTTGTCTGCTGCTTGTAGCATTTGAAGACATCACAGAAATGAAAAAAGCAGAGGAGCTGCTAAGATCTGAAGAGAAATATTCCAGCCTTGTTGAAAAAGGGACTGAAGGCATCATTGTTGTTCAGGATGATATGGTTAAATATGCTAACACGATGTTCTGTGAACTCAGGGGGCTTCCAAAAGAGCAGATTATAGGTTCTGATATTTTATCACATCTTCCTACTGAGTATCATCGTATGGTTTCCATAAAGATCAAAAAATGGATCTCCAGCAAAAAGGAGGATTCTAAAAGGTATGAAGTGAGTATTTTATCAAAGAACGGGGAAAACATACCAGTGGAAATAGCTTCTTCGTATGGTGATTATGGGGGAAAACCCGGGATCATCATCATTGTTAATGACATCCGCGAGAAAAAGAAGGTAAAAGAAGCTCTTGCAGATACCGAGAAGAACTTCAGACTTCTCTTTGAGAAATCCCCTATCGGAATCGTTCGCTTTGATCAGGAAGGTATCATCACCAACTCAAATGAAGTGTTCGATGAATTGTTCACACATCTTCATGAGAATGTGATAGGGCATAGTCTATTTGATTTCCTGCAGGACGAGCATATAAGGGAAGGTTTCAAAGATATTCTGAAAGGAAAGTCCAACAACTTTGAAGCTGAAATCCAACATATAAATAATGATGGGCAGCAGATCCTTCGTTTAAATCTAAGTTCATTGATCGTAGATGGTTTTCCTCAGGGTGGCATGGCTATCTTTGATGATATAACACTGCATAAAATGGGCGAAGAGTCCCTAAAACAGAATGAAGGGCGCTTAAGGGCACTTCTTGAGCTTAGCCAGATGGCAGAAAGTGATGTGCCCAGCATTATGAGATTTGCCCTTCGCTCAGCTGTGGAACTCACACAGAGCAATGAAGGATATCTCATCATGTTTGCAGAGGATGAAATGCCTGATATGGGCTTATGCCTTTTCAGAGATGGGAACGATCAATACACATTTAGTGAAAATATCAATGATTGTTCTTTGGATCTGGAAACCACGATCAAAGAATACGTTGTGGCAGGTAAACCTGTATCTTCTAATATTTCGATCCAACGCGATCATATTCCTGATGTAACAAAAAAAACACTCCGGAGCATAAGCATCCCACTGTATGACGATGGTTCCATCAAATTCGTGCTGGGAGTTGGCAACAAGTATGCTGCATATAATTACCTTGACACTCATGATCTCAAGATACTTCTTCAATCGATGTGGAAACTGATTATTCACAGAGAAGCGAATGAAGCACTGAGTGCATCTGAGGAAAAGTATTCAGCCCTCGTTGAAAAAGGGAATGATGGTATAGTTATCATTCAGGATGGCACGCTGCGCTTTGCCAATTCAGTGTTCTGTGAGATCGTGGGCATGTCTGCTGAAAAAATACAAGGTACAAAATTTTCCACATATCTTGACCATGAATACAAAAGAATGATGGAGAAGCTATTTTCAAAGACACTTGAAAAGAAAAAGAATGCTATTATCAAAACTGAAGTTATTCTTCTGGACAAAAGTGAAAGAGAGATTCCTGTTGAAATAACCACCTCACTCATTGAGCACAATGAAAAAATTTCGATCATGGCAATCATACATGACATTACCGAGCAAAAAGAAAAAGAACAGGAATTGTTGAAATACCTGGAGGTTCAAAAGGTTCTGCAAACTGTAATAAAAACCAGCCCAGCCATTGTTTTCTTCTGGGGCGCTGAAGATGGCTGGCCTGTTGAATTCGTTTCCGAGAACATAACAAATTTTGGTTATTCACCCGAAGATTTTCTTTCCGGAATGCTGAATTTTAATGACATTATCCACCCTTCTGATTCTGAGAGAGTACATGAATATTTTGTCAGGAAAAATCATGAGGATGCATCAGAATATCGAATAGAGTATCGTATAATCACAAGATCAGAAGCTGTACGCTGGGTTGAGGAAAGATCAACACCGCAATATGACGAGGAAGGTAATCGCACTCATATCCAGGGTATCATTCTTGATATCACCGATCGTAAAAGAATCAACCAGTTTATGGATATTCAATCGGAGGTGGGAAATTTCTTCACTCCATCAGGTGACCTTCAGGAAACTTTTGACCAGCTTCTGGAGTTCTCTTTGCATATAGAGGGTCTTGATTGTGGTGCCCTTTATATTTTACAGAAGAACATTGGAGATCTTAACCTTGTATCTCATGTTGGACTTTCAGAAGATTTTGTGACAAGCAATTCTCACTATAGTCCTGATACTATGCAAAGCAGGATCTTCCTCATGGGCTATCCCCTCTACAAACTTTATTCCGATATCTTTCCGCATACACGTAATGATAAGCGTGTGGATGAAGGACTTCGTGCTACTGCGGTTGTTCCTGTGAAGTATGCAGAAGACATTGTAGCGGTTCTTTTCCTTGCGTCTCATGTCGAAAATGACATACCCTATGAAATCCGCACATCATTAGAGACCATTGCTGCACAGATGGGCTCTGTAATAGGTCGTATCGAAGCTGAGATAGATCTCCAGAAAAACCAGGACGATCTGGAATTACTTCTGGATAGCATTGAAGACCTCATATTTGTCCTGGACAAAGAAGGGTGCGTTCTTTATACAAATGAGGTCGTGACAAAAAAGCTTGGTTATTCAACAGAGAAAATAACCGGTATGAATTTTATAAAAATGTATCCTCATAATAAAGTGCTGGATGTAGCAAATTACTTTGGGGATGCTGTTTCAGGTAAAGAGACTGTGTTCACACTTCCTCTGCTAACAAGTAGAGGAATGGCTATTTCATTTGAGACTATGTTGACTAAAGGTAGCTGGAATAAACAGGAAGCACTCGTAGCTGTCTGTCGTGAGATAAACACTCGTGGTGTCTGAGGAGTTAAGCAGTTGCCAGTTTAAAGCAGTAAATTGAAATTAATAAAATATATATTATGATTTGACAAATATGGTCATTAGATAGACTATTAATATAGGATGGGACATAGATTATCCATGTGGTTGGGTGGTAATTTATTATAGACATAGATCCGCAACGTACGCTTGTACGATATAATGTAAAAGTGGAACAGGAGATGTCTCCCGAAGAAGTTGCAGAGAAGCTGTTCCCGGCAGATGAAACTATACGTGAAGTTGCAAAAGCTGTTTTTGAGGGTGACGAAGATGAGGTTGTGGAAAGTCTTCAGAATGCGATAGATAAAGGTAAAGATCCCATATCCCTGATAAATGATGCTCTAATAGTGGGAATGGATATTGTCTCTACACTTTATGATGATAATATGCTCTATCTTCCTGATGTAATGATCTCAGCTCAGGCAATGATAGAAGGGATAGAGTTCTGTAAAGGGCAATCAGAACAGGAGCATGAATATAAGGGCATGATCGTTTCCTATGTTGTAGAAGGTGACATACATGATATTGGAAAGAAGATCGTAACAGTACTTCTCAGGGCTAAAGGCTATGAGGTCATTGATCTTGGGAAAGATGTCCCTGTTGAAGAGGTTATAGCTGCTGTAAAAAGAGAAAAACCGATCATGCTCACTGGAACCGCCCTTATGACAACTACAATGCATGCATTTAAAGATGTAAATTCCCGTCTTCTTGACAGTGATATCAATGTCCCTATAGTATGTGGCGGGGGTGCAGTTACGCAGGATTTTGTTTCCCAGTACGGCCTTGGTCTTTACTGTGAAGAAGCAGCAGATGTTCCAAAGATCGCAGATGCCATACTGAAAGGATTTACTATTGAGCGTCTGAGGAAGGAATTCCACAAACATTGAGGATGGTTCATTTATGGATGCGAAACGCTATACAAGAATGGCATATGATGATTTTGAGGATATGGTATTTGGACATTCCCTTTATCCTTTAAGTACGGGTTTTGATCTGGAGATCGGTGCCGGCTACACTTCTGCCGAGGTAAATTATGCACCCAGACCTGAAGCGGGTGAGTCCAAAGAAAAACTCATTGATGAATACGAGAAGATCACAACAGATATCCTCCAAAGGATGGTTCAGGTGGGTTTTCCTTCTGTGGTGCTTGAGACCGAACATGTACTTCCGATGACCACAAATACTGAATGGGGGGCAGAGATCGCACATGCACAAAAGGCCATAATGGAAGAATATCATGATGAATATGGTATCAAATGTGCGTTACGCAATACTATTGCCGATATCCGTGGAGGTCGGGAAAGCCTGGACCTGCGTGGAGATCCTTATGATCTTCTTATGGAAGCTTTTGACCAGGTAGCCTCTAGCGGAGCTGATATGCTTTCTATTGAATCCCTTGGAGGGAAAAGTGTTTTTGACACTGCCATCCTGCACAATGACCTGCCTGGAATTTTGTTCTCTATAGGAATCCTTGGAACCATTGATGTTGATTACATCTGGTCGGATATAAGCAAAATAGCAAAGAGACATAATGTAATTGCTGCAGGAGATACCGATTGTTCCCAGGCCAATACTGCCATGTTCATTGCCGGGGGTCTCCTTGACAGAAAACTTGCTCACACAATGGCCATAGTTCCAAGAGCAATCGCTGCACCCAGGTCGCTTGCGGCATACGAGGCGGGTGCTGTGGGGCCTGGAAAAGATTGTGGTTACGAGAACACAATTATCAAAGCCATTACAGGAGTTCCTATTTCACAAGAAGGAAAAGCTTCCACATGTGCTCATTCAGACGTTATGGGTAATCTTACCATGCAATGTTGTGATCTGTGGTCTAATGAATCTGTGGAGTATCATGGTGAGTTTGGCGGTACAAGCGTCCAGTGCTGGGGTGAAACATTGTCCTATGACTGCTCAATGTTAAATGCGGCTATTGAAACCGGTTATGCAAATATTTTCAGGGATGTCCTGATGGTTTCGGACAGATACCGTGATCCGCAGTCATTCATACTTGCATTTGACAATGCATATCGTATTGGGGAAGCAATTGTTAAGGATGGCATTGATATCTATCTACGTGCCAGAAACGCTGCAATTGAAGCCTGTGATATTGTTGAAAGAGGTTCAAAAGGACAATTGGAACTATCCAAATTTGAGAAGGTCTCTCTGGCAAACGCTACCAAAATACTCCAATCGCTAACAGATGAAAAAGATATTTTTATTGAAACCCAGCTGGATAAGTTCAAAGCTGAGCTGGCTGAATTCAGGCCTGAGAATTATGGTTATTGAGATTTTTTATTTTATTTTTCAATTTTTATGTTATTGGACTGTTGTTCAGATGCCAATTGCGGTACTGTGCCGTTGTCCTGTTATTCATGATCATCTGTTAGTCAATTCAGGCGTTGCGCCGGAAAGTATTATTTAAGGGTTATGATGCTCATCACGGATGTTAATAATAAATAAATATTATACTTAAATTGTAATATTTAGACGCTCATCGTGGCTGTTGTGATGGTTTTTAATAATGGTTTTTATTTTTTTGTTCTTATTTAATTATAGTGTCTATTGAATTTGTTTTTAGGGTGTCGGTTAAATAAATTTAAACGTGGTTTGTTATATATAATTCTCGATTATTTAGTATATAAGTTACCCATTTTTGTTTATATTTAAGTTAATAAAAAGCTTCAATAGACTCTTTATCTCATTTAGATCTTTTTTATTTGTTATTGGATCATTGGGATATATTTTTATACGTGCTCAATTACCATACTGAGTAGTTATTGTATATAAAGATTTCTATATAAAATAATCTTCAATGTTGTACTGGTATATCAGATACCTGCTTTTTTCAGTATCAATAAACCTCTTTATGCCTTGGCATGCACTATGTAAAATAAATTGTTTTTAGAGAAACATTTATATATTAAAAATATATAATAGATATGTTTATATACTACAGTCTCAGATGTTTTATCAGGGTTTCAGAATGAAATCCTATGGATTGGATCGAAGACGAGCTTCTAACTGTAGAATGTTAGGCTCATAAATTAAAAATAAAAGGAAGTATAATATGACAAGTTTGGATCTAAACCCCAGTGAAATTCTGGTAAGGTACAATGTTAAAATGGAAAAGGCAATGTCACCAGAAGATGCAGCAGCTGAACTCTATCCAAAGGATGAGATCTATAGAGAAATTGCAGAAGCAATCTTTGAAGGTGAGGAAGACGACGTGATCGATGGCCTTAAAAAGGCGATCGATTCAGGAAAAGACCCAATTGCATTGATCGACGATGCTCTTATGGTAGGCATGAAGGTTGTTACAGATCTGTACGATCAGAGTGTAATTTTCCTTCCAAATGTCATGATGTCCGCAGATGCAATGCTTGATGGTATTGAGTTCTGTAAGGAGCAGTCTGACGAAGCACCTGTTTCAAAGGGCAAGGTCGTATGCCACGTAGCAGAAGGCGACGTACATGATATTGGAAAGACAATCGTTGCTGCACTTCTCAGAGCAAACGGATACGAGGTTGTTGATCTTGGACGTGATGTTCCTGTGGATGAAGTTATCGCTGCTGTCAAAGCCGAGAAACCTATCATGCTTACAGGCACTGCACTGATGACCACAACAATGTATGCTTTCAAAGCTGTCAACGACAGGCTTCTTGAAGCAGGCATTAAGATTCCATTCGCCTGTGGCGGAGGAGCGGTCAATGAGGACTTCGTAGAAACCTATGAGCTAGGTGTGTACGGCGAAGAAGCTGCTGATGCACCAAGGATGGCAGACATGATCGTTGCCGGAAAGGATCTTAGTGCACTGAAAGAGGAATTTCATACACATTAAAGAGGTGAGGAAAATGGCAACAAACAGATACACAAAGATGGCATATGAAAGTGCAGATGAAATGGTATTCGGTAAGTCAAAGTTCCCTGTAAAGGCAGGACTTGGTGGCCTTGAAATAGGTAGCGGATACACAACACCTGAAGTGAACTATGCTCCAAGACCTGAAGCAGGTGCATCAAAGGAGAAACTCATCAAGGAATACCAGAAGATAACCACAGATATCATGGACCGTATGGTTCAGGTAGGTTTCCCATCTGTAGTACTTGAGACAGAACATGTTCAGCAGATGACCAACAACCCTACGTGGGGAGGAGAGATCGCACACGCACAGAAGACCATCATGGAAGAATTCCACGATGAATATGGTATCAAATGTGCACTTAGACACACTCCTGGCGACATTCGTGAAGACCGTGACTTCCTTGGTCTTAGGGGAGACAAGTTCAATGTCCTAATGGAATCCTTTGAAGAAGTTGCTTCAAACGGTGCTGACCTGCTCTCCATTGAAACTATGGGTGGTAAGGAAGTATTCGATTATGCTATCCTGAGAAACGATGTCCCGGGTATGCTCTACGGAATTGGATGCCTGGGTACAATGGACATGGATTTCATCTGGCAGGAGATCGCCAGTGTTGCAAAGAAGAACAATGTCGTTGCAGCTGGTGATACAGACTGTGCTCAAGCAAACACTGCAATGTTCATTGCAGGTGGATTGCTTGAAAAGAATCTTGCTCATACACTTGCGACCATTGCAAGGGCTATCTCTGCACCAAGAACACTTGCAGGATACGAGGCAGGAGCTGTAGGTCCTGGTAAAGACTGTGGATACGAGAACACCATCGTAAAATCAATTGCAGGTGTACCCATTTCACAGGAAGGTAAGAGCTCTACATGTGCACACTCTGATGTCATGGGTAACCTTGTCATGCAGTGCTGTGACCTCTGGTCAAATGAGTCAGTCGAATACCACGCTGAGTTCGGCGGTACAACCGTGCAGTGCTGGGGAGAGTCCCTCGGATACGACTGTGCACTTATGAACGCAGCACTTGTAACAGGCAAGGAGAAGACCCTCAGGGACCTTATGGTACTCTCTGATAAGTACAGAGATCCACAGGGCTATGTGCTTGCATATGAAAATGCATACCGTGTCGGTGAAGCGATCGTCAAGGATGGAAATGATATCTACCTCCGTGCAAAGAACGCTGCACTCAAATCCGTAGAGATTATGGAAGAGGGTATGGCTGGTAAACTTGAGCTAACAAGGTTCGAGAAGGGCGCACTTGCAGACGCAAAGGCTGCACTGGTAGCACTTTCAGATGATCATGACACCTTCATGAGCGACTGTATGACCAAGTACAAGAAAGAAATCAAAGTATTCCTGCCTGAGAACTACGGTTTCTAAGCAGAGTGCAGGAAAATTTTCAGACGTGAATCGTAGCCCTGAACTTTCAGGGCTACTTAAATCACCTTCAAAATATGTATTGCACATATTTGATGTTATAATCACAAATATCTTCTTCTAAAGCATGCAGGTGGTGATATTCAAAAATCAAAAATTCCTAAAACTCCTTTATGTCCTTTTGATTTTTGATCATCAACAACGGGCGCAGATTTGCCCGAATCACATTAAAAATAATGTAGATTTATTGAACTGCATATATTATTTTATTATACTTTATGACATTTATTAATCGAATTAACGGAAGTGATCATATTTGACAAATAATGAAGAGATACCAGAGAACTGCATTTTATGCAATCCAAAGGATGAAATTCGCTTAATCGATAAAACAGCAGATCATGCTCCTCTGGGATTCATGGGTCTTGGTCTTGCGGCTACAATGCTGGGTCTTATGGGATCAGGATTCTTTGCAGATGCTACAATGGTAGTGTCGATGTCTATTTTCCTTGGTGGATTTGCACAGGTATTCGCAGGAATCCAAGGATGGAAGAAAGGAGATGTGTTCGGAGCAACTGCCTTTTCAGCTTTTGGTCTGTTCTGGTTCTCCTTTGCGTTCATATTGATGTCTGCAGGTCTTGCAGATGGAGTACTTGGCGCAGCCAGTGCAGGATCGCTTGGTTACTACCTTCTTATATGGGGCATGGTTTCCCTTGTGCTGCTAATTGTCACATTTAAGATAGGTATCAAAGCAATAATTGTAGTATTCATTACACTTACATTGACCTTCTTCCTCAATGCAGCTGCAAACTTTGGAATTGGGGTCGGACCTCTGGCAGGTTATGTGACCTTGTTACTTGGTCTTTGTGCGTTGTATACTTCACTTGCGCTTGTAACTAATTCTATATTTGGTAAGACAGTTGCACCATTATAAAACAGGCGTAGAATATGAGTTTAAGCCGGTCATATGGCCGGCTGTAACTTTTCTCTGAAAATGATCTATCTAAATATAAGTGGAATTTAAAGTAAAACCTAAAGTTAAATTTAAAATGAAAGTGAGATCTACAGTAAAAGAAATATCATTTGCGGTCGTTCTCATTTTACCTGACAATGGTAATGCTGATTAAAATGGTGATGAATAATGCAATATAGTCTGGGTATAGATGCAGGTGGAACATATACCGATGCAATTCTTGTGAGGGATTCTGACAAGTCAGTTGTAACTTCCAACAAGTCTCTGACAACATATCCTGATCTTATAGAAGGAATAAAGAATGCAATTGATGGTATCGATGAAGAATATCTCAAACAGGTAAAACTTGTGTCGCTTTCCACAACACTTGCAACAAACACAATTCTCGAAGATACCGGTTATCCGGTAGCTCTTATTCTTGCTGGGGATCATAATATAGAAAAGGATTTCCCGACAAATGACATTATTTTTGTTTCAGGTGGCCATGATCACATGGGAGAAGAGATGGCACCTCTGGATATAGAGGCAGTAAAGAGTTTTGTTCAGAGGGTTCAGGAAAATGTATCAGCTTTTGCCGTATCTTCACATTTCAGTATCCGTAATCCGGAACATGAACTTAGGGTAAAGGAACTGATAACAAAACTTACTGGCAAACCAGTTGTATGTGGCCATGAACTTTCCCAGGATATAGGGGCTTATGAAAGGTCGGTGACGGCTTATCTGAATGCTCAGTTACTTCCGGTTGGAAAAGATTTCATAGATGCAATCATATATGAGATGAAAAGAAGAAAGATTGATTCCAGACTTATAATGCTCAAATGTGACGGATCAGTAGTTGGAATCAGAGATGCACTGGAAAGACCCATCGAAACGATATTTTCCGGTCCTGCTGCAAGTCTGATAGGTGCTTCCTATCTTGCTGATATTGATACCTGTGCTGTCATAGATGTGGGTGGTACAAGTACAGATGTTTCTATGCTTTATGAGGGTGTCCCGGATATTAGTGAAACGGGCGCAGTGGTAGGTGGTTGGCAGACAAAGGTCAAAGCAATTCACATGGAAACATCTGCAATGGGTGGTGACAGTCATATATGGACAAAGGACAAAATTGTTTACATCGGTCCCAGACGAGTAGAACCGCTATGTCTTGCTGCAGTTAAATATAAAGGATTTCTAGAAAAGCTCAAGAGAATTGTAGTTCCTTCACGCAGGCTTTTTGATGAGAACATCCAGCCAACCAAATTCTTTGTGAGAACAAGTAAGAAGGTCGGTGAACTGACAGAGAACGAAGAAATGGTTCTGTCTGTTATTGGAAATGATCCGGTTTCATATGATGACATGTCCATGGGTCTGAAAAAACCTCCATCTTCCTTTGTACTGAGCTCTCTTATAAAGAAACGGCTTGTTCAGGCCATTGGTTTTACACCAACGGATGTGCTGCATGTGCTTGGCGAATATGATGAGTGGAGCACTGAGGCATCTAAACTAGGTGCGGATGTTATTGCAAAGCTGAACAACACAGGCAAATATGAGCTTTCTGTTGATCTGAAAAAAAGATTTGCTAGGAACATGGCACTTGAACTCATGTCTTACCTGCTGCCGGGAGTTGAAAGCACAGGAATCAAAAAAATAGTCGATGGAAAGTTCAAAACAATGTTTGACGTACAAATTCCAGTAGTACTTCTGGGGGGCCCTGTGGTAGCATATAAAGAAGAGATAAAGACGTTCATTAATGCTGAAATAATCGTTCCGGACTATGCTACAGTAGGTAATGCTGCAGGAGCGCTTTTTGGAAAAGGTGTCAAAAGGATAGAGATAATGATAAGGCCATTATCGCTGAGCGATCCTGAAAAGGATTTTTTTGTATTTTCTCCTGATGGCAGACTGAAGTTTGAAACATATATACAGGCATTGGATTTTGCTAATGATCATGGCAGATCGCTGATCTACAGCTATATGCGGGAATGTGGTATTCAGGAAAGCAACGTCAATTTAACGGTAACAGAAAAGAATGTTTCGCCGCAAGGGTGGAATCATCCTCCAATGGAATCAAAGATAACTTTTGTTGGTGTCGGTATTATTTGAATTTGAAAGCAGACAATTCTGTAATATCTGTTGGCTGTATCACATTGTTACCATCATGTACTGATACCTACTAGTAATGTCGCAAAAAAGTCATCGAGGGAGAAACTTAGGAATTAAATGAAATGTATCCCAACTTTATCGAAGAAGCAATTCACCAATGAAGATTGAGTACATACCCTTTTTTCTTCATATAATGCAAAATACCCTTAAAGAACCCCACACTTCACCACTATAAAAATCAGTTCTCTACCTGCCAACACTACGCAATTTAAATCTCACATCAATACAATATTTCCTAAATGAGTTCCATAATTGACAGGATAGTTCCGAAACAACGAAAGATGTCCATAAAGACAGGTGGATTGCTGATAATCGTAGAGAAAAACATTTTCCTTTTCTCCCTGTTGAATTTCCTGATGATAACAAGGCTTCGGTATTATAGTTCAGGGGACAGTTATTTCCTCATTATCTACTCTTCCTGCCTGATTTATTCCATAGTGGCATTCCTAAGGATGTGGATTATATACAGCCAAAGAACAAGTACAAGTGTATTTATGTAAATGTTGTGTAATTATACATACAAAAATTGCTAACCGGAAGTATCTGCAATGCGATCATCAAGTAGTAAACGAAGCCATGAAATACGGACAAAGACCATTGAAGAGGTTGCCAGAGATGCATCCAAAAATGCAAAGATAAATGCATTTAATTGTGGCATACCCGTTACAAGAATGCGCGGCAATGATATTGTAAAACTCTATCCTGATGGTAGTACTGAATTTATTAAGAAACTTGAAAATAGTTCAGTTACGCCTGAAAAGAGACAATATCACATATGATACAGCGCATGAGGGTATTTGCCGGACCTAACGGCTCTGGCAAAACTGCATTGGTCCTGTCAAAAAAATGCCCTATCCCAGCATGGTTTAATGATTGTGTCTTGTCAAAAATTGAATAGCTATCTATATAGCGTAAAATGCTGCTTCTTAGATATCTTTACATTTATCTTAATAGTGATTAACTCTTTTTCATACACTACATAATCTAAATATCACATGAATCCAATATTTCCTTAATGAGTTCTATAATTGACAGGATAGTCCCAAAGCAACGAAAGATGTCAAAAAGATAAATCCCATGGCTGAAAAGACAAACAACAACTTTCCAATTTATAATGACAATCGAAATAACCCCAATTATTGATGAACCTGCACTTGTAGTAAGCAACGACACAAAGGCGCTGATAATTGCCGATGTACACCTAGGGATAGAGTGGGATCTTTACAGAAGTGGCTTTTCGATTCCAAGTCGCATGAAACACGGTCTTGAGAGGGTTCTCGGCTACATTGAAAAGGTGTCCCCTGACAGGATTGTCCTGCTTGGAGATCTGAAGCATAATGTTCCCCAGATATCCTGGCAGGAGCGGGATGAGATTCCGTATTTCCTTTCCGTGCTCTGCGACCATACAATGGTAGATATCTTTCCAGGGAATCATGACGGTGGTATTGAGTACCTGCTGCCGGAAAGGAAGAACATAACCGTGCATCATGTACGTGGTTCTGTGATCGAGGGTGTGGGGTATTTCCACGGGCATACCTGGCCTGATCCGGCTCTGCTTAAAGCAAAATACATCATAGCCGCTCACAATCATCCTACTATTCGTTTAACTGACTCCCTGGGGTATGCCACAGTGGAACAAAGCTGGATAAGGACCCGTTTGAACCTGTCTGTACTGCAGGCACATTTCAGCAGTTTTGAGCTGGATAAAGAAAATGGCAACTGGAACGACCCTGAGCTGATAGTCGTACCATCTTTTAATGAATTGTGTGGTGGTGTTGCTTTCAATGAATCTCTGCATGATGACCTGCTTGGTCCTCTGTTCTCATCAAAAAGCGTGGATATTGACAATGCGGAAGCTTATCTTCTGGATGGAACAAATCTTGGGAAACTGAAGAATATAAGGAAGCTGGAAGAGAGTAAGATGCGTCCCTCAAGAAGAAAAAGAAAGGGAGCTAAGAAATGAGTTTCGACAATATATTCGATTCATTCGACCCACGGATACAGGCTGCCCTTGAAAAACAGGGTTTTAAGGCTCCCACTGAACCGCAGGAAAAGGTGTTTCCATATATACTCAGAGGTGATCACACATTTCTGATCGCTCCCACTGGTTCCGGAAAAACAGAATCTGCAGTCCTTCCCATATTCCATGCTATACTCGCCAAGACCCAGAAGCAAAGAATAGGGATATCTGCTCTTTACATTACTCCACTGCGTGCTCTTAATCGTGATATGCTCTCGCGTATCCAGTGGTGGGGAAAGGAGCTTGGCATTGATGTGCAGGTCAGGCATGGTGATACTTCCCAGTACGAAAGGCAGAAGCAGTCAAAGAAGCCGCCTGATTTTTTAATAACAACTCCTGAAACTTTGCAGGCAATGTTCACAGGTTCACGCCTGCGAAAGAATCTATCATATGTCACACATGTTGTTGTTGATGAGATCCATGAAATGGCCTCTTCTAAAAGGGGGACTCAGCTTGCAGTGGGTCTTGAAAGACTTGTAGAGCTTTCAGGCGAGTTCCAGAGGATCGGGCTTTCGGCAACGGTGGGAAATCCGCAGGAAGTGGCAAAATTCCTTGCAGGATCGCAGAGGGAAGTGTCCGTAGTTTCGGTTTCAATGCTCAAGCTTCTGGAGTTCAGTGTAGTGAATCCGCAGGTAACAGAAGATGATCTGGCACTTTCAAAGAAGCTGGCCTGCGATGTTCAGTTCGCTGCACATCTGCGTTGTGTCAGGGATATAGTCCTTAATAATGTGTCTACTCTTGTCTTTGTAAATACAAGACAAAGTGCTGAAGCTCTGGCAGCGGGTTTCAACATGCTGGAGCTTCCCATTGGCGTTCATCATGGTTCCCTTTCATTTGATTCACGTATCGAAGCAGAGGAATCATTCAAAAACGGAGACCTCAGGGGCCTTATATGCACTTCATCAATGGAACTTGGCATTGATATTGGTAATGTCGATCACGTGGTCCAGTATGGTTCCCCGAGGCAGGTTTCAAGGCTATTGCAACGTGTAGGACGTGCCGGACACAGAATACATGAGATATCCAGGGGTACTATAATTGCCATGGATGCAGATGATCTTGCAGAAAGTATGGCTATCTGCAAGCTGGCCATGGAAGGAAAAGTAGAGTCAATTTCTCCTCATATGAATTCCCTTGATGTGGTGGCCAACCAGCTTTCAGGAATGGTTCTTGATTTCGGGGAAGTTGAGATAGAAAGGATATACAGTATCCTGAAACGTGCATATCCTTTCAAAGACCTGCGCATAGAGGTTCTCAGAAAGGTAATCAGTCAGATACTGGATTATCGGATGGTCTGGCAGGAAGAAGGGTCGGATTCCATTAGTCGCAGAAGAAAAAGCTGGCAATACTATTATGAGAACCTATCCATGATACCGGATGAGAGGAAGTACGAAATATTCGATATTGTCACTGGCAGGTCGGTTGGTGTTCTGGATGAGGCATTTGTTATTAATTTTGCAAACCCGGGTGCTGTTTTCATTACCAAGGGTGCTATGTGGAGAGTCATTGAGATGCTCAGTGACCGTGACAGGATAAAAGTCGAACCTGTAAGGGGTATGGGGGAAATACCAAGCTGGGTTGGTGAGGAGATACCTGTGCCATTTGAAGTTGCTCAGGAAGTAGCCAGCATTCGTTCCTTTGTTGCTGCTATGATCCATGATGGAAAAGATGATGAGTATATCTCAAAAGAGGTTTGTTCTGTGTATCCCCTGGAACCTGAAGATCTGGAGGACTTGCTTTCTGTCCTGAGGGATCATGTTGAGGGTGGTTATCCGCTGCCTGACCAGCATATGTTCGTTATCGAGGACGACGGTGATGCTGTTCTTATAAACTCATGCCTGGGTCATAATGCAAATGAAACCCTGGCAAAAGTCCTCACTTCCCTGCTTGCTGCAAGGTATGGAAGTAGTGTTGCACAGGAGATCGATCCTTACAGGATAAGGATGACACTTCCACGCAGGATAAAGGCAAAGGAGATAGAGGTTCTTTTACGGGATATTCAGCCGGAACATATTGAACCTATAATTGAGATGACCCTGAAGAACACTTCCCTGATGAAATGGAAGATGGTGCATGTTGCCAGGAAGTTCGGTGCTCTTAGCAAAAATCTTGATTATGACAGGATAAGCATGAAAAAACTCCTTGAGATATATCGTGACACTGCAATGTATGATGAGGTCATAAGGGAAATATTCCATAGTATGCTTGATGTGGAAAGGGTTACAGAGATCCTTACAAGAATTTCCTCGGAGGATATTCTTCTTGTTGTCAGCAGTTCAACACCAATAGGTAGTTCCGGTTTTTCCATGAAACGTGATCTTGTGGCTCCTGAAAAAGCCGACAGATCCATTGTCATGGCTCTGAAGGAGCGTATCATGAATGACAATCTGATACTTTTCTGTGTTCATTGTAAGAAGTGGACCTCAAAAAGACAGGTGAAGAATGTTCCTGAAAAGATCATATGTCCGGTGTGTGATTCGGGACTTGTGGCTGCTTTAAAACCATGGGAGGAGGAAGAGATAAAGCTGGTGAAAAAACAGGACAAGGTCAGTTCAAAGGAGGATATCAAACGTATTCGCAGGGTCTACCGCAATGCCAATATTGTGATGACCCACGGGAAGATGGCAGCTATTGCACTTGCAAGCAGGGGTGTAGGTCCGGAAATGGCAACCAGGGTGATACAAAAAATGCGTCATGATGAAGAGGCTTTCTACCGGGATATACTGGTTGCTGAAAGGAACTATGCTAAGAACAAACGATTCTGGAGCTGAGGGCTTTTGATAGTCTGCTCATTTACTACATATCCTTTCACCTTTTTCTGTCAGTTGATATGCCTTCCCTTCAAAGTCCAGATCTGCGCCAGAACATGAAGGTGCTGCACTGCACGAACAACATGCAGAGCTCTTAGGTCCTGAATTATTGCACATTTCCCGGATATAACCCATATGTTGCAGCATAATAAGCCTGTTTTTCATATCGCTTTGACCTATCCCGAATTTTTCTGCCGCTTCCTGCAGTGTGCAGTTATCGATGAACAGGAGTTTCAGTGTTTCTTTAATCATTTGCACGCTCCATTCTCTTTAATTGGTTCAAACATATCTTTCCATTTGCTCAAAGCAAGCAGTGGAAGAATTGCCAGATATATGGCAGGTCTCAGGTCGCTGAGGGGTGTCCAGTCTGCAAAATCTTCATTTTTAAGGAGATAGGCTTCAAGCATATTCCCTGTGCTCACAAGTATGTATATTGCTGCAAAAATGAAGGATAGCAGGATGCCTACATATGCATAGGAGATACCTTCAGATATTCCCCCTCGCATCTCCATTACACCGTAAATGAACACTGTCCCTATAAGCAGCAATACAAATGAACCAATGATATCTGCAGGTACAAAGAGCGGACCGGTCAATGGAACAGACGCATCCGGTCCTATGAGGATCTTGCTTGCCCCTGATAATAACTGTAGTAGTCCTAAAATTATGTAAAGGGAGCCGCATATAATGGAAAAGACCATTATGAACCTGGTATTTGTCGTATTGTCCGTATCTTTTCCATTATTATCTATTTCTTTAATATCCAAGCAGTCTCCCTCCCTGATAGATCATGAATGCAACCAGCCATGCAACAGCAATTCCGTAAACAATGGCAAAAATAGTCCATTTCCATGAACCAGTTTCCTTTTTGATCACTCCCACCGTTGCAACACAGGGCATATATAACAAACTGAAAGCCATCAGAGAAAGTGAGCTAAGTGCAGTGATTCCGGGATCTGCCATAAGTCTCTCACTAAGTGCTTCTGAGCTGTCGCCGGACCCATAAAGAACTCCCATGGATGCCACAACAATTTCTTTAGCTACCAAACCGAAAATGAGCGCAACGGATATCTTCCAGTCAAAACCAAGAGGTTTTAGCAATGGTTCGACCACATGGCCCAGGCTTCCAACAAAACTATCCTCACTTCCGTATTCAACTCCCCAGGGGAAAGATGCCAGTAGCCAGATAAACACAACACCTACCAATATGATGGTACCGGCCTTTTTTATGTACATAAAACCATTGTCCCACATGTGTATAAGACTGGTCTTAAGTGTTGGAACACGGTAAGGTGGCAGTTCCATTATAAATGGTGCCGGCTTTCCCTTAACGATTGTTTCCCTGAGTAACTTTGCTGATGCAATGGCAACTACTATGCCCAGTATATACATTGCAAATATTACAGTACCTGCCTGCCTTCCAAAGAAAGTACCTGCAAATAATACATATATAGGTAGCCTGGCTCCGCAGGAAATGAATGGTACCACGAGTATGGTTATGAGCCTGTCCTTTTCATCTTCTATGCTTCTTGCAGACATAATAGCAGGCACATTACATCCAAATCCCATGAGCATGGGTATGAAGGACTTGCCGTGCATGCCTATTTTATACATGACCTTGTCCATGATGAAGGCTGCTCTTGCAAGGTAACCGCTTCCTTCCAGTAATGACAGCAAGAAAAACAAAATAAATATGTTCGGTACAAATATCAGTACTGCCCCGACACCTCCAATTATTCCATCCCCTACCAGGGATGCCAGCCATTCAGGTTGCAGGCTGGATGATACATACCCTGAGACCCAGGAAGTTGCAATTTCGATCATATCCATGAACGGAGTTGCAAAGGCGAATGTAAGTTCAAATGCTCCCCACATCAATGCGAAGAATATGGGAATGCCCAGATATTTGTTAGTAAGTACCCTGTCGATCATGTCTGATCTTGTCATTGTATCATTGGCCCGGGTACACATTTGGGGAAAGATCGTGTTGATAGCAAAGTAGCGTTTGTCGGCTATCTCCGCTTCATATTCTTCCTGGTTAATTGAATCGATGATCTCCATGACCCTGTCATATACAGGACTTTTAGCTATTTTTTCCCTGACATTGTTGTCACCTTCAAGAAGTCGTATAGCTACCCATCGACGGGGGTACCTCTTATCACGGCCTTCATCCTCAAGAAGCACCTTTTCGATCTCAAGGACCTTTTCCTCTATATCGTAGCCATATCCTATCTTATGACCATGATATTGTTTTATTTCTTTTTGTTCGATGACCTTGTCAAGCAGAGCATTAATTCCTTTTTTCTGGGTTGCAACTGTTCTTATTACAGGTGTTGCCAGGAGTTCCTCCATTTTATCGATGTATAGCCGGTCCCCTCTTTCTTCTGCAATGTCGCACATATTAAGAACAATGAGTATCTGCGAACCAAGCTCCATAAGTTGTGTGGTAAGGTATAGGTTCCTTTCCAGGTTGGACGCATCTACAACCTGTATAACAATATCCGGTTTTTCCTCTATTATAAAATCCCGTGCAACTATCTCATCCATGGAATATGCTGTGAGGCTATACGTCCCTGGCAGGTCTACGACCTCTATGTCATATCCCTTGTATGATATCCTGCCGCTTTTCTTTTCGACTGTGACACCGGGCCAGTTACCAACATGCTGTCTGGAACCGGTCAGCGCATTGAAAAGCGTGGTTTTACCTACATTCGGGTTTCCAGTAAGTGCTATCTTTATCTCCCTGTCTTCCATGGAGTGATCCTCTGAGAATATAGTTATAATAATAGTCATAAAATAATAGTCATAATATATGTGCCGTCATCTCTAAAAGACCCGTAAGAGATCCCGGATCAAAGTCTATTAATAAATATCTGTCTTGCTTCTTCTTTTCTGATCGATAAGTGATAACCCTTTATCCTGTAATCCATTGGGTCACCAAGGGGTGCATTCCTGACAAGCTCAATTTCTGTACCGGCAACCATCCCCATGTCAAAGAGTTTTCTTCTTGCAGGACCTTTTACCCGTACTTTTGTAATCCTGGCTTTCTCTCCGGGTTTGAGTGTGTCAAGTGTTGTTTCCTGAATATCGAGCAAATTGTTCCCTGTCCTTTTTGGTGATATCAGTAATCCATTTTTTTCTATTTAGTAATTTCGCATTACCTAATTTGTTTCTGCATGCAAAAAACGCAAAATATGTGTACTTTCAATTATGCTTGTTGAACAGCTGATAAAAAAGTTTATGCAAAAGGACAAGTAAGCAAAGTTCGGTTCTTGTCTATTCTTTTCTTTTTCCATGAACCGGACAGCTATCCTTTGTATCTGGATTGCAGCTAATATACTCGCCTGTTTCACAGTAATGGCTGAAGTGGTCAAGCCAGTAAGGCCCATCTTCCTTCATAGTCATAAACTCGACGAATTTGGTAAGGACCTCAAAGGTTTCAGGAGTGAGTACATGTTCTATTTTGCAGGCATCATGGTCTGCAATCTCTTCATTTAGACCGAGAATTTGTAAAAAGTCCCTGATGACGCCGTGTTTTTCCATGGTAGATTTCGCAATTTTCTCTCCTTCGCGGGTAAGTGTGACTCCACCGTATTTCTCGTAATTGATATACCCCATCTTGGTGAGCTTCTTGAACATTCCTGTGACACTGGGTGAACTGAGTTCAAGCTCCCTCGATACATCTTTGACCTGTGCATAGCCTTTTCTTTCAATTATCTTCTCAATTACTTTTAGATAATCTTCAGTTCTTTCAGTTCTCTCAGTTGTCATGTAAAAAACTACCTTAACTTGGAATACCTATTCTTATTAGTAGATTCTATGTAGGTTGTATATAAATATACCTATATTCACCACTTGCGATGTTTTATTCAATAGATGGTATTTTTTGAAAGTATCATTGACTTTTAAGATATCCTTCAAGCCTTTCCATGCATTCTTTTATATTCTCAAGGCTGTTTGCATAGGAGAAACGCAAGTAGCCCTCTGCCCCCTGGCCAAAATCAATGCCTGGTGTAACGGCAACTCCAATATCCTCCAGTATCTTTCTGCTAAGCTTTAGAGAATCATTTTCAAATTTACGGGCATCAGCAAGCACGTAATATGCACCCTTTGGTTCTGTTTTAACTCCAAATCCAATATCTTTCAGTCTTTTGATCAGATAAAGACGCCTTTTGTTGTATGTTTCAATCATTTCCTTTATCTGTTCCTGAGGACCTTCAAGAGCGGCGATCCCTACATACTGGACGAAAGTATTGGTTGAGATGAAGAGGTTCTGCTGGATCTTTTGCAGCGTTCTTATGTACTGTTTAGGTGCTATGAGGTAGCCAAGTCTCCATCCCGTCATGGCATAGAGTTTTGAGAAGCCATTAAGCACAAAAGCATGGCAGGACTTGTGCCGGATGTCACAATTATCTGATCGGGGCTGATGTCGACATTGAATTTGCTCTTATGCTTTGTAGCAATGGCTTTTCTTAGTTCTATAAGTCCCTGACTATGAGTGTATTTTGTGTTGCCTGAGCGCATTGCAGCCATTGCCGAATCACATATATGCGAAGCAGTGGGGAAATCAGGCTCTCCTATTTCAAGGTGAATAATGTTTTTGCCCGCTTCTTCAAACTGTTGTGCCCTTTCAAGTACTTCCATAACGTAAAAAGGCAAAATGTTTTCAACTTTTCTGGATAACATGGTACACATCATTGCTAAGAATTATAAGTTCAGCATTGAGTCGTAGCAATAAAAGATTTTTGTTCACATAGGAACACTGGTAAAAAAGAAGCTGGCAGGAATGTGCCAGCAATGTATATCTATTTTTTAAATGCTTGTTTTATCTACTTCTTTGCTTTTGCATACTCAACCAGTGCTTCCTTGATTCCCCACTTGAAGGCTATAATAACAGCAAGTCCCCAGGCAAGTGGACCAACAAACAAGTAGAAGATGCTTGTGTCTATGAGCATTGAATCAAGAGCAAGCATTATCACAATGAATGCAAGGAATCCGCGAAGAGCCGGGATCCATATATTACTTCCCTCAACATCCATGTTCTCAAGCATAGTTCCCATGTAGTCAGCAAAGAAATCAATAGCCAGTAGTCCTATAAGCAGTATAATTATTCCTGCAAAGAGATTTGGCAGGTAGTTCAGGATTGATTCTATCACTGCTGCTATCATGTAAAGTTCAAGGATATTAAGAGCGGCTGTGATAAACAGAAGGTAACCAAATGCCCTTACGATTCCGGATATGAGTCCCGATGTCGTCATATTGCTTGAACTCATTGCGTTTCCAAAACTTGTCTTTGATATATGTTCATCAAGTCCGGATGCAACCAGCACATTCTTTACAAGATCTGCAAAGAAATCAACTACCAGCAGTCCAATTATAAGTACCAGTATCGCAGAAAGAATCAGTGGTATATAGAGTATTATCGTTGTGATAAAATCTGCAACTATCTGGATGTTTAGAAGATCTATAATTATGACTGCAAATATCAAGTAGATGAACCACCGTATGGCAACTTCAAAGAATTCCACGGTTGTGATCTGTGTCCGTGATATCATGCTCCCAATAGAGGTCTTGTCTATCAGGTCGTCAAGTCCTATTTTATCAAGTACTTTCGATCCTATTCTTCCAATTGCCTTACCAGCTATCAATCCAACTATCAGCAGTACTATAATTGCTATCAAAGTAGGAATGAAAGCTATCAGCTGATTCATCATAACATATAAACTATCCATTATCGGCGTCGTAGCCATATTATCACTCCATTTGTTTGTTCTGTGCCGGAATGTTTCCGACTATAACCCACTTGTTTATAGAACAGTTTATTATATCTTTTTATTTCCTTATAAAGATACCTCTGACATATATAACAAACAATATATTTTATGTTATATGGGTGCCTAAGGTAATTGTTGAATATAATCTAAATGATATTATTTGAGCATTAATTTTGGCTTTTTATTTATATCTCGCTTCACTCAAATAGAAAAATGTATAAAATTATAAAAATATCTTAGAGTGTTTGACATTTGTACATTATTGCACGTTAGCATCCTATATTTTGTTGCAAGATTGCATTTCTTATTCTATGATTCGTTTCAGGCCATCTTTTCAAGTATACCAATATTTTTTTCATCCGTATTTAGCAAGACCAGACTAAAATATAATATTGCACCCAAGGTATTGAGAAATATCAAAACAAGCGACCAGATAAGTTTTTCATGTTGTCCAGGCAGAGGAAAATTATTTTCTTGTCTTTGTAAACAGTCAATTAACATCGAAAACCAGAAGATGATGGCAATTGCAATGATTCCTATAAATCCAAGACTAATGTGGAATACTAAAGGAACTGCTATTAAGAGCAGAATCGCTAAAATAATCCACCCCATAATCCATTTATAGTCATACACTCAACTAATTGTACTTGAATTGATACATTTTATTCTATGAGAGGAACTGACCGTATTATTATTGAGAAAAGGCCAAAACCTGACGATCTTGATGCTTTAATAAAGAAAGAAAAGAATTTCAGGGTATTGAAAAGACTGTATTTTGTTAAACTTAGATACTTAGGTGATTCTGTAGAAATGGCAGCTGAAAAAGTTGGTGTTACCAAGAAAACAGGATACAATTGGCAGGAAAAATGGAACAAAGATGCTTATGAGGCCCTGATTCCACATTTTAAAGGTGGAAGAAAGTCCAAGTTGTCTGATGAAGAAAAAATAGATCTAAGAATTTCATTGGAAACGCTGGATCAGTGGACAACAAAAGAAGTTTTTGAATTGATAAAGACAAAATATGGAGTACACTATTCACTAAAGCAGATCAGAGAAATATTGAAAGGTTTTGGTATGAAATGCTCAAAACCTTATTGTTTCGATTACAGAAAGCCTAAAGATGCTGATGAGATCTTAAAAAAAACTTAAATGTAAGATCTCAAAAATTGTTGAGGGTAATGATGATAAATGTGTAATTGGTTTTCTGGATGAATCATCTCCGCAAACAACAGCAAATACTCAGAGATTATGGTCGTTCAAAAAACCGGTGTTCTACAAAAACACGACACGTATAAAGGCAAATGCGTTTGGATTTTATTCTATCAATGGAACAAATGTGATCGATTTTAAAGAATGTTCTAAATCACAAAATATCTGTGAATTCTTAGAACATATACGAAATAAAAATCAGGGTAGAAAGATCGTGATAATTATTGATAATTTCAAATCTCACCATGCAAAGAAAATGACTGCAAAAGCTGAAGAACTGGGAATAGAACTGCTGTTTTTTCCCCCTTATTCACCTGACCTTAATCCCATAGAATTTATATAGAAAGTATCAAAAGGGTTATTTCAGATACTTTCATCAAGTCGAAAGAACATTTAAGAAACATAATCAGAGACGAATTTACAAAATTAGCAAGATCATTATCATTTGCAAAGAGATGGATAGAAAAATTCAAATCTTGTCTTGGAAGTGTAATTGATTGAGGGCGTAACTATAATAAGTACATTAAAATCATATACTACATATCACATCTGGAAATTATATCCAATAGAATTATCTCATCATTTCTGGAAAGAACATACTTTCTGGACAGATGGATATTTCATCTCTAGTATCGGAAACGTCAGCGAACAAACTCTTAGAGAATATATCGAAGAACAGAGTTAGAATATGTCAAAACAAAACAAAACAAAACAAAGCATATAAGTTTCGATTATATCCAAATTCTGAACAAATCGAATTCTTCGTTAAATCATTTGGATGCTGTCGATTCATTTTCAATAGAATGCTTGGAGATAAGATAGAAGTAGATAGCTTGGCTCTTGCTAATGAACAACTAACTCTCCAGCAAGCTTTCAAAAACTTCTTCAGGGATAAAAAGATAGGATTCTCTAAATTCAAGAGCAGAAAGCACTCAAGAAGAACATGT
>Ga0265295_1002381_pt1 | contig 30044 bp, 33 predicted proteins | sample Munlansysbiofilm_FD_192503 | JGI IMG/M metagenome (GOLD analysis project Ga0265295, IMG submission 192503) | Leachate microbial communities from a municipal landfill in Southern Ontario, Canada - Methane capture system biofilm | ecosystem: Engineered > Solid waste > Landfill > Unclassified ... | reverse complement strand
TGAAAAACTATACGATTAAAGGATACTAATGACGGGAAAAACTCTTTTTGTAAGCGGCGGCACACGCGGAATCGGCAAAGCGATCGTTTATGCTTTTGCGGCTAAAGGATGCAACGTGGCATTTACCTATGCGACCAAAGCGGATGCGGCAAACGAGATCATCGCTGACGTAGAAGCAAAATACAACGTCAAAGCGCGTGCTTATAAACTCGATATTTTAGAGCCTGAAACCTATAAAGAGGTTTATGCGGAGTTTGACAAAGATTTCGATCGTCTTGATTATTTTATCTCAAACGCTATCATCTCGGGACGTGCTGTCGTAGGCGGGTTTGGTCCTTTTATGCGTCTTAAACCCAAAGGGCTCAACAATATCTGGACGGCAACGGTCGATGCGTTTGTCGTAGGTGCGCAAGAAGCGGCAAAACGTATGGAAAAAACGGGCGGCGGGAGCATCATCTCTATGAGCTCGACGGGGAACCTTGTCTATACCCCCAACTACGCAGGTCACGGAAGCAACAAAGCCGCAGTCGAGGCGATGGTGCGTTACGCAGCAGCAGAACTCGGCGAGAAAAACATCCGCGTCAATGCCGTTAGCGGCGGACCTATCGACACCGATGCGCTTAAAGCGTTTCCAAACTACGAAGAGGTAAAAAGCGAGGTTGTTAAACGCTCACCGCTTGGTCGTATGGGTGAAGCAGAGGATCTCACGGGAGCATGTTTGTTCCTATGCGGCAGCGAATCCTCTTGGCTTACGGGGCAAACGATCATCGTCGACGGCGGCACTACCTTCCAATAAATTTTCAAGCCCTCTTTTTCGGGGGTGCTACCTTTTTTTTCCTCCCTTTGACGTAAAAAATCAAAAAAACTACATTTTTGTTGTTTTTGATAAAAAAATTTACTTATTCACGGTACAATCCCCACTATGAGCAATTTTACAAAGATCATAAACAAACTCAATCTTTTATATTACGAATACAACGTCAACTACCATGCGTTTGTGCCCGATGGAACCTACACCCCTGCACAGCGCTACGACGAACTGATGAAGCTCACCTACGAGCTTAGTAAAAACAAGTTTGACTACCATGTTCAAAACGACAAAAGCGTCGTTTTGTTAGATACGAGAAAGGAAAAAAAAGGTTTTATAGCAAAGAATATAGAATCGTTCAAAATGAAAATGAAAATAAACACTATGAATATCTACACCCTCGGGGATAAAAAAACGGCACATGCCAAGAATATCCAAATATATAAAATCCATTACCTAGAGAGCGAAATAGATTTTAGCAAATACGACGCCGTCGTTTTTACCTCCAAAAACGGTGTTTTGGCAATCGATTCTTTTAACAAAAACTGGAGAGACGTTCCCTCTTACGCTATCGCCGCACAAACGGCAAAGACTATTAAAAAACTCGGCGGCAACCTCAAATTTGTCGGCATCACCAAACACGGCGACCAATTCGCAAACGAACTCGTCGAGGAGCTGCGCGGCAAAAGAGTACTGTATCTTCGCGGTAAAAAAGTGGTTTCCAATCTCATCGAAATCCTCCGGACATCGGGTGTGGCATGTGAAGACGTAGTGGTTTACGAAAACCTCTGCAACGATGCTTTGAAAATCAAAGAGCTGCCCGAAAACTCTTATATAATTTTCTCTTCCCCCTCTACGATCGAGTGTTTTTTCAAAAATTTCGAGTGGAAAGAGAGCTATAAAGCGATCTCCATAGGGCATACCACGGCAAGATTTTTCCCCGAAAACATCACCCCCGTTATCGCCGACACCACCTCGATAGAATCGTGCGTCAACAAGGCAATCGAACTCGAATTAAGCGCGAGTAAGCATTAAAAAGGTATAATTGCAGGCAAAAAAGAGAGACTCTTTGTTAAATCTACCCAACACTCTTGCTTCACTGAGAATTTTGCTTGCGCCTTTGATGTTTTGGATCATTTTAAACCCCGACTTTTTCACCCAAAACGGCTTTCACGTTACGTGGAACTACTATTTTGCTTCCCTGCTTTTCGTGCTTGCTTCCATCACAGACTTTTTCGACGGCTACATTGCGCGCGAGCTCAATCAAGCGACCCTTCTTGGAGCCATTTTAGACCCCCTTGCCGACAAGATGCTTACACTAGCGGCATTTTTAGGGCTGATGATGATCGGCGAAGCCTCCGCATGGGCGATCTATATTATCCTTGTGCGTGAACTCTTTATCACGGGGCTTCGCACGGTCGCCATCAGCGAGGGGATCAGCGTCAAAGCCAGCTGGGCGGGCAAGGTCAAAACCGTCTCTCAGATGGTGGCTATCGGTTTTTTACTCATGCATTGGCCATTTGGGGATATGCTGCTTTGGATCGCGGTAGCTCTTACGGTATATTCGGGATTGGAATACCTTTGGGGTTTTAAAAACGCACTTGCAAAGGATGATGCACAATGAGTATTTTCGTTGCACTTTTAGTACTTTCGGCACTTATCTTTTTTCACGAACTCGGTCACTACCTTGCCGCACGCGCCGTAGGGGTTTACGTCGAGGTTTTTAGTATCGGTTTCGGAAACAAAATCGCTTCGTTTCGCAAATGGGGCACCGAATGGCGCATCGCGATGATCCCGCTTGGCGGCTATGTCAAAATGAAAGGGCAAGACGATACCGACCCCTCCAAAAAAAATTACGACGACGACAGCTACAACACAAAAACCCCGCTCCAGCGTATGTTTATCCTTTTTGCGGGACCTTTGGCGAATTTTGCTTTGGCATACGTACTCTATTTTTTTATAGCCCTCGGCGGCCCCACTGCCCTCTCCCCCGTCATAGGCGAGGTTGTCAAAGATTCCCCCGCATTTGTTGCGGGGCTTGAAGCCAACGATACCGTACATGCTATCAACGGCGTCGCGATCACCACATGGAACGAAATGGCGGATCTCATCGGGGATGCCAAAGGGAGCTTGGAGTTTCAAATACAAAGAGGAGATCTTTTAGAGTTTAAAATCATCACGCCGCAGATGCGCGAGACCACAGACATCTACGGCGACAAGGTGCAAAGAAAAATGATAGGGATCACCAGTGCGGGGGTGACCCACCGCCTTGATCTTGATTTTTTCGAGACTCTCTCTTATGCCGCAGACCAAACCGTTTTTGCCTCTACGCTCATCTTTACGGGGGTCAAAAAACTCATCATGGCAGAGGTGCCTGCAAGTGAGCTCGGCGGCGTTATTACGATCGTCAAGCTCACCTCCGATGCGACCGATGCGGGTTGGATGGCAGTGCTTTTCTTTGCCGCACTCATCTCGGTCAACCTCGGAGTTCTGAATCTTTTACCGATCCCCGCACTTGATGGCGGGCATATTATGTTCAATCTTTACGAGTTCATCACAAGACATGTACCCAGCGAAGCGGTAATTATCAAACTCACCATAGCGGGTTGGGTGGTGCTTTTCGGGCTTATGGGGCTTGGGCTCTACAACGATATCAACAGATTATTAGGATAACACATGACACAAACAGAGTATAAAATCTACATAGACTCCATTATAAGAAGAGTAGAAGCAGCGCGTCTGCGAGTGAGTCCGCACCATATCGTAAAGATAGTAGCTGTTAGCAAATACTCAACATGCCAAGAGATCGAAGCGCTCTATAACATCGGGCAACGCGCTTTTGGGGAGAACAAGGTGCAGGATTTGCGGGAAAAATCAAAGGAGCTTGACGTGCTTCCTTTAGAGTGGCACTTTATCGGCAATCTGCAAAAAAACAAGATCAACAACCTTTTAGATATCAATCCGTCGTTGTTTCAAGGACTAGACTCGTTAGAGCTTGCACAGGAGCTGCAAAAAAAACTCGCACTACGCAACCAAAACTTAAGCGCCCTGCTCCAGATCAACTCCGCAAGAGAGAGATCCAAACACGGCGTTATGCCCGAAGATGCCATTGCCATCTACAAACAGATCCAAGCCGAATGCCCCAATATTACCCTCAAAGGGGTGATGAGCATCGGCGCGCATACCGAAGATAGAGAGGTTATCAAACAAAGTTTCCTCGCGACACATGCCATCTATAAACAACTCGAAGGCGCGACCGTCTGTTCCATGGGGATGAGCGGGGATTTCGAACTTGCCATCGAATGCGGTTCCAATATGATTCGCTTGGGGTCAATACTGTTTCATAACTGATATTACACACTTTCTGGGCAAAGCCCATAAAGTGGCAGGGACAAATGTCCCTACAACCCCCTGAAGCTTCCCATATCTTCCTGATATGGGAGAAATGCTTCTTTGAAGTTTAGTAATAGTTTTTATTTGACATATGTTCATTTAATAAGTATAATTTTAACACATAATTATTATAAAGGACATTTATGAAAAAAACTGTTTTCTTGGAAAAATACCCTGTTTACACCCTCGAACTTGACAAAAGCGAAGTGGAGCAAAAAAACGCAAGTGAGGTTATCGCTTATTTTGAAAATAAGATAGAGGAGCATCCGATTGCGAAATTCATAGCCGTTTTTGACCACTATGCCCATACGACGAACCTCAAAGGGGAGATTAACGCAGAGATCAAAGATGCAAAAAACATCGTGTTTTGTTTCGGCGCGGCAATCCCTAATACGAAAATTTTGGCGGTACGCCCAAGAAGCATCGCAGTAGCAGAACTTGAAAACTCTTTCGTTATCGAGTTTATGGAAGCGCCCATCGAACAACTCCATAACGTTATGGAATCATGGGCAATGGGCTTAAAAAAAGCCTAAACGTTTCCCGCTAGGGAGACGCTCTAATAACTCATAGAACCTGCATTAAGCAACCCGATGGCGATTGACAAAAATGCCATCAAAACCCCGACGGGAACGACGCCGCTCTCAATCTGTTTGACCACCGAAAATTTTGTGTTCACTCTTGTAGCAACCAAAACAAAAAGAAGCTGAATCGCTATGGCAATCGCGCCCCAAATCACGAAATCTCCGTACGAAACCGAATGCACGAGTGCGCTGTACATCGGCGTAGCAACACCCACGATCGCCCCGCCGAACCCAAGCGCGGCAGCCGTATTGTTTTTATGAAAAATCAGCTCATAGTCATCGTAGGGAGTCACGAGCGCATAAAGATACAAAAAGAGCCCCATAAGCACTAACGCCGTCACAAAATAAAGCCCGAAACCTAAAAATAAATCCGCCATAAAAGCTCCTTCAAGAGGGAAAAATAAAGGGCATCATAGCAAAAGAAAGTAATAACGCCCCACCTTTTTCTCTTAAAACTTTCACCTATGATGAGATAAATTTTTTTTCAAGTTACAAATCATGGCATGTAGCAAATATAATAAAAAAAATCACATGCCATACCTTTTAGCAACACCCTTGGCTTGTGGATCCATCATCCCAAGCAATGCCGTGAGACTCCACAAAAGCTTTGACATCTTCGGTACAACACACCCCTTTGGGATTGGATTTTTCACAAAACGACTTGCCGCTTGCGATGATTGCTTTGAGTTTTGAGGCGATATTTTTTTCACCCGCGCTAACCATCGAATAAAAATCTTTTTTAAGAAGTTTTTGGCAATAACAAAGCGGCGTAGAAAGGTCGTTGTTTTTGATGGTGACTTTGGATTTTATCTCATCTTGATGGATAAGCACACTACCGCTCTCGTCGTAATAAACATAACTACACGCAGGATTAGTGCAAAAATTAAGCTCCTCAAGATGTGCTTCATAAAAAGAAGCAACCTCTTTTTTGAGTTGTGATTTCGCGGTAAGCGCCGAAACCTTTCTCCCTACGGTATGGCATGCGGGGCATTTAACACCTGCCGATGCACTGCTTGAACATCCACACCCGCTTTGGGTATCGCTGCTTGTAGAACAATCACAACTCCTAGATGTTTTTCCAAAGCTCATATTTGCAAATTTCATACTGTTTAGAGTTTTATTTTTTTCAATCACAATATTCTCCTTAAAATAATTTCACAAGATAAGACGCGGCTTTTAAAAAAAAGGTTGCACCTTTTTTGATGCAACCTTTTTTTGTACAATGGCGTCTAACGTTTATAAGTTATTTTAAAAAGGATAAAGATGTTTACATCGTTATACGAAAATTTCAGAAACCCTCTTTTGCGCTTTGTGCGCTACAAGACAAACGATCTTCACTTTGCCGAAGATATCGTTCAAGAGGTGTTTATAAAAGCCTATCAATCGTTTGATACGCTCAAAGAGAAAGAAAAATTTCAAAGCTGGCTTTTTGCCATCGCCGCTAACACGATAAAAGATCACTACCGCAAACGCCGTATCGACTTGACCGAAGAAACAGATAGAGCGGAGGAAGAGGAGATATCTCAATCGATTTTACAAGAGCTTGACTGCTGTCTTTTAAACTTTATGCAAACCCTCTCCCCAACACAAAACGAGGTGTTACAAGCAATCTATTTTGATGAACTGACTCTCAACGAATACGCCCGAAAAAACAACCTCAACCTCTCAACTCTCAAGTCACATGCCAAGCGAGCAAAAACAGCACTTAAAACTACGCTTATGGAGTGCTGCCACTTTGAAAGCAACAGCAGAAATGAGGTGGTTGATTTTTATAAAAGAGGTGAGAGATGCAAATAGCTCTCACTTTTTGAGTGTTTCAAGCTCTTCGATAAACTCCATCGCATACTCCCCACGCAAATAATCCGCTGTTTTTAAAAGTCCGTCGTTAAGGTATTTTACGTTGTATCCCTTCATGGTCAAATAGATACGAGCAAGGTTTGACCTGTCGTTGTGGGGACATGCCGTAATGATGAGTTTATCTTTTGGAAGCTCATCCAAGCGATTTGGAAGTTCGTTGAGCGGAATATTTTTCATAAAAGGCATATGCCATGCTTCATACTCTTTGGCAAAACGGATATCGATGACGATTGCTTCTCCCCGCTCTACAAGGGTGAGCATATCGACCGTGCGCACCTTCATGTTTTTTCTCTCTTGCAAATCAAACTGCTTCAAATAGGTATCAAAATCACGCGGAGTGAGTTCGTTCGCACATACTATAGCGCCGAGAATAAGAAGGGTTAGTAACTTTTGCATCGTTACTCCCCTGCCTTGGAGAGTTCCACCATTTTTAAAAGTCCCGCACTATTTGTGCCGCCGATGTGTCTATACACCTCTTTACCGTTTTTATCAAGCACCACTTGGGTGGGAATCATTTGAATCTTAAACCTTTGTGCGGCTTCCCTATTTTCGCGTAAATCTATAATATACACACTCAAATCGGGGTTTTGTGCCTTTGCCGCGTCGATGGTTTTTTTCATCTCTTTACACGCTTGGCATGTACTTGCCCCAAGCTCAAGAACCATCGCTTCTTTGCCTACTTTTGCCAATATCGCTTCGTAACTTAACCCATTTGCAAACGCACTCAGGCTCAAGCACCATGCCAACACTATTTTTTTCATAATCCTAGCCATCCTTGATATAAAAGATACACCCCGATCAGTACGAGTACAGAAGCAAAAAACTTCGTAAGGTAACTTGAAAAGAGTGCAATGTAGCGGTTACTCACCACCTTTTGGGTAAATCCGACTGAAGCTCCTGCTATCAAAAGCAGCAAAGAGTGCCCAAAAGCAAACACAAGCACCAAAAGATACGCTTCAACGCTTCCCAAACTCGAAGCCAAAGAGATAATCGCCACCAAAGGAGCCGATGCACACGGCGTACTCACCAGCCCAAAGATAATTCCAACCAATAAAACACCGACAAACTTCAGCCCTATGAGTTTTGAAAACATCTTCGTTTTATCTATCTCACCCAACATGCCAAAGGAGTACAACCCAAACACCAAAGCCAAAACTCCTGCCAAAAAATACGCCCATGTCGGTGCTATAGAGAAAAAGAAGCCCAGTTTGGCAACCAAATACGCCAAAATAGAAAAACTCAGCATCACCCCAAAAGCAAAAAAGCTAGAAAACAAAAGGGTAAAACGTGTTCTGTTGCTTGCATCGACATCTTTTGAAAGCCCCACGGCACTCCCTATAAGCAAAGGGACGCTCAGCAAAGAACACGGTGCCAAGGAGGTTAAAGCCCCTGCCCCCAAAGCCCCTAAAAACAGCCAAAAAAAGCCGGTAGAATCCAGAAGCTCCAGAAAATAGCCCTCCATTAGCACGCATCCCCGCAGCCGCAACCGCCCGAAGTTGTTGCACCTTGAGCTTTTGAGTCGTTCATACATGCCAAGACTTCATCGACACTAAGCACCTTCCCGCTGCTCACCACTTTGCCATCGATCACCAGTGCAGGCGTACTCATCACGCCGTAGTTCATTATCTCTACGATATCCTCCACTTTTTTCACCTCATGGAATCCGCCCGCTTTGGCAACTGCCGCTTTTGCTACCTCTTCTAGGGTTTTGCATTTTGCGCACCCCGTACCTAAAATCTCTAGTTTCATCTTGTTCCTCCTATAAAATTACATTAAACACATAGCCGATTGCCAAAATTGCCGAACCTACGATACCGAAAAATATTCCGATGAGTTTGAGTGAGAGCACCCTTTTTAAAATCATCGCCTCGGGCAGACTCAGCGCCACGACCGCCATCATAAAACTCAGCGCCGTTCCAAGGAGCATCCCTTTTTGGGTGAGCACCTCCACAAGGGGCAAAATCCCAGCGGCATTGGAGTACATAGGAATCCCCATCAACACCGCGATTATTGGTGCATACCAAGCATCCCCGCCCGCATAAGAGGTGATAAAATCAGTAGGCACGTACCCGTGGATAAATGCCCCGATCCCCACGCCCGCCACAACAAAAAGGTAGATTTTTTTAAAAATATCCGCCGTGTACTCCCACGACTCCCTTAAACGATGGGCAAAGAGGGTCTCCTGCGCCTCGTACGGGAGTACATCAAGAGGTTTTACCTCGATCAGCACCTCTTTTTCAAGCTTCATCGCACCTATGAAAAGCCCCGCCAACACCGCTATACTCAAACTCGCGGCTACATAAAGAAGAGTGATCTTCCATCCAAACAACGAAACCAAAAGTGCCAACACCACCGCATCGCTAAGCGGCGCCGAGATAAGATAACTAAAGGTCACGCCAAGGGGGATACACGCTTGCAAAAAACCCAAAAACAAGGGAATCGCACTGCATGAACAAAACGGTGTCAACATCCCAAAAAGCGCCGCGGTGAGATGCCCTACGAGTTTGTGTTTGCCGCTAATGAACGCCCGTGCTTTTTCTATAGGAAAATAGCTTCGCAAAAGGGTCACAAGATAGATAATACTCACCAAAAGGATAAAAATCTTTATCGTATCGTAGAGAAAAAAGTGCAAAGCTTCCCCAAAAGGGCTCCCCTTTGCAACATCTAAAACCTCAAAAACGAACCCGTGTGCGAGATGAGAGAGCCAATCAAACATCTAAAATCTCTTTGATCTTTGGCAATAGCACAGACTCTAACTCCTCGTAGGTTTTGAGATACTCCGCCTCCTCCTTGCCCGATGGGTCTTCGAATCCAACATGGAGTTTTGCCACGGGACGCGGAAACATCGGGCAGGTTTCGTTGGCATGGTCACACACCGTCACCACCAAATCAAAATCCTCATCCATCAGAGTATCGATGGTTTTTGAGTGGTACTCCTCTCTCCAAATCCCTTTTTCTTCAAGAAGTTTCTTGGCATGTGGGTTCACGGCACCGCTTGCGCGCACACCGCTGCTTTTTGTCTCTATGCCCTCTAGTTTCGCGTTAATAAGCGCCTCAGCCATGATACTTCTACAACTATTTCCCGTACATAAAACCAAAACTTTTTTCATTTTTTCTCCTAATCTAATATAGATTGTATTTAATCTCTTACGGGCTGAAGCCCGTGTTACGGTGATTTTGTAACACGGACTTTAGTCCGTATCAAACGACTCAAACCAAATAAAGCGTCACAAGCACGACAAACAAAATAGGCGGCGTCACCAAAAGCCCGAATTTGCTGTACTCCAAAAAGCTTATCTTCACCCCTTTTTGCGCCAAAACATGAAGCCACAAAAGCGTTGCCAAGCTACCAAACGGCGTCATTTTCGGTCCTAGGTTACACCCGATGATATTTGCATACGCCAGTGCCGAGTTCCCCACGTCGCTAAGCGCTATATCCATGATCATGACCGTCGGCATGTTGTTCATAATCGCGCTTAATATGGCGGCAATAAACCCCGTGCCGAGAATCGCGATAAAATCCCCTTTGGCATGTAAGGTATGCAAAACAGATGCAAGGTAATCGGTAAGCCCCGCATTTTTAAGCCCGTACACCACGATATAAAGCCCTATGCTAAACCACACCACCTGCCACGGAGCGGTTTTGATCGTCAGCCATGCTTTGGCACTTTTGGTGTAACTCGCTATCGCCAAAAATACAAGCGCACCCCCAAGAGCAAATACGCTTATAGGAAGTCCGTACGCATCCCCCGCAAAGTATCCTGCAAGCAAAAGCGCTAAAAAGAACCAGCTAAATTGAAAAAGGGTTTTGTTTTTAAGCACTTCATCGGGGTTTTTAAGGAGTGCCGTATCGACGAATTTTGGGATATCTTTGCGCAATACAACCCATAAAAAGACGATGGTAACAAGGGTACTCACCGCATAAGGGAGGATCATATTTTGCAGATACTCCACAAACCCAATCTCAAAGTAGTTTGCCGTAACGATGTTGGTAAGATTGGAAAACACAAACGGCAAGGAAGCCGCATCACTCATAAACCCGCCCGCAAGTAAAAACGCGACGATTGTTTTTGCATTAAGCTGCAATAAACGCATCTTGGCAAGCAAAATCGGGGTCAAAATAAGCGCCGCACCGTCGTTTGCAAAAAGAGCCGAAACAAACGAACCGAGCAAGAGCGCATAGACAAACATCAGATGTCCGTTGCCTTTGGAGAGCTTCGCCGTCTTGATGGCACACCACTCAAAAAACCCTATCTCATCAAGCACCATCGAGAGGATAATGATCCCGATAAATGCCAAAGTCGCATCCCAAACGATCTTGGTTACCTCCCCCACGTCGGCAAAGCTCACAACCCCGAGCAAAAGAGCCGCCACAGCCCCCGCCATCGCACTCGTACCTATCTTCAAGCCCCTCGGCTGAAAAATGACAAGTGCCAAAGTGGTCAAAAAAAGCGATACCGCAACAACCATACGCACTTCCTTTTTCCAAAAAGATGAAGCATTGTAGCAAAATTTTTATAACATATCAATATATCTTGATATGTTATAAAAATTTTAACTAATTACTGAAAAATAGAGTTTGATTTTCCTGAATGCAATGAAAAACTAACTATGTTAAATAAAGCATTGTTTACACTTTATTTTGCTAAAACTCTTTTTGCAATTCTTTGAGCTCTTTAAGGTTTTGCTCACTTTTTTCTACCATTGCATCAAATGCGAATTCCTTCATTACTTTTTCATAAAGGTTTGGTTTTTCTTTGCACCAATTTCGCAAAATTAAATTCTTGGCTTTTGCACACCCAGCTATGAGGGTAGCAATGTTTCATAATAAAACGACAGGGAGTGGAACTAGGTACACTTTTATAGTTGCATACATTTAATATTTTTAGAATCTTTACTTTTGTAAAATATATAGCTATAATAATAGATATTACAATCATAAAGGTCTAAAATGTTTAAAAGAACAGCCACGGCTATTATCAAAGAAGCCTTGGAGATATCACCTGCCGTACTTATTTCAGGTGCAAGACAAGTGGGAAAATCAACACTATCACTCCAACTAGATATGGAATATAGAGTATTTGACAACCTCACAGATAGAGAATCGGCACTCAATGACCCCATAGGTTATATAAACTCTCTTCCAAAACCGGTTTGTATAGATGAGATCCAAAAAGTACCGCAAGTGTTAGAATCGATAAAACTAGCTATTGATGCACATAGAATAAATGGAAGCTTTCTTTTAACAGGTTCAGCCAATATCTTAGATATGAAAAAAACAAAAGATTCACTTGCAGGAAGGATTATTGAGATTTCATTGTGGCCACTATCTCAAAAAGAATTACATCAAAAACCTGATGAAAATGTTATAGACCTCTTATTTAAAACAAATTTGAGTGCTCTAAAAATTGCTAAAATAGAGCAAGAAAAAATTTATCAAGCGATTATAGATGGTGGATATCCTGAAATTCAAAAAATAAATTCCCCTAGAGGTAAAGCCTTATGGTTTGACTCCTATATCAGCACCTATGTAGAAAGAGACATCAGAGATATAGGAGAACTTAGAGATATAGCCTCTTTTATTCGATTTTATAACATCATAACACCAAGAAGTAGTGGGCTTTTAAATAAATCAGATCTAGCAAATGATGCTAATATTTCAGAAGCTACGGCAAATAACTATCTCACAATGCTTGATATGATTTATCAAATTTCACAACTGCAGCCGTATAGCTCAAACATATCAAAAAGATTTATCAAAACGCCAAAGATTTTTATGAATGACACAGGAGTGTTGTCGCATATACTCAATATAACAACTCCGCAAGAACTGCTTTCCTCGTCCAAAAAAGGAGATATTATAGAAACTTTTGTCTATAGTGAACTCCAAAAACATATAAGCTACTCCTCTACCATGCCAAAACTTTACCATTATAGAACCAATGACAAAAAAGAGATAGATTTTATAATCGAAAAGGGGGAGAAAATAGTTGCCGTTGAAGTGAAAAGTTCACAAAGTATTTCCATGGATGCTTTTAAGCATATTGCAGACTTTCAAAATAAAACAAAAAACAAAGAAGTGTTAGGAATAGTGCTTTATATGGGAAAAGATGTGATTCCCTTTGGTGATGATACACATCAGAGGTATGCTGTTCCTATGGGTATATTTTTTTAAGAATCAACAGTAGATCCAATGAACGAAAAGGAGCACCTTAAAAACCTTTGTCTCAATAAACTCGCTCATGTAGGTGCGATACACTAGCGGCACGAGTTGCTTTTGAAGTCTTTCGTTTTTTCTCGTCTCTATAGCCACGCTTTTAAAAAATGTTTGCCAGAGTTTTTTAAACTTCTCCTCTTCATCGCTCAGGCTCGGCAGTTCAAAATCGGCGACACTCCGCACCTGTGCCTCCTCAGCGTATTTCGCAAATGCCAAAGCGCGTTTTACGTCGTGGATAATGAAGTTTTGGTTATTGAAGCGTTTTACAAAATGGGCTCCAAGCAGATACGTCAGGGAGAATTTAGAATCTATTTTGGCATAAAGCGTCCCGTCTTCAAGCTCCTCAAAACGTAAAAACCCGCTGTATTTGTGGTAGTGGCGAAACAATTCTTTTTGAAGATTTATGATGGTAAAAACATGAGGATTATTGATATTTTGAAGCTCTTTTTGGTTTTTAAAGCCGAGTTTTATATACTCCAGCAGATCAAGTTCAAAGGGATTCGTGTCGCATAAAAAAATATGCATGATGGTTTTTTGAGCCTCTTTGGGAAACTCTTTTTGCAGCGCACGAAACACCTTTACGGCTTTAGCCTCATCGTACTCTATCGTTACCACCTCATCGAGAAGGTTGGCATGTGGCTCTTTTTTTGTTATGGCATGCGGCACGTATTTTTTATAATACACCTCGTGCACAAGGGATAAAAACCCCTCGAAAGTGCCATCGTACACCAATATCACAACTCCCCCGTTATGCCGCTTACGTCAAAGAGGTTTGGCATGTGTGTTTTTTTAGGAGCCGTGAGTGCGCGGCGAAGCGTCTCTTCATAAAGCGGCACCTCTTTTTGAAACTCCCTATGGCATGTAATAAAATAGCGCGCCCGTTTTAAAGAGATTTTGAGCTTGGAGAGATCCTCAAAAGTCAGCCTTTGAAACCGCCTTGCTCGCAAAATTTTATGTGCACCCCGAATCCCGATTCCCGGAATGCGGATAAGCTCCTCTTTGGAAGCGGTGTTTATCTCTATGGGGAATAGATGCAAGTTTTGCATCGCCCAGATCGTTTTTGGATCAAGCGCCTCATCGAGATTGGGGCGCTCTTGGCTTAGAATCTCATCGTAGCCAAAACCGTAAAACCGCACAAGCCAATCGGCTTGGTAGAGCCTGTGTTCTCGTAAAAGCGGTGGTTTATCCACTAATGCGGGAAGATTTTTATGCTCGTTTACGGGGATATACGCCGAATAATACACCCGTTTAAGAAGCGCTTTTTCATAGAGTACGGAGCTGAGTTTTAGTATCTCAAAATCGCTCTCAGGCGTCGCCCCCACGATGAGTTGCGTGCTCATCCCTATAGGTTTTTCGGTGCGCTCGAAACTTAAATCGCGCGCAAGTTTAAGGGGTTGAAGCACCTTTTCTTTGGTTTTGTTCGGTGCAAGAAGTTTAAGCGAAGCGTCACTCGGAAGCTCGATGTTGGAACTCACGCGAGAGGCGAGTCGCACCACCCTCTCTATAAGCACCGCGTCGCTTCCGGGGATGAGTTTAACGTGGATATAGCCGTTAAATCTATGCTCGTAGCGCAAAATCTCAAGCACTCTAAGAATAAGCTCCATCGTGTGGTTTTCGCTCTCGATGATCCCCGAACTCAAAAACAGCCCCTCGATGTAGTTGCGCTTATAAAAATTGATCGTGATATCGGCAAGCTCGCGGGGGCTAAACGCCGCACGGGGGATGTCGTTGCTCGCACGGTTGATACAATAGGCACAGTCGTAGATGCAGTAGTTGGTAAGCAGCACTTTCAAAAGAGAGATACACCGCCCATCGGCGCTAAAGGTGTGGCAGATGCCGCTGTTGTGCGTGGCTCCGAGTTCCCCCGTTTTGTAGTTGTTCTCACTCCCGCTTGAGCTGCAACTCACGTCGTATTTGGCACTGTCGCTGAGAATCTGCATCTTGGCATAGATATCTTTTTTCATGGGTGTATCGTAACGAAAATCTCTCTTGGCATGTGAAAATTTTGCAATTTGTCATATAGTTTTTTTTTACGGGCTAAAGCCCGTGTTACGGGTGCATGATGGAACACGGGCTTTAGCCCGTATAAGCACTCCCATAGGCTTTATAAACCGTATTAAAACAAAATCTTTCTTACAGGCTCCGCTTGGGGTTTGGCGTAGTAATACCCCTGCACGTAATCGACACCGATACCCTTGATCGTCTCGATCTCATAAGGGGTCTCCACCCCCTCGGCGAGTATCTTGATCCCGTTTTTTTGGGCAATATCGTAAAGCGCCTTATAGACCGAGAGTTTCATATCGTCTTTGTCTATACCGCTGATGATATTGCGGTCGATTTTAATGATATCGGGTTTGAGGTCTATAAGCATATTGAGGTTGGAAAACCCCTCCCCTACGTCATCAAGAGCTATTTGAAACCCCTGTTCGCGGTAGTAGGTAAGGATTTTTTTAAGGTGTGCCTGATCTTGCACATGCTCCGTCTCCACCACCTCAAACACGATATTTTTAGGATCAAACTCAAGCTGAGAAGCCCATTTTACGGTGGAGTTAAGACAAAATTCGGGATCGTAGATGGAGGTGGGGATAAAGTTGATAAACACCTTTTGAGATATTTTTTTCACCGCGGCGGTTTTAAGCGCGCTCTCGCGGCAAAGCCTATCAAGCTTGAAGTTCATCCCGTTGCGTTGCGATTTTGCAAAAAGCTTGTCTGGGTACATCAGAGTTCCGTCCTCCATCACTCCTCGAATCAGCGCTTCGTAGCCGAAAATCTCTTTGGCATGTACGTCGATGATGGGCTGAAAATGGGAGGTAAAACTCTCGTTGTTGACGATGTCGAAAAACTCCTTGTCGTCTATGAGGTTGATGTATCGCTGCAACGATTTTGCACCCAAAAGCGCTTGGTAGTTAAACCCGTCGTAGACGCCCAAGATATAGAGCTTGATGTCGGCAAGTTCAAGGGTGTTAAAATGCCCTTTGATCGCATCGATGTTGGACTCGAAAAACACCTTTGGATTCTCCACTACGATGTAGTTGAGATCGTGAAGTTTATGTACGTCGTACCCTAACGACATAATAAAAATGCGCGACTTTCGCACCAACTCTTCATGTTCGCTGACAAAAAATATCTTCGATTCCGCTTCGCTTAAAACGAACTTTTCCGAACATTTGTTGCATCCCATCTTTTCCCCTTTTTTTGTACACAGTTTATCCCAAAACGGCACTTTTTCATAGCGATTTTTTGCCGCTTCGTCGGCTTGGATATTTCCCAATCTATGCTACACTACCCCCTTTATTGCACAAAGGTTTTTCATGCTCGCTAACGATAGATTTTCCGCACTTCCCATCTCTTCGCTCTTTATCGCCATCGGCTTTTTGGCGATCGGGTACAGCATGATCATCACCTTTGTGGGGGTGCATCTCAAAGAATCGGGTTCAAGCGAGATTGCTATCGGGCTTATCAACGCCGCGTTTTTTCTCGGCGGCATACTCGCTTCGAGTTTGAGCCAAAAGATCATCTCCACCGTGGGACATATCCGCTCGTTTAGCACCTTTGCATCGGTGATGATCATCACTTTTTTAGCCCAAGCGCTCTATTTTAATGAATTTTTCTGGGGAGCGATGCGTTTTATCTCGGGGTTTAGCTACTACGCGCTGCTTATCATTTTAGAGAGCTGGCTCAATGAAAAAAGCCCCCAACACCACCGCGGCAAAATCCTCGCAATCTACTCGATCATCTTCTATCTTGCGATGGCGCTTGGGCAGCTGGCACTCAATATCCAAACCCAAAACACCGCGACCCTCTTTATCGTTGGCTCTATTTTAGTGTTGTGTTCCATCCTTTTTATCTCGATGACCAAGGTAAAAGAGCCCGTTTTAAAACCTTTTGATCGTTACAGCCTTCCCCATATCTTCTCTATCGCGCCGCTGGCACTCGTGGGGAGTTTTTTAGGGGGATTTTTCGTAGGCGGCTTTATGACGATGGTACCCGTGTATATCTTAGCAAAGTTCGCTTCGCTTGAGACCGTCTCTCTTTTTATGAGCGCGACCATCATAGGGGCGATGCTCTCGCAATGGCCTATCGGGATCCTCTCGGATCGTTTCGGACGGCGGCTTTTATTGGCTTTGGGAGGTTTTTTTGTGGCATGTGTAGCGGCAGCCTTTTTATTCCTCGAGCCATCGGGGGTGTTTTTATACTTTTTCGGCGCGCTTTTGGGGATGGGGATTTTTTGCCTCTATCCCCTCTCGCTCGCACGCGCAAACGACGTGGTCGATGAGAACAAAGATATCATCGAGATCAGCCGAACCCTCCTTTTTACCTACGGTCTTGGCTCCTTTAGCGCACCTCTTGTTTTGAGTTTGGGAAGCGCTTTGCACGGCGAATTTATCTTTAGCAGTTTTTTTGTTTTAGGGATCTTTTTAGCCCTCTTTGCCCTCACCCGAAGTCCGATCGATCCGAGTGATGCAAGCGTGTTTGTCAACATGCCAAGCGTCTCAAGCGCCGAGGTGCAAAACCTCGACCCGCGCCGTTAGTTTCGCTACAATTGCACCCATGAAAGAAAACTACGACCTTATCATTATCGGCGCGGGTGCCGCGGGGATCATGGCGGCAATAAGTGCCGCTAGAGAGCACAAAGAGGTGCTTTTGCTCGAAAAACTCCCCCGCATCGCCGCAAAACTCAAAGCAACGGGAGGGGGCAGATGCAACCTCACCAACACCCTCTCCAATGAGGCATTTATGGAGCGTTTTGGGCGTAACGGGCGTTTTATGCAAGATGCATTGAAGATGTTTGACCACAAAGCGCTCGTTGCATTTTTTGACTCCATAGGAGTGGCAACCCACGCACCTGATGGGTACCGCATCTTCCCAACCTCCCACAGCTCCCAGACCATCATCGACGCGCTCTCGCGTGAGATGAAACATCTTGGGATAACCCTTCTTAGCGATCAAAAAGTAACCGAGATTCTGGCTCATGAGGGACAAATCAAAGGGGTTAGAACGCTAGAGCGCACCTTTTACGCCCCAAACGTTATTCTCGCAAGCGGCGGGCTTGGCTACCCGATGCTCGGTGCGGAGGGGGACGGTTATACTATGGCATCCGCACTCGGACATGCCATCACCCCGCTCTACCCCGCGATGATGCCGCTGCGCACCAAAGAGACATGGGTGCAAAACTGCCGCGCCGACACCATCGCCAAAGCAGAGTTGCGCGTCGCCATGCCAAAGCACAAAAAACTCCATGCCATCGGCGATCTGATCTTTACAAACAACGGGATACGGGGACCCGTGGTGCTTGACTTTGCCCGAGAGATCACCCCTCTTTTGGAGCAATACGGCGAGGTACCCATCCTCATCAACTGCACCAAAGGGATGGATGAGAACAAAATCCTCACCCACCTCAAAACGCACGCCGCAAAGATGCCACATGCCAAGGTCGGTGAACTTCTCGCCACCCTCCTCCCGCAGCCCCTCTCGCGGGAAATCTGCATTTTAAGCGGCACGAACCCCGAGGAGAGTTGGGGCAAACTAAGCGGACTCCAAAAAGACACCCTCGTAAAAAACTTGGCATGGACGCCGCTTAGCGTCACGGGGCACGAGGGGTTTAAATCGGCGATGATAACCCGAGGGGGCGTAAGCCTCAAAGAGATCGACCCAAAAACGATGCAAAGCAAACTGGTAAAAGGGCTCTATTTTTGCGGCGAAGTGATGGACATAGACGGTCCCTGCGGCGGCTACAATCTCCAATGGAGCTTCTCAAGCGGCGCACTCGCGGGAAAACTCTTACAATAAAACGATATAAAACATTAAGCGTTAAAAGAATATAATAAAAGCAAATTTTCATATTTAAAAGGTCGCACAATGGATCGTTTTTTAAAAGCTGCAATAGAAGAAGCCAAAAAAGGGCTGAGCGAGGGTGGGATACCTATCGGTGCCGTACTGGTCATCGACGGAGAGATCGTGGGACGCGGGCACTACAGACGCGTTCAAAACGGCAGCGTCGTCCTTCACGCAGAGATGGACTGCCTCGAAAATGCGGGCAGAATGAGTGTCAACCGCTATAAAAAAGCTACGTTGTATTCGACCCTTTCTCCATGCAGCATGTGCAGCGGAGCCGCACTCTTATATAAGATCCCAAGAATCGTCATAGGGGAAAACCGCACCTTCAAAGGACCCGAGGAGTATGTTCGATCGCAGGGGGTCAAAGTTGACGTTCTTGATGATCCCGAGTGCTATGAACTGATGCAGAACTTCATCAAAGATTTTCCTCAATTATGGAATGAAGATATAGGGGAGTAAAAATAGCGTATCAAAGGAACCAAACTTTAGTCTCATTAAAAGCATAAATTTATTTATAGTATTTTTCATAAGGCTAAAGCCTCACCTAAAATATATGCTTCTTGGTATCACCTGATTCCTATATTTTTATAGTTTGCTTTTAAGAAGGAAATTCTTGTTTGTCTCGCGGCAAAAATATGCCTTTAATACAATTGGGATTTATCACGGCAAGCTGTATGTGATTTTGTATTTTGAAACCCGAATTTTCATATATCTCTTCACCTTCGATAAAAGCGGCTCTAACCGAATCAAAACAGACCCCTTGTTCTAATGCCAATTTATGTGCATATCGTATTACGGCACAATCTAATTCTCTTTTTTTGAAATCAAAATCTTGTTTTCCGAAAGGGGTGTTTTTAGGTAAGGGAAGTCTTTGTAAGTCTAAGTCTTTTTTTAATTCTTCATAGGAAATTTTAAGAAGATCTAAATTTTTTTGATCGAGCAAATCCAAACAATTGCCCAAATCAATAATCGCTCCTAACACAAAGGGATTTTTTATTTTAGAACCCTTTCTTTCCATATCTTCGATAGCGTATTGTTTAGCTCGTTCTAAATTGTTTTCCCAAAAATAAACTCCATGTCCCAACCAATCATGATTGTTATTACTGTGTCTAAATTCTTCTTTTTGATTCAGTATTTCAAAAGCGACGGCTCTATCCAATCCATGAAATCCAAATACATAGGAGGGCTTAGAAGAATACATTTAGGCTTTTAATGTTGCAATAATTTTTTTTGAATTTTTTACGGTGTCTAAACTAAAATATTTAGGATCATACTCACCGTTTCTTTTTATGATATGAGCTTGGATTAATCTCTCCTTGCGCTGTTCAATTGACATTTTTTTAGAAGTTTTTTTTATCTTACTAATCAAATCTACGGTTGACATAACATCCCCCTCTTTTTTAATGACCCCATTATAACTTAATAACGTAGAAAACTTAATGAAAGCTATCCATATAAAAATACGGAAAAAAAACTGATAACTTACAATCCTTCTTGAAGAAGGTGCGTAAGGTCAGTTATCATGGCGTGTCATTTGAAGCACCTATTTTTGAAAGCGATACTATAGAAAAAACCTCATTTCAATCTACAAAATAGCGTATCGAGGCAAACCCGTACGCGCCGCTTTGCTCGATCGCCTCTACATGCCAAGGCTCGACGATCCCCCCTAGCGCAAACACTTTAATCGGGGTGTTTGCGACAACCCCGCAAAGCGCTTCTGCCCCTTTTGGCTCCCCTTTGTCGGGGCTTGGGAAGATGGGGCTAAAGGTGATGGCATCCGCTCCTGCATCTATGGCATGTGCGATCTCCTCCTCGGTGTGGGTACTCACGATCACAAAGAGTCCCGACTGCTTGGCATGAGCTACCTTCTCAAACTGCGTCGAAGTCAAATGCACCCCGTCCGCGCCCAATCTACATGCCAAGGCTGCGTCGGAATGAAGCAAACAACATATACCACTAAACTCCCTGCACACCCGTACAAAAACCTTTGCAAGCTCTTTGTACTCGGGGTTTTGTTTATCGCGATACACCGCATACTCAGGGGTGTGCTCACTCAGGGTTTTACGCAAAATCGCTTCAAAACTTTTCGCCTCTTGGGTATAGTGCTCGGGGGAGGTGATAAGGTACTTTTTCATTAGGTTCGTAAATGCGGGTTTGTGAAATCAACGGGCTGCGCGTCGATATTTTTAGCGTAGCGCTCCGCCATCGCATCGACGTGGTATTTAAGCCGATCAAGCAGATAAAGTTCGCTTTTTGTGTATTTTGCGCGCGCTTGTTCGATATAGTTTTGCAAAAAAGAGAGCTTTGCCTCTTCGCTTGGCAGCTCCATCGAAGCCAAAAGAGCACACGCTTCTTCATACTCCCTCTCGCCGCACGAAGAGAGAAAATCATACGAAAGATCCATCGTTTTAAGGGTTGGAAGCGCTTTGCTAAAGGCAAAAAAGTTATACAGCATACACCCGACGAAATACTCGATATCGGAATCCTCAAATTCGCTATAACGATTCTCTTCGTTTTTGTAGTGCCCATGCCAAAGGGTTAGGATTTTTTCTATTGTCGTATCCATTGCGTCTCCTAAAATGAAAAAGGAAATTATACCGACTCACCCTTTTCTTTTGGAGGCAACGGGGCGAAATAGCCTACTAAAAGGAGTAAAACCCCCACGACTATAAATGAAACGATCCTCTCAATACTGCCGCTCTTTGCAAGCTCTACCAAAAAAAGTTTCACGACCACGACACCTATCAGTGAAGCTCCCGCTGCCCAAACAAGGCGGTTTTGCATTTTTTTTGCCAAAGCGATAACACCCAAAGCGACAAAACTCCAAAGGATCGAGATCCCCATTTGAAACACACCGCTCTCAAGCAAAGAAAACAGGTCGTACGCAACCCCCGCGTACACATGAACCCCCCGTGCCAAAACGACGCTTGCAAATAAAAGAAGTACCCCCGCCAATACCGCTACAAAAGGTTTTTTCTCCCCTATATCTTGCTTTTGCAGCCACTTATACAGCACGAAAAAAGCCGCTATGGTCATGCCGTCAGTGGGATTAATGAGCGGCACGTACGCCAACTCATACGCCCCATCAAGATTGCAACCGTATAAAAGCGACACAAATAAAACTACCGCCAAGCCGCTAAGACCCGCACTTTTGTAAAGCGCCTCATACTTTGCAAAATAGGAAGGCAGCAAATTTTTTTTACTAAAAAGCAGCGCCGCAAAGAACACGACCGTTCCCATCCAAGCGACAAACTCCCACGAAGGGTACAAAAGAACCAAAGATATCCCGTACGCCGCTTCACATGCCAAAAGAAGCACCATCGCCCAAAATCCGAAAAGATGCCAATAAGGCTGTACCTTCCATTTGAGTTCAAAAAGATACAGCAGTCTATAATGCACCGCAAAAAACGCGACAAGCGCAACAGAACCTATCCCCTCAAAAGGATGGGTGTTCGTGTAATGCTCCAACAATCCCACCAACAAAAAAATACCGAGCAAAAAGTACCCCTGTAAAAGCAGTTTGAGATTGCGCCAGCGCAAATAAAGCGCCGCCGCTCCAAAAAGTGCGCCCCAAAAAGCGAGATACAAAAGCATCGTATTGCCGAGTCTCTCGCCGATATGCTGTGCTTCCCCAAGACCGCTGAGGAGCCAAAGCATCATCCCTATAAAGAGAAAAAGAATATAGTTGTTCTTATCGAAACTCTCAACTTTGATCTTGTTTTTATCGAGCATATAGGCGCTAAAAAGGTTTGCGCCGATCAAAAAGAGATACCCCAGATAGCCCGTATTAAAAAACGCGAACGCTTCTTGTTCGTAACTGCGCGACGGAAGCACGTACGCAACCGTGGCTAATAGCACCAAAAGCTGCCCCGCATAGCGTACGAGTAACTGTTCCTGACGCAAAGCGATGTAGATCAAACTCGCCCCCTCGATCGCCCAAAGCGTTGCGCTCAAACGTGTATCAAAAAGATAAGGGATCATCACCGTATAAAAAAGAACGCTCAAAAAGAGAAAACTTCGCGCAAGAAGCACCAATCTCTCCTCCTTACGCAACACGAAAAAAAGCACCGCATAAAGCGATCCCAAAACAAAAGCGCTCAAAGCCGAAGCATACGCGATATGATCGACTAATGAAACCTGCAATCCAAAGGCGATTATCGGCAATCCAAACACCAACGTAGCATCAATCATCCCGCGCGGCGAAAAATGCTCTTTGAGACTAAAAAGAATAGAGATGCCAAGATACAACAGGTAAAAAAGGATCAGAAAAAATTCGCAGCTGAAAAGATGTTCCCTCTCATACTCAAGCACCCCCCATGCCACGGCGATGACAAACGTAAAGAAAAATCCCGTAATGTTGAGCACGCGCCACGAACGATGCCATGCCATAATCACCACACCCAGATTCAAAAGCGCGTAATAGCTAAAAAGAGCAATATGCGAGCCGCTTCCATCGGAGGTAAGAATAGGGGTGATAAAACCGCCCCCCAAAGAAAAAAGTGCCAACGCAAGCGCATTTTGGCGCAGTGCAAGGAGCGATCCCGCCACGACAGTGCCAAGCATCAGCACAAATGCAAATCCCAAAGAAAAAAGCAGATACTCTTTTGCCGCCGCAAAGATCACAAGGTAAAAAACACCGATCCCTAGCCCCTGCAAAATGATCCCGTAGTACCCTTCCCTCTTTCTCAGACGCCATCCTATGCCCGTGAGCGCCGCCGCTGCCAAAGCTATTGCCCCAAGACGCACCTCGATACCGATGGCAGAGTGTTCTGCGGCATATTTTGCCAAAAATGCCAAACCGAAAAAGAGCACCACGCCCCCTATACGCACGATGACGTTGCCGCTTGTAAAATAGTTTTTGATTTTCCAAGCAAGCTTTTGCGCTACGCTTGGGGGATCCTCTTTGCTAGGTTGCTCCACAGCGGGAGATGCAAGAGGTGCATCTTCGTTTTGGCGCGCTTCAAAGGGTGAGGCTTCATTTGCAACAGCGGTTTTTACTTCCCCCTCAGAGGATTGAAGATGTGGGGTTTGCAGCGATATTTCGGCGGGATTCGTTTGGGGAACTTCAAGAGAGCGTTTGAGAAAAAAAAGTTCCCGTTTAAGGAGGTCGACATCTTTTTGGAGCCTAAAAACCAAAAAGAAAAGGATCACAAAACCAATAAATTCCAACATACAATCCCGCCTTTTATGAGATAAGGCTTGATTATATTATGTAATCTATTTACATTAACTTAATTTTATCCCATCGGATAAAGGTACTTCTCATGCACCGCATCACATGCCCGCAAAACCTCGTCGCTTAGAGTGAGTTCCATCGCATCAAGCGAGGCATCGAGCTGTTCGGGAGTGGTTGCCCCTATGATGGTCGAAGCGACGAAATCAAACTGTTTCGACCATGCGATCGCCATCGTCACGGGATGCAGCCCGAAATCGTGCGCGATTTTAAGGTATTCCTGCGTCGAGGCAAGCGTTTTATCGTTCATAAACCTTTGCGCCATCAAACGCTGGCGCTTGTTGGGAGATTGCACATAGTCGCTAAAACGCCCTTTGGCATGGGAATCTTGGTTGTATTTGCCGCTTAAAACCCCTCCGGCAAGCGGGGAGTAAGGCAAAAGAGATATCTGCTCTTTGTGTGCAACGTTTGAGAGTTCATCCAAAAAACGGCGGTTGAGAAGGGAAAAATTGTTTTGGATCGACTCAAAGCGGGCATACCCCTTAAACGCGGAATGCATCAGCGCTTTGGTCGTACCGTAGGCGGTGTCGTTGGAAGTGCCTATGTAGCGCACTTTGCCGCTTTGCACAAGGCGATCGAACGCTTTGAGACTCTCTTCGATGGGCACCACCGTATCACTCCAGTGCATCTGATAGAGATCGATATAATCGGTTTTAAGCCGCTTTAAGCTCCCCTCGATCGCACGTTCTATATGGAAAGAATCGATCGCCGTAAGTCCGTGGCGGATCGGCGGCACGAACCACCCCGACGCCGCGCCCGCAACCTTGGTTGCCAAAATAACGCTCTCGCGCGGTTTGGTTTGCAGCCATCTCCCCACGATCTCTTCGGTAAGCCCGCAAAGCTCGGCCGTGGGAGGTACGGGATAAAGCTCGGCAGTATCGTAAAAATTCACCCCGCGCTCGTAAGCTTTGTCCATAATAGCAAACGCGGTTTTTTCATCGGGCGTTTGCGTTCCGAACGTCATCGTACCCATGCATATAGGGCTGACGCGAAGCCCTGTTTTTCCTATGTATCTGTAGGTCATCTATTTCAGCTCCCCCCAATTTTTCCCGATATTAAAACTCGTCTTTAACGGGATATTAAGCTCCAAAACCGACTCCATAATCTCTTTGAAACGGCGCCCGACCATCTCTGCTTCGGCGGCATCCACTTCAAAAATAAGCTCATCGTGGATCTGCAAAAGCATTTTGGCAGGCAACTTCTCCCGTTTGATCGTTTTGGCTATCTTATTCATACTTAGCTTGATAAGATCGCTCGCGCTCCCCTGAAACACCGTATTGACCGCTTCGCGCTCGTAGGCGGCACGAAACATCGGCGTGGCATGTTCGTAATCGAAATAGCGGCGGCGTTTAAGCAGCGTTTCGACATAGCCCTGTTTTTTGGAATGCGCCACGATGTGGGAGAAATAATCCTTCACCGTCGGGAAAGACTCGAAATAACGTTCGATAATCTCTTTTGCTTCTTTGGTGGTGATCCCAAGCGTTTCGGAGAGTTTTTTCTGCCCCATGCCGTATAAAAGCCCAAAATTTACCGTTTTTGCAACACCTCTTTTGGCATCGGCATCCTCTTCCCCAAAGAGTGCCACGGCGGTTTGGCGGTGAATATCTTTGTCGTGCTTAAACGCATCTACAAGCACCTTGTCTTGGGAAAAATGCGCCAAGAGACGCAACTCTATCTGCGAATAGTCGATCCCCACGAGAAGCTTCCCTTGGGGTGCTACGAACGCTTGGCGTATTTTCGCCCCAAGCGGCGTTCTTGTGGGGATGTTTTGGAGATTCGGGTTTTTCGAACTCAGACGCCCCGTTGCCGTTCCCGTTTGGATAAACGAGGTGTGGATACGCCCCTCTTTATCTTCTCGCGCAAGTTTTAAAAGCGGCTCGATATAAGTAGAGGCAAGCTTATGCACCTCGCGGTATTCGAGCAAAAGGGGGATGATCTCGTGTTCGTTTTTGAGCGATTCAAGCACTTTTTCATCGGTCGAGTAGCCCGTTTTGGTCTTTTTCCCCGCGGGGAGTCCCAAGGTTTCAAAAAGGATCACACCCAGCTGTTGGGTCGAATTGATATTAAATTCACTCCCAGCCAAACTATGAATTTTCCTTGTGAGCGCCGCAAGATCGCCCTTTGCTTCTTCCAAAAATTGTTCCAAAAAAGCGCAATCGACGTATATCCCCTCTTTCTCCATCTCCATAAGCGTCGTAATAAAAGGAACCTCTACATGCCAAGCCTCGTCTATGAGTTCCCCCGCTTCAAGCAGTTCAAGCTTTTCGATAAACAAACGGTAAAGTTTGCGGGTCACGTAGGCATCCTCCGCGGCGTAGCTGCACGCATCTTCAAGTGCTACCGAGGCAAAAGTCTCCCCTTTTTTTACCGTCTCTTTGTAGGAGAGCATCGTGTGGGAGAGATACTTCTGCGAGAGGTTGTCAAGTGCATGAGATTCTTGAGGGTTGATAAGCCATGCCAAGATCATACTGTCGTTATAAACGGGAAGATTCTCCCCCTCTAAAAAGCGGCTCACGAAATGGAGGTCAAACTTAATATTGTGCCCAACGACGGGGAAAGAGAATATCTTTTTGATCGCCTCTTTTGCTTTTGCTTCGCTTATCTGCTCGGGCATCCCAAGGTAAAAATGCCCAAAAGGAACATAAAAAGCCTCTTCATCGTCAAAACAAAAACTAAACCCTACAAGCTTGTCGTTTTGGTAATCAAGCCCCGTAGTTTCGGTATCAAACGCAATAATACTTGTCGGCTCGAGTTTGGCTAAAACGGAGTCGAGTTTTTTTGCGTCTGTGAGAAGCGTAGCTCTAAAGTTCACGCCGCTTCGCTCCTCTTCGATACGCTCCTCCACCTCTTGTTTGACGCTCTCTTGTTGCTCTTTGCTCACCATATTCTTGGCATGGAGCACGCGCAATATCGCGTTTTGATCGTACTTTACAAGCTCGTCGTAGATATTTAAAAACGGATTTTCCACATCCATCTTGCACTCTTCAAAATCAAAATGCTCAAACGCATCGTCCCGCAGCGTTACGAGTTTTTTGGACATATAGGCGCTCTCTTTGGATTCAAGAAGCTTTTTTTGGGTCGCACCTTTGATAACGCCGATATTTGCGTAGATATTATCGAGCGTTCCAAACTCCTCTAGCAGCTTTTGCGCACCCACTTTGCCTATCCCTTTAACGCCCGGAACGTTATCGGCGCTATCGCCGAGAATCGCTTGGTAATCGATAAACTGTGCGGGAGTTACGCCGTATTTCTCAAAACATGCGTTCTCGTCCACCGTGTTTTTTTTGATCGCATCGTAAAGAACGATATTGCCGTCGTCAATAAGTTGATACAGGTCCTTATCGTGCGAAACCACGCGGACTTTATACCCTTTTTCTTTGGCAAATTTCACCACCGTAGCGATCATATCGTCCGCTTCGTAGCCGCTTTTGCCCAAAGATTTGTACCCCATCTTCTCGATCCATTCGATCGCTATGGGAAGCTGCAGGGTGAGTTCGGGCGGCGGTGCTTGACGGTTTGCTTTGTAGTTCGGGTCTATTTCGTTACGGAAAGAGGGACCTTTGGAGTCTATGGCGAAGATGATGTAGTCGCTGCCGTGCTCTTTTTGCAAGGAGGCGATAAAATTGGTAAAGCCGGTCAAAAGCCCCGTAGGAAACCCCTCGGAGTTTTTAAGATGCTGCGGAAGCGCGTAAAACGCGCGGAAAAAAAAACCGAACGTATCTATGATCGTAACGGTTTTGTTCACGCTTTCCCCTCTATGATATCGAGCATATCATCGATCGCATCTTCGAGTATTTCGTGGTTATACCCCGCATCGTGCGCTTTTTTCAAACCGAAATTGATCGAGTTTTCTTCAAGCGGGCGGTTGATAGGGATGATGGTTTTAATGATATTAAGCGCCGTCGCAAATTCACGCACCTCCGCAGGAGCGCCCGCAGGGGTGTCGGAGTATTGGATCATCGCAACGAACTCTTTATCGAATCCCCAGTGTTCAAATACTTTTGCCGCAACCTCGGCACTCGTTACCTCCAAGTAGGATTTTTCCACCTGAGGGATATTGTTCGAATTTTGGATCTCCGAAGAAAAACTCGTTACTTCATCATTCTTAAGCACCTCGTTTGCCAAAAGGATCTTCCCCGTTTCTTGCAAAAAAGCCGCCAAATAGAGTTTGTCCGCTTTTGCCGCGTCGATCTTTTTATACCATCTAAGCGCCAAAATCGCCTGCAAAGAGGATATCTCTGCAAATCTTTCGCTTGTTATCCCATAAGGCTGCATATCGATATTGAGCAATTTTCTCACCGAGTTTTCCAAAGCGATCGCGCGGGTGAGGTTCATACCGAAAAGGTTGATCGCCTGAGAGACGTTTTTGATCTCTTTACCGAATCCGTACAGCGGAGAATTAGCGGCTTTTAAAAGGTTTGCGACAACCATCGGGTCGGGTTCGATCACTTTGATGAGTTCATGCAAACCGCTCTCGGAGTTGGCAAACACCGCATTGATGTCGGCAACGGTCTTAGATAAAGGGGGAAGTGATTTAATACTTTCTATGATAGAACTTTTCATATGATAAACCTTCTCTTTTTTGGATGAATTATAACACTTTCAAACTGAGATAAAAACACTTTTTAATGGCAATCTCTTAATGTTTTTTGAGGATCGCTGATATATTCGTATCCGTTGTACACGGTATAGACTCCGTACAAAATAACCGCAATAGAGGAGAGGCTCATCATCATGTTTCTAAAACCGGTCGCCGAAGTAAGGGAGGCTAAAAACCCCAGCCCGAACATCGCGGGGATAGTACTCAGCCCGAAAATCGCCATCACGAGTGCACCCGAAAGGGGGTCGGCGGTACTTGCGGCTGTAATGGCAAAGAAATACACGAACCCGCATGGGAGCAGCCCGTTAAGCATCCCAAGCACGAAAAAGCTCAGGTTCGATTTGGAATTGAGCACCGATTTAAAAGCGTTTTTATACAACGCCGAAGAGGAGAAGGAGTGCTCTATAAGGGTAAGAAATTTGATTTTCCCAAGAAGCGAAAGCCCCGCCAAAACCATCACAACCCCTGCAAAAATCAAAAGGGTTCCGTTTGCCGTGTTGCTAAAGGTAGCAACCCCTCCGAGCGCTCCGAACATTGCACCCAAAACGGTGTAGGTAAGCACCCGCCCAAAAGAGTACAGCAGATGCGCCGCCCCTTGAGAGAGTTTGGAACTTTGAGGTTCTATCTTAATCGTAGAATACGCAAGTACGATCCCCCCGCACATCCCTATGCAATGCCCGAACGAACCTAAAAAAGCGATGCTTATGACCGTAAGCAGATTAACCGTTTCCATTGTTGCCCCCAAGTATCTGTTTTCTTATCAAAGGGTTGTTGAGGGTTTCGCCGCGAAGCACGCGCAGACGCATCTCTTTAAAATCGATCATCCCCTCCTCGAAATCCTCGTACGCACCGAACCCGTACCCCATCGGGGTGGTTTCGTTCACGCTGTAATAGGCTTTTTTGGCATCGATCCACTCGTGGGTATCGCGGCTCATCACCCAAATAACGACATCATCCTGAAACTTTTTGTCTTTGAGCCAATTTACAAAACCGCCGTGGTCGTGGAAAAACCACGTCTTGCCCTCTTTGGAAACCACCTGCGAAGCGTACTCCAAATCTTCGATCACCATCCCACAATCGCTGTCTTGGTGTTTGCCAAGCTCCATAGGCAGCGCCGTTCGTTGGGTATTGCCCTCGACGATAACAATCATTTTTTGCGCGGACGCCAAAGAGAGAAAAAGGGAAACGATCAAACCGATAAGAGCAACCACGAGAAGATAAGGAGCGGCTTTTTTGAACATATTTTAAACCTTATGAAAATCTACATGCCATAGCATCGTACAACGTCCAAACAACGTAAAAAGGGAGGTATTGTAGCATAAAATCTTTTCATGCCATAGGGTGGCATGCATCGACCGTGTTTTTGAGATCCTGTTTTTGGATATGGGTGTATATCTGCGTCGTAAGCAGCGATGCATGCCCCAAAAGCTCCTGCACCACCCGCAGATCGGCACCCCCCGAAATAAGCGAGGTCGCATAGGAGTGGCGCAGTACGTGGGGGGAAACCCCCAAATACT